>Ga0302185_10002649_pt1 | contig 11602 bp, 3 predicted proteins | sample II_Bog_E1_1_FD_200231 | JGI IMG/M metagenome (GOLD analysis project Ga0302185, IMG submission 200231) | Peat permafrost microbial communities from Stordalen Mire near Abisko, Sweden - II_Bog_E1_2 | ecosystem: Environmental > Terrestrial > Soil > Wetlands > Peat | place: Sweden: Abisko, Stordalen... | reverse complement strand
ATATCATTAATAAATATTGTGAGTTTTGCCTATTAACAGTGGCTGTTTATCCTATTGGTAGCCAAAAAAAAGATCTATCCCTATTCTAAATTTAAATTACTCAGCAAGAAACTATGCTATTCCCTGGAGATTCTAAAACAGGATATCTTGAAAAAGATTAAATATATAATTATCAACTCCAAGGCAGTTAAGATGGTTCAGTAATTTATCTCCATGACTTAAATAAGTAATCAAACAGTCAATAAGATTGTTTTACTGCTCAAATGACCGATATTAATGATAATAACACTATTAGCATTCAGAGTGGTTTTACCTATCTGTAGGGAGGGTCTTAATTTACAGATGTTTACATACTGGCAATCGAAGATGTTTGCCACTACTAAATTACATATTCGCTCATTGCCACACCTCTTTTAACTATGAATTACAATCAAAAATACTCAATAAATCTCAGGAATTATAGCAGCGCATATTTTATCTACAATCATGTGCCTAATGAATCTTTCAGGATTATTGATCTTATCGAAACAGGATCATGTTTTATATTTGCGATGCCCATTACCAATCAGACTATTTAAAGCTTGATAGTGTAGAATCCTTTCGATTTTCCATTCTTAAGTACTGATCGAATCGGAGATTTTTTAATTAATAGCAGTTCAAGTGATTTCTGTTATGACTGTAGTTATTTTATTGTAGTGTGGGGAAATCCCTCTGTAAACTTAGAGCTATTAATAAATGACCTGGAAAGTAGTATCCCTTTAAGCATTAACGGTCTGCTAAGTGATAAAATAAAACAAATATAAAAATAACGATCATATAATTACTACTCAATAACTGCCTTTAATATCACAATCAATATACTCTATGGAAAAATGCAAGTCGTCGTTTTAGATCCAAGCTTACAGGAGATTTATAGTTCAGTCATTTAACAATATACCGTTATTAATGTTCCACATTATCAGGGAACATAGAAATAATCTGTTGATTTCAATTCATATTCAACCAGATATTTAATCACAGTTCGCCCAATATAAGACTCGTCATATACCATCAAAATCAATAAACTCTCTATCACTTAGCGTATCTTTTAGGGAATTTCTTCAGATATCACTGTAAATTCAAATAAATCCACCATCTTAGAGTTTTTAAATCTCAGTCCACCCAGTACCCACGGTATCAATAATAATATTAGTCTGTTGCTAGAAGTGATCGATGTATTGACCAACGAATCCCAGCCGATATAGATTTTTACCTAAGTCTTCCTCGAGACTGAGGAAGGGGGATAACCTCAGAAAATTAATCTTAATGCTTTGATAAAATCTGACAATAGCTTTAATTTACAGATTCCTCAGTACTTGGGAACCTACTATATAAACATCTCATCAATTCAAGACTTAAAAATTTCAGTAATTCTGGTAAAGCAGTCTTTAATCCATCTCAAACCATCCATGAAAGCTATAATGAGCAATGATGGCAACTTTTAGCTTTATTCCAAATTCCAGTCTGTGATGATATAAGTTTTCACTTGTTCTGGTGAGGTTGGAATTGAATCTAGTAGTGATTTTCTTGATTTCAGTAAACGTGGATAGCAAGCCAACGAGGTCCTTCTTGATCAATATAACATTGGCGGTCATTATGTAATTTCAGCTCAGGCTATATATGGTGAGTATTTCATTCGAGTGTTTAGTCATCTCAAGAATCAATTAGATATGGCATATCTCATTTCATATTATTTCTATAACCACAACGAAACTACGCCATATAGACTCATTACTATTCCTGATCGATAGATCTTGTTCTCTTTGACACCAACCAACATTAATTTCGAGCTCAATTCGATAAGCATTGCTTTAGAACTATCTTCCTCTATTAAGGAAGTTATCATCGAGTATCGACTTTACATATCACACGACAAAAATGCCGTGAGTAAGTTTGCTAACTGTCGACTTGGCGATGTTTACATACTGATGAGCCGGCCCGATTTGAATCAAAGCATCATTTAGTTTCCCATCTAGGTAAATCTCATTTTATGTAGATTAATAGCTTAGCCAACATTATTGGAGACAACTAAATTTATTTTGTTGGAGCTGAAGTTGTAGTCTAGATAATACCTACTGAAACAGCAGATTAGAACTATCCTTAATATCTTCGTATCATTTATGAAGTAATTCAATTAACTAGAGTTGGAGCACCACAAATTGCAAGCACTTCCAGCACTTCCTCGGCTAAATTCTTGGTAATTTGGTTTGTTCTGCCTTTTATTATTGCTGGAGTTTTATTTTACTTATCAATCAAATTCTGCCTCAAAAAATATAGAGGAATACCAAATGAATTTATTGAATAGATCGGCTAATCAAGATAAAAAATGGAAACGGAAGACATGAGCCCCTGCAGCGATAAGGTTGTTAATGTTGAGACTGTTCCGATATGATGTAGCATATATTACCTATTTAACCAAAATATATAAGTGATTCGCTAAACTATTAATGAATAATCTGGAAACAAAAATTAAAATCAAAACAGACTAGCACAAGGGTTTGCATTTATATTTTCTGGAAGTCATATCTCCAGAATAATTTTAATCTTATGTTGAGCATCAAATTACTCTTGAAAAGTAGTTAAGCTCAGTGTGGGTGCATTTTTAAACTTCAAATTTCCTTATTCTGGATTTGCTTGTCAACAGACTTAATTACAAGATACATCATGGTCTCGGAAAGGAAGTGGTGGCCTATCAATGGCTAAGGAAAGATGAAGATTTGGTTGTGCCCTATTCAATATTTTGGAGTGCTGCAGGAGCAGTTGTTGTTAAGGATAATAAAATACTACTTGTTCAAGAAAAAAATGTAAAATAATAATAATAATGCAGGGACCGAGAAAAGGGAAATACGGGTTGCCTGGGGGAAGAGCCAATCGGAACGAACTGATTGGTCAATGTGCATAGCGATAACTTTTTTAATAAACTGGCATCAAGGCCAAATTTTCAAGAGTTGTATTTGCTCGCGAGTTATCAAAGAATCAGTTGGATAACTGCGTTGATACATACTTTGCTTGTTTCATGGAGTTGAATGAGGCCAGTTTTGATAGTTTTAGTATCTGCAGCCGAGAACTCAGCGGATTTGCTTGGATTGAATTATCAGAATATTAGGAATTTTGCAATAAATATTCATCAGGCACACAAATAACTGCATGCCATCATATAAGTAAACTATATCGAGAGGGAAAACTATTGAGGGAAAGTAAGTATCAAACTGATCTTAATTTTGAAAAGGGATTATGCTTACACCGTTTGTGATGGGTTCATACACATTTATCACATTTATATCAGATTTATACTTATAAATGGATGAGTTCACCAAAACAGCCTCAGCACTCATCGCCATATCCAAACACATAATATCGCTCAACAAATAAAAAGCTGAATTCGCAAAATCAATAAACTATCAAATCCCACAGTTGTTCTAATTGCTGGGAGAAGTGTCTAAATCAAACGATATGATAACCATTGAAGAGAGTAAATTAAATATTAAATTAAATGAAAGACAGATGAACTCGCTTTATGGTAAGTACAGTCGAAACAAGACTTACCTCACTCCTGATGAGTAAAATGGGAAATATTTAGCCTTTGCAACTATTTGCATATCAGCAAGCATAACCTCAAACGGATGCACTCAGTATACACTCTTGAAGAAACATCACTTCGGGAGTTTTAAACTTTACTTTAAAAATAAGAAAAAATGGAAGAGGAGTTAGTCAAGCTACTTTAGTAGATACATTTAGAGCGATGGTTTAGCGAAGTAGATTTTTTCAACAACGGATACATAGACACTTCTGCTCTCTATGAGTATCTAATGCATTACGATCAAAGCAACTCACCTTTCGAGGAATATAATGCCCTTCTTATCCTTAAAACCATTAAGAAATATAGTCATAGCGATAAAGTGATTCTCCAAGATGTGAGGGATTATATCAATCCTCATGAGGAAATTATTCAAAATCTCCTCACTAATGATAACTTACCAGATTCAACAAATCAGCTACATCGTCCTTCCAAGAAGAATTCCACTTTCTCTTCTGACCTTTCCATACAGAACTCATTCATCAAGTTAGGTACAAAATTTATGTAAAAAAAAGAGACAAACATCGTCAAAAATACTCTTACTCGTGAACAAATTGAAGAATAACTGAGACAACAGTCTAACATCACTTTCGAGGAGCGATTAATAAAATTACACTCACGTAATGAAAGATACATAAAGTAAGCTAAACGACAAATGGAAGGAGTAATTCCCATCTGCAACGTTCAAATTAAATCTCACTTGCAATTACACAATTCCAAAGCAGATAGTTCTGATCTTATCGTCAAACTACAACTACTTGGAGATATTTATAATAAAATAGTGCACTAAATCCAACATCTTATTATAAACAACTCAAAATTTACATTTATTAATGCCTACAGTTTGATGGACTATGATGAGGAAAATAATGTTAATTACAACGACTGGATAACATTTTTGAAAGAGTTTAATTTTGTCATAACCACAAAGAAGATTAACACATTTTTTTAGGTCTACTCAAGTGACGGAATCATGAAATTCAGTGATTTTTTAAAAGCATTCAAATATCTGGGAGCGGAAAATTAATATGTAAGATGCCAGGCAAGATACTCGCTGATTTATGAGGGGTGGACCGACATTTTAAAAGACAATTATAGAATAGCTCTTTCTAAATTGATTAGGTCGGTTTAATAACGATAAGCCTTGAAAAGAATAATTTATTAAAAACGATAATAAGTGATTACCCTGATGAGTAGATTTACCTATGCATAGGAAATCATGGAATTGCTTGGGCAAGAGTATAAATATTTTATCCTTGAATGCTACCGAGATGATGTTTTCAGTATATAGAGGCTATTAGGTAGCAAGTGATTATATTATTTTTAGATACAATAATCAGATTAAATATCAATTATAACTTACTAATCTCATTCGATTTTTTCTTTTATTAAGGATATTTTTGTTCTAAGAGCAGGAAATATCCTTAAAACGCTTCCTAGGCTCCAACTTTCACATTATATCTTTTTTTGAATATAAAAATTCTCCTAGATGTCCCAATCCTCTTTATTAATTATATTTAATTAATTCAATTTTTTAATTTGCTTTTCACTCCATTCCTCTTCATCATATCCAAGTTTTGGTGCCCAATCAACGATGGGGCCAATGGTTTGTACTCCCAAATCCTTTACTGAAGACTATTCAGTCACTGATCTTCTTTAATTTAATGCCAAACAAATAAATCGAGAAACAACATCATATATGGTTATAACATATTGCATAGATTATTAATTTGCTTCCTTGTTGGTTATTATTACGGTTCTGATAGGAAAATGCAAGCGTCTAAAGAGAAATAGTTTGAGGAAATAGGTTTCACCCTGTGGGCATAACAAAAATTCAAGGTAAATATTATAAAGTTAAAAACATCTTGCAAATTGAGATATATTATTGAGTACTACTTTGAAAGAAAGTATTCCAGAAGCCTTAGAATCTAGCTTATTCCAAAGTGTCATGAATCTTTATTCATTAAAAAAAGAATTAATTTAAGATAAATTGGCTTTTGAACTATTTTGCTTGAAGCAAATGATTTCTTACATTGTCTAGAAGATAAAGACAGCAAATAAACAATTTCTCACAATCAAACCAATAAAAAAAGTTATCAATTCAATTATATGTAAAATTACTTCATGAGATTATTAGTTCTACAGAAAGCTCTAATAGGTTCCTCCGAAAAGACCAACTGTGATACTTCCAAAAATGGTCATAAAATCTTTATTGAGAAATGATGTAAGTAAAGATGAAATTAAAATGGAAAATATAAAGAGCCATATTAGAATCCATAGAGTCAACCTTATTTTAGAAAATATAAATTTTATTATTTGTTGAGAACCAGAACGGAAAATATAATAAAGTTGTGCTAAATGAAGAGGTCCTAGAATGAGAAGCATTTGCAGAACATGCTTGAGCTACAATGAACCATTAACTTTATGAAAAGGTACAATAAAAACAATCATTCCTGGAAAAGACACTAAAAACATTAGTAAAATCCATTTATAATCTTGTAACTTACCTCGAAAGACAATTAATTCACTAATGAATAGTAAAATCTACAGAAAGAAAAAATAAAACTTTGCTATCTTTAATTGAAAAATTTGATGATCCGTGATATGAGTATTAAAAAAATGAATTAGGAGAAGTAAAACAGCACTCACTATTTGAATTATCAATTTTATAATTCCATATTTTCTTGAGGAAAAAACAGTCACAAAGTAACCTTTTTATATATAAGCTTGAGGATTAAACTCAAGAGTTAAAGATAAGATCTTTTATTGTATTTTATTTTTTTAGAATTATTTTTTTGCTTATTAATAACTACATTTTTCTTGTTTCTCAAATATTTTTCCTATTTCAGCATCTTAATCAAACTATTTTTTAATTCTGAAAAAATTAAGTAAAATTCCAACACAAATGCATTGAAATGGGATACTAATAAATAAATAGAATAGAGAATTTTGAATTTTAAAGAATCCAGTATTATCTGAATAGCTGTCTGATAATTGACCAAGTAGATCATACCCCTTTGAAAAAAATCTTGTTGCCTCAGCTACAGATTTTAATAAAGATACAAAAGAATTTTAGTTCGTTATTTGGCTAGTTGTCATCTACAAAAGTGAACTCAGCAGAACCCATATAACAATGAACAAAATAATAGTTTTTGACAAGACTAAAGCTACCATTTTTATCAACTCATAGCCTTCATTGAGAGAAGGAAAAAAGGGCATTAATAAATAGACTCGAGCTACTCTAAGTACTAAAGAATCCATAAATAGTCTAAATAGATATATTTTTACACGCTAAAATTAATGATGATGGCAAGTGTGCAGAACAAATTAAGGATATTATACCATTTATAGTTGATAAACGAGGCTTTTCCCCAGAATCTGAATGTAATAATGTTTAAAATAGCATCTACTAGAAGAATGCAATCTAAAGTCAATAAGATTGAGTCATAAATAGGAGAACCTTTGAGTACGATGTAACCTGCAATACTAGCAATCAAATAAACAGTTAAAAATCTAGGTTTATTAATCTGATAGCTTTATTTCTGAGAGAATGTATAAAGTGTCTGTCTAATTGTTAAAAATTAAAAAGATATAAGAAAAAGGGATTCTAAGTAGGATAGTTTTTACTTTATTTTTTTATAATATCTAAATTTTAAAGGCAAGATTATTATTATTATTAGGAGTATTTTGGAAAAGGCAAATTAATTTCAGATTGAATACTGTCACGAAAAGATAACATAACACCTTCACTAAAGATTATCTTTAAAAAGATAAGCTCTCCCACTAAAATTAAAATCAATTTTATGATCAATCCCACGCCACCAGAGCGATCTAAATTTTATCTATAGGAAACATTTTGATATTGCTATATCCAGTTACTATTGGCTATAATTGTAAAGTATTTCACTACCTCAAGAATGAATCCACCTTCAGTAGAGTATTGAAAAGCTATGGTAGCCATCACAATAGAGACTATAAACATAACAAAGACATAAGGAAATATTGATGAAATAATACTAAAAAATAGTCGTAATTGCCTGTTGAAAGTTTTCAGGAAACTGATTTTGCATAAGTAGGTTGAGCTTATAAGAGGAATATATACAATTCTCAAAATAAGTAAAGATGAAGAGAGTGGAGTAATTGGAGAACTTTGTTAAAGAATGTAGACACCAATATATATCCGGCAAATATAATCTAGGAGATGAGATAAGTATATGATTATTTCAGTCTTTACCATAGTTATTTAGCATAATCTTTGCTATTTGTCTTGTTCTTAGTCATTGAAATAAACTGTGTACACTTTCATCAAAATAAAAAAAGACCAAACTATAAATATAACTCCTAGGGCTAAGCCAATATTGGTGTTTTTATCTAAATCGAGCATTCCCATAGTGAAAGTGACAGCAAGAGCAAAATGGATGCCACAAACTAAAATGGTGAACCATAGAGCTAAGCATTTCCAAATTTAGCAACGATAAGATTCAGTTTTTATTTCATTAATTTCAGTTACTATTGTCTGTCCTGTTTTAAATTTGGAGGGTTTATTAGAAAGATCAGTTGGCTACTTTAGCTCAAGATTAAATGATACCTCAACTGGTAATTTTAGCTAAGATACATTTTAACTTTGTCGGTGTATCATTTAAACTTACTTTGAGCTATTCGGACCAAAAGTAGGAGCCATAATTGAATTAATTTATCCTAAACCACTTTAGTTGGGACTTTTTCTTTCCGCAGATGATATCTTCTCATTACCTTCGAACTATAACGAATTTAAATTACTTTAATTTATTCTCTATTCGAATAGAACAAGAAATGGTGGCATTAAATAAAGCTGCATGAAGATAAGAAGCAAGATATTAAGAATAATTACTACAAAAGCTGGAGAGGAGTTTAGATACTATATTACAATAATTTTACAATTTATATTGCCTTCGAAGAATGACTAAGCGTACCGACTGAAAAAGAGGTGAAAATGCTATGTACTAAATCTTCATAGTTAAAAAATCCAAAGGCTAAAGACATATCGAATTAGTATTCCCTTCTATCAGGAGTAATATCATATGTCATTGGATTTAAGCAAGATAAATTTTGATCACATGTTCTACTACCGCACAGCATGCTATCTTAAGGTATTGGGAATGATTAATTAAAAGAATACTAATATCGGCAACGGTTGTTGATTTATTGGTACATTCCTTGAGAAAAGATAACTGAGAACAAGATTATAGTTATGAAAAGAGGCATTGATACTTTGAAAATTCGTTTTATTTTGTGGCTATATTTTAAAGTTAGATCTTTAAAGGAATAGTTGTAATTCATTGGAAAAAATAGTCGCAAACTCCTTAGCACTTGAAAAACAGATAGGAAAAAATCACTTGTTGAAGAAGGCTGATAAGCAAATAAGGCTGCTGTTAAAATAATGCTCATCAAATGTAAAATGTCATCCAATTAAAGGCATTTTTTCATGATTCCTAGTTTATGAATGACTAAAATTGCAGCAATCAATAGCCCTACAAAATCTATAATATGATATCCGTTGATAGAAGTATAGTCTGTTTGCGAAGTGCCCACCAAATAGCAACACCAAATGATTATCTTTGCAAAATATACCAAACTTTTATCCGATTCTCGCTCATTATAAACTTCATAGCTCTTTTGCTTATTTTTAAAAATTCTTTCAGGTAATATTTGAGTTTAAGATTTGATATTATTAACATTCTGAGAAGGTAAATTTTATAGAGAGGCAAATTTAGGCAAATCCATCACTGAAGACGATACTTAGTTGAAGTCTACGTCGCTTTCAAATGACATTGATTCATTTTATATTTTAGGATTGATGTGCTAGAGATCAATGCCAATATGATTGCGGATAGGATCTATTTCTGTTTCCCTCATTAATTCGTGAATACTCTGCATCTTCTGTTTAAATTATGATTAATGAAAATATAAACTGCAATTGCCAAATTATAATGATCGCCCTAAATTATCAATAGAATCATCTTTGAGATTATGATTTTCCTTTATTTGCTTTAATTTACAAATAATATCTATACATTGATTTTCTTCTGAGAAGAAAGGCATATTTTTTCTAAAAACGAAAGGATAATTAGACTTATCATACTAACTTTGGTTATTTAAGAAAACTCCTCGATTCAAAGATATTATTTTATTATTTTTTAGCATTAATATTGAGTCATTGATCGCTAATTGCTTTTTACCTATAATATATTGGATTTGGATAATGAATAAATATAGATTATAGTTATTGATATGAAAGATGAAGATGATCTTTCAGAGGAAGACACGGAGATGAACAATGAACTTGAAGAACCTCATCTAAATCGAGGAGAGAAAACAAAAAAATAAAAAATGGCTTCAGCTGTAATACTTGGATTGGTCATAATAGGACTATTCATTGCAGTATATTTTGTTCTTGAACTGGCAAACTTTGTGCAGCCAACACCAAAAGTATTTCTATCTCCGACTTAATATGGATTCAGATAGACAAATGACAGAGTTTATAGATCTAACAAAAAAAGAAAAATCAGTCAATAGATATAGCAATTGTATAAAATAGTGAAAATAGATTAATCCTCTCCCTAAAATTTAGTTTCTATTGAACAAATGAATATGGCCCATATACTGTATAAAAAAGCAATGCTAAAATTAGATTATTAGCATCTAAAAACCATGGTTTAATCTCATTCAAATGAACTATTAACAACATAATCGCAAATAACATCTGATCAATATCTGCAAGCAATTAAATTACTCTAGTTTACAACTTTTTCAATTGCTGATAATTCTCCAGATTAAATTTAGTTACAAAAAGAAGAAAAAGAAAGATATATATAAAAGTATGGTATTCTATAAACCAAGAATACATTTCAAATCTGTTTAATTTTATTACTCAGTCACAAAGGATTGCAATATTCAGATTATTTTTATGCTTTGAAGTCAATTTTTCAACAATAATACCCTAATTTTAATGTAATAATTATCAATAATATACCTTAAATGAATATGGATGCAGATATTGTGAATTTAGTGAAAGAGATTAGCAATGGTCGAGCAACAATACTTAGTAAAATATCACAAGCTGATTAAATAAATGAAGGTCAATCTGTTTATTATTCACTTCATAAATATTGCTCATCTAGTGATATCTCCATTATAATGAGAGACAGTGGATAATTGATAGGCAGGCAGGTCTTCTCTCTTCTAAATAAATTCCATATTTAAAAATAAGCACCCTTAATCTTTACAAACCATTTACTCTAGATGGGAAATAGTATGGCTCAACTTTAGGATGAGTATAGATATAAAGTCCAAATATATCCTAAATTAAAAGATCCACTTAATGTAAGATAGGCTCCTTACAAAACTAAATATTTAAAAAGTTATAGTAGTAAATTACTGTTATCGCTTCCACTTAATGTATTTGTAGGCAGCGAGGAAAGAAGAGATAATTCATTATTCGAGGCAAATTTATAATTTGCCGCTCTTGAAGTAGCTTGTGGTAAATATTTCCTTTTAGAAGAAATTTTATATAAAGCCAGTCGAGCAGAACTATAAACATCTTTATAAATTGAACAAGCAAGAAATAATTAAAAAATGCAATGCCAAAATTAAGGATTTTAGTAGTCTAGCAAATAGAATTAATAGGTTATTGATATTAATGAAATAAAAAATAATCTTAATCCTTGAAATCTGATTAATTTATATTTCTCAAATATTTTTAAAGCATCAATTTAATAGGCTCGAAATATTATTATTATTTTAATGTTATTTCGTATTTTATTTCATTTCATAATCATCTAAATTATAAAATAACATCACTTTGGAGAATATGGATATTTTATTTTAATGTTTTTGATTGCTGTCAATTATCCGGCTGAAAAAGCAGAATATTTGATTGAATAGTCATTAATTATAAGTTTCTATTGTTTAATAAATGCGTTCATTTGGCAAAAATGTAATATACAT
>Ga0302185_10002644_pt1 | contig 11616 bp, 12 predicted proteins | sample II_Bog_E1_1_FD_200231 | JGI IMG/M metagenome (GOLD analysis project Ga0302185, IMG submission 200231) | Peat permafrost microbial communities from Stordalen Mire near Abisko, Sweden - II_Bog_E1_2 | ecosystem: Environmental > Terrestrial > Soil > Wetlands > Peat | place: Sweden: Abisko... | reverse complement strand
TCACCCTGCGTAACCTGGGTACGAATATGCGTTTTTCCGGCCCTGGATTTTCTGTGAATGCAGATCAGCCACAGAGCTCGCCTACGTTTGCAGTAACGGAGCAATATCCTTCTGATAAGTTTGAAATGCCTACTTATCTTAATTTTGGCGCTTCTTATGACTTATACCTGGATGAAAACCGCGTTAATCCTAAGACCGGCGTACCAATGCACAGGCTGTCGATAATTGGAGATTTCCAATCTAATTCATTTAATAATGATTATTTAGGCGTTGCCGCAGAATATGGATTTAAGAATATGATCATGTTACGTGCAGCTTACAGGTATGAAAACGGGATAGGTAATCCAGCTACTACCACTACGATGTATACCGGTCTTGCAATAGGCGTAACTGCCCAGACAAGGATAGGTGGTAAAGGCCCGATGTACGCATTTGATTATTCCTTCAGGCCTACTGATCGCCCAGCCAATGGGGTGCATATGTTCTCATTGCGCTTGACACGCTGATAATTAAATTTTTGTATTTTTGTACTACAACGCTTCTGCTACACAGAGGCGTTGTATTTTTTTTCTGTATCAACTAAATAATTTTAAAATGTCTGATTTAAACTACCTGACGAAAGAGACCTTGGAGCAAATGAAAGAGGAGTTAAACATGCTCAAAACTACAGGACGTGCGGAAATAGCACGACAAATAGCTGAAGCAAGGGAAAAGGGCGACCTGAAAGAAAATGCTGAATATGACGCCGCTAAAGAGGCCCAGGGGCATCATGAGGCTAAGATAGCACAACTGCAAAGCGCGTTAATGTCTGCAAGAGTTCTTGATGCTAAAGATATTGACATCAGTAAGGTATCTATTCTGAGCAAAGTCAAGGTCATTAACCTCGGTACTAAAAAAGAAAAAACTTATAAGATAGTATCCGAAAAGGAAGCTGATGTAAAAATGGATAAAATATCAGTCAATTCGTTGCTTGGACAAGCATTGTTAGGCAAGAAGATTGGAGATGTGGCTGAATTTACTGCACCGAGCGGAACGTTTAAATTTAAAATTGAAAGCATAGGTATTTAACATGGCCAGCATATTTTCTAAAATAATAGCAGGAGAAATACCCTGTCACAAAATTGCCGAGAATGATCATTTTTTGGCCTTTCTTGATATATCACCGATTAAGGAGGGGCATGTATTAGTTGTGCCTAAGACCGAAGTGGATAAAATATTTGATGTGGATGACCAGTTACTCAGTGAATGGTTGGTTTTTGCAAAGCCTATAGCGAAGGCCATTGAGAAAGCATTTCCCTGCAAAAGATGTGGAATGAGTGTGATAGGCATTGAAGTGCCGCACGCGCATATGCACCTGGTGCCGATTAACTCAGCTAACGACCTGAATTTTACAAGGCCACAATTGCCGGTGAGCACGGAAAGCCTGAAAGAAGCACAGGAAAAAATACTGAAATATTTATAATACAGGATTTTATAGAAACGCTCCGGATTCGGGGCGTTTGTTTCACCGTTGTATCAGGCTCCTTGCCTGTGGTTTATCGGCAAATAAAACCTTTGTTTTTCCCCACGTGTCTTTAAAAAATTCTGAAAAGCGATAGTGGTTGAGATCAGCTTCTGAATTCCAGATGCTGTAGGTGAAAAAGATATTTTCATCTGTACTGTCCTGCCATAACTCAAGGTGGGTGCAGCCCGGGAAGCTGCTTATGGCCTGGCGGCGATTATAAAAAAGATCAGTGAATTCTTTCACTTTTTCAGGCATGAATGTCATTTGGACAATGCGCACTATCATTCGAATACTATTTTTATGTTGTTGTTCTTGCCATCCAGGCGAAGCCCGAAGAGACTTGCTGCTTTCCCGCGGTTGATGCATATTTCAAGGTAATCATTGCTGTTAAAGCGGCACAGTTTATAACCCTCCCGCACATCCCGGTAACTATTGCTTATTTCTTCCAGTTCTTCCACGCCCATAAACATTAATCGGAATTGGCGGCCATTTCTGTATGACTCAAATTGCTGACGGGTAATGTTTACAACCACGTTTTCATAATGGTCTATGTGTATCACATCACATACCACGGTATTTGATTCGTAAGATAGGTTATGTTTTTTTGACGCAGGTTTTAGCTGAATGGGCACTAAGTTGAGTACACCTGGATTCTTTGTCTGTAAAGAGCTGGCTATCGCACCTGCTGCATTCAGCCAATATGTAAATGTATTTTCTTTTTTCAGTTCAAAACATAGCCACGAGCTGAATGGTTCATCGCCCAGCACTAATGGGATCAGGCCATTGTCCGGGGCCAAAAAGTATTGGCCTTTATACATACTTAAAGCTAGTCTTGGTATTGCATCTGAAAAAAGATCGAATAGCGCTATATGGCAGGTGCCAACAGGAAAATTTTTATAGGCAGAAGAAAGCAGATAAGCCGCTTGCCTTGTATGAAAAGGTTTTATATCATGGCTGATATCAATAATAGATATGTTGCCTGTATGCTGCATCAGAGCGCCTTTGGCAATAGCCACGGAGGCGTCCCGAAGGCCAAAATCTGATAGCAAAGTGATACAACCCATAACCCAATATAAAAGTACTATGCAAATGATGTAAAGATAGTCTGATGGGTATAATTTATTGATGTTAAAGCAATTATTTTATCATTCATGCGTTATCATTGCAGTTTGTTATTTTTACAGTTCCGGTAATGCGCATGCGTTTAAAAACATCATATGTAGCCCTGTTTGTCGTGGTATTCTTTACCCTTATGGGTATCTCTTGCACAAAAATTAAGGTGCAAACCGTAGGGGGCATACTAAAATTCTCGGTGGATACACTCAAGTTTGACACGGTATTCACTGCCGAAGGCAGCTTTACGACCGGCCTGGTGATATACAACCCGCAAAATGAAGAAGTACTTATCAGCTCGGTAAAATTAAGTGAAGGTGCCAATTCCTTTTTTCATCTGAATGTCGATGGCTTTGTCGGTAACAACATCAGCAATCAACCCAATCTTAAAATAGCGGCCCACGATAGCATGTATGTTTTTGCTACAGTGAATATCAATCCCAATAATACAACCAACCCTTTTTTGATCACCGACTCGCTGATAGTTACCATGAACGGCCAGAATTTTTATGTTCCATTTTCGGCTTATGGGCAGAACGCATATTATATAGTAGATAGCATACTTGCAGGGACTAATATTACATGGGGTACAAAGCTCCCCTATGTAATCATAAACAGCGCTGAAGTAAATACGGGTTCTACGCTTACTATATTGCCGGGCGCGCATATTTATATGCATCAAAATTCTGCACTGGTGGTTAATGGTAAATTAATAACACAAGGCACCGTTCAGGATTCAGTGTTATTCCAAAGCGACAGGCCAGACCCTGCGTATTGGAATTGGGTGTATTATCCAGGTGCATGGGGTGGTATTTATTTTGGCTCATATAGCAATGGCAGCAATCTCAGTTATACCAGGATAGAAAGCGGAGGTAATGGGGTGTTGTCAAGTATACCCGCGGAGATAATCATTTTTCCTGACTCCTTTAACATGTACACCACCGGGGATATGAGCAGCACGACCGGCACATTCTTATCATCCGGAACTCCGCAATTATCATTAAATCACTGCTTCGTTGAAAATTCGTACGGTTATGGTATATACAACTTACAGGGGTCTTTAGTAGCCAGCAATACCAATTTTAATACCACGGGGCAACAAGCATTGGCAATTATACAAGGCGGTTACGATTCCATTACCAATTGTACCTTTGCTAATTATGGCAATACCGCCACAGGGCTTGCTCATACTGGTTATGGCACAGTTGCGATTCTCGACTATTATTCTGATGGCGTTGATCAACCTACTTATGGCGGATTGAAGGCTGTGATGAGGAATTGCATTGTTTACGGTTCACTGGATAGTGAGATCATTTGCGATGCAACGGGTACAACATCGGGCATTACTGCCAATCTGCTGTTTGATCATTGCTTGCTGAAATTCGGCACCGATACAGAAAGCTTTGTTAAGTTCAATGCTTGTATATTCAATCAGGATCCAATGTTCAAAAGTACGGCAAGTGGAGATTTTCATTTGACTGTCGGTTCGCCTGCGATTGGCGCCGGTGATTCGATATACACAACTGTTCCAGGAAACGTGGACCTGGACGGCAACTCATGGAACGGTGGTGATATAGGCTGTTATAAATTTACACAATAGCCATTACCTTCCCATCCATTCCAATGCGTTTTTGTAAAGTAATTTCTCTTTTATTTCTTTAGAGTAATTCATGCTTTCTATTAGCTTACCGGGATGATGCTCGCCCAGCGGGAAAGGGTAATCGCTGCCCATGCATACTTTGTCATGGCCCATAATGTCTGTTACAAAATCCAGCGCTTTAGGATCGTGGGTTAAGGCATCTATCCAGAACTTACCTATGTAGTCGCGAGGGTTTTTCTTGTTGTCGACGGCGCAGAGGTCTGGGCGCACATTGTAGCCGTGCTCTATGCGGCCAATGGTAAGCGGGAAACTCCCACCGCCGTGTGCAAACGCAACTCTTAACTTAGGAAAGCGCTCAAACACACCACCGAAGATCATGGAGCAGATAGCGCGGCTGGTCTCGGCAGGCATGCCCACAAGCCAGGGGAGCCAGTATTTTTCCATTTCTTTTTCGCCCATCATCTCCCATGGATGTACAAAGATGCAGCAGCCAAGCTGTTCTGCCGCTTCCCAGAAAGGCATGAAAGATGGATCACTGAGGTTTTTAGTATTTATATTGGACCCTATTTCCAGGCCGGGCATTTTCAGTTCTTTTACACAACGCTCCATTTCCTTTATTGCGGTGTCTACATCTTGCATAGGCACAGTGCCGAGGCCCATAAAACGCCCGGGATGATGATCTACACATTGCGCGATATGATCATTAAAAAAACGGGATGTTTCCAGAGCATGTTCCGGTTTTGCAAAATAATTGAACAACACCGGTATGGTAGAGAGCACCTGCATGCTCACTTCGGTATCATCCATTTCTTTTGTGCGGACGGTTGCATCCCAGCAGTTTTGCTCTATTTCGCGGAAAGTCTTATCACCCTTTATCATTCTTGCGCAGCAAGGCTTATGATGCTCCAGCCGGATAAACTCACCGTACCCGAACTTCTGAAACCAGTTGGGTATATGCTCCGGCATTATGTGGGTATGTATGTCTATTTTCAAAGTCAAAAGTTAAAAGTGAAAAATTAAAAGTATGTTTTCAAATTCAAAAGTTACACAAATTCATTCTGGTTCAAATTGGAATATGTTTTTTGTATTAATGGTTGTAATTTCCATAAGTAAATTGGGAAAAAACAAGTTTTGAAAAAACCTATAAATGGGTCTAAAGGCTTCTCTTGTTCCAGCTCCAGAGAAGTGTAAACTATTCTTCTAGTGAGCCAAATGTTGTAAAAAAAGACAATAATAAAAATGAAGCTCGTAATAAATACTGCTATCAATAATGCTGCTGAGTGAAAAATTCGCTCAGCGTTTATATATGCAAATATGGAGATGCAGGTAAACGCAATAATACACGCCAAGAACGATTTTTTATACCAATTGAGATTATATTTTGAATTAGTCTCGATCGTGTTGTTGAAATAATTACCTAAAGTCCAATACCATGTTGCTTGATATAGAATCAGAAGTATTGTAGGGAAAGGGTGACCAATGTTTAGTTGTGTAGTTCCACTATCAGTTTTTTCAAAAAAATATTTTGAAGGGAAATACGATGAAGATAGCCATATCAGTATAAGGGGTAAAAACACTATCCACTTACTTTTTCTCAAAAAAAACAATTCGAGTAATTTCATATATTTCAGCGTTATGATTTAATGAAACAATATTAAAATCTTCAACGTGCAATCGCTCAAAATATATTCGCAAGTTAAGCCCCTTTAGGGGTTTGGGGTATCGCCTGCTCCAGGTCATTCAAAATATCCTCCACGTTTTCTATCCCCACACTCATTCTTATCAACCCGTCTGTAATGCCAAATGCCAGCCTTTTTTCGCGTGCCACACCAAGATGAGTGGTAGACGCAGCATGAGATACCAGTGTATCGCAGGTGCCCAATGATACAGCGTTTGTGCACATTTTCAGATTATTGATAAATTTTACTCCCGCATCAAATCCACCTTTCAGTTCAAAACTCAGCATGGCGCCTGGATGCTTCATTTGTTTTTTGCACATTGCATGATCTGGATGGCTTGTGAGACCTAAATAATTCACCTTTTCAACACCTGCATTGCCTTCAAGATATTCAGCTACTCTCTGTGCATTTGCGCAATGCCGCTCCATACGCAGACCGAATGTGCGGAGGCCATTCGTGAGGAGGAATGCTTCGAATGCGTTACTGTTGCCCCCCAGCAAGCGGTGCATTTTAGTAACACTGCTGTTCATCTTTTCAATATCCCTGCCTATCATAATACCACCTATCAGAGTGCCATGGCCATTAAGGAACTTTGTAGTAGAGTGCATTACATAATCCACATCATATTTGAAAGGTTGTTGCAGGTATGGTGTGGCGAAAGTATTATCTACGCAAACAATAAGCCCATACTTTTTGCCAAGGGCAGAAAGAGCCTCAATATCCACACATTGCAGCGTAGGGTTGGCGGGAGTTTCTATATGCATCAGGCCTACGCCCTTATCTGCTTTAAGTGCATCTTCCACTTTACCCAGATCATGGAAGTCAATGATCACAGGCTCTATGCCCAGGCCGGGTAAAATCTTTTCTACCAGCTCATGTGTGCCGCCATAAAGAGAATAGTGGGTAATGATCTTTTGCCCGGCTTTTAAATTGCTCAGCAGCATGGTGCATATGGCAGACATGCCGGATGAGTGCAGCAAGGCTTTTAACTGCAAAGGGTTGCCATCTTTATCTTTCAGGCCATATGCTTCCAGCAATGCTATCTTTTCTTCAGCCTCAGCAATTGTGGGGTTTCCCCAGCGGCCGTAAATATATCCTTCCTCTTCTCCTTTGAATACAGCAATAGACTGCTCTGCACTGTCGAAAGTGTAGGTGCTGGATGCATATATGGGTGTGAGGTGAGCGCGATTGCTTTCGGGTGTATGCCCGCCGCGGATACACAATGTATCAAAACCTAAAGAATTATTTTTATCAGCCATTTTAAACTCTAATTTTGTGTAAAGTTACAATATACCATGAAGGAAATACTGCTGCAATATGCCCAATATAATGTTTGGGCGAATAAACTGATCACCGAAGTACTCCTCAAGCTGGAAGGCGACGCTACTGAAAAAGAAATTATCAGCAGTTTCCCTTCTGTGAATGCTACGGTATTGCACACCTGGAGCGCCGAATTTATCTGGCTGCAACGCCTGCAACTTGTAGAGCATCCTGTATGGGTGCAAGGTGAGTTCACAGGCACATTTGAAGAAGCAGTGGCCGGCTGGTATCAGGTATCTCTGTCATTAAAGCATTTTGTAGAGAGACAATATGATGACCGCGCCCTGGAGCATACACTACAGTTTTATGACCGGCAGAAAGTATCTCATAAAATGCCGGTATACCAGGTGTTGCTGCATGTATTTAACCATTCCACCCAGCATAGGGGTCAACTGATAACAATGCTGCGGCAGCTTGGTGCAACAAAGATCCCATCGACTGATTTTGTATCCTTTGCTCGTTTGCCGGCTACACAACGAGTGTAATGGGCTATTTTTCTACGCTATTGTACATCTGCTCAATGATCCGTAATACTTCGCGGCCTTCTTCGGCAGTGGTCATTACGAGGTGGTCATTGTGCAGCACGTCTACTACGTTTTGTATCACCTTGTCGTGGTTGCTCATTGAGCCCTGGTAAAGGCCATAATCATTTGCCTTCGCAGTAATATTAATATGCGGTAGAGTGGCAGTTGCCAGTTTCTGGTAATCGATGGTATTGAGATATTGGCCGCCAATTTTTACTGTGCCCTTTTCTGCAAATATGGTAATGGAGCCCTCCATGTTCTGCTGGTAAGAGCAGGTAGTAAAGTTGAAATTGATGATCGCATTGTTAGCGGCCTTCATTACGAAACAGCCTGTGTCTTCCACCTCGGTAATATCCTGGTGTGCGAAGTTGTGGATGCGACCGTAGGCGTTTGTGATAGGCCCGTTGAGATAATACAGTATATCAACGAAGTGGCTGAATTGCGTAAACAAGCAACCTCCGTCTTTCAGTTTCTTGCCGCGCCAGTCGCTGCCGGCATAGTATGCACCACCACGGTTCCAGAAGCAGTTGATCTGCATCATGTAGATCTCGCCAAGCTCATTGTTCACAAGCAGCTTTTTTACTTCCTGCACCGGCGGATTGTACCTGTTTTGTTTTACTGCGAAAATGGTCTTCCCGGTTTCTTTGGAGGTTTCGATCATCCTTGTGCACTCTTCTACGCTCATTGCCATGGGCTTTTCAACCACCACATGAAAACCTGCGCGCAAGCCTGCAATGGTATGTGACTCATGCAGGTAGTTCGGGGTGCATACACAGAGCACGTCGGCCTTAGTATTTTCAAGCATGGCCTGTAAGCTGCTGTAATAAACCACACCTGCGGGCAATTTGCTTTGTACCTCAGTATTTGAATCACATACCGCAACCAGCGTGGCGTTTTTATTCTCCACGATATGATCCGCATGACGACGACCGATATTGCCATATCCTACTATACAAAACAATGTTTTTCCTTGCATTAAAATAAAATTTAAAATAACAATTCAGTGCCAAAAATAGAATAATATACGTAACAAAAAAAATAACCAAGATGTGCGCCAAATCTACAATCTGCAATACTTATCGTTTAGCTATAACCTTTTCTATTGCCATGCCATAAGCCGCTGCAATATCTTCTCGTTTTGCAACATTACGTAGCGGTGGCAGAGCTTCATAGATGCTTTTATTTGCTGCCAGTTGCGTAACGAATTTTACGGCTTCATCAACATGTGTAGTGACCATGCCGGCATTGTACTTGTCAAGGAATTCGCGCATTTCGTTGTTCTCATATTTCAGCAGGCAAAGGAGTTGTTGTCCTGAATATGCATACTGAAAAGTTTTTGTGAGCAGCACCGGATAGTTTTCTTCTGTGGCCGAATCTATGATCACCAGCAGGTGTGCGCTCCTTGTGTTTTTCCAGAGCTGCCATGGCGACACCCAATCATTGACCACAATATTATCTGTAACTCCATATTCATCTGCCAGCTTTTTTAATAAAGGGCTTTCATCTACAAAGAAATGGCACCTGAACGGTTTGCTCAACGGCATAGCTGCTACTTTCTTTATTACCTCCAGCAACATCCTTATTCCCGGCCCGTTAGGGTAGAGTTTGCCGGCATACAGCATCCTGAACTCATTACTCACTACAGAGCCATCTTCCCAATCTTTGCCTACATATGCACTATGCGCCAAATGGTATGTGGGGCAATGTACCCACCGGTCCAGCAGCACCTTCATGTGCTTTTGCGGAACGCTGATGAGCACTGTTGTTGCCAGTAGTTTTTTTTCGTAACGGCGTATCCTGCTTTTTTCTGCAGCGGTGAACCTGTGCGGATCATGGTGCTCGCTCCAGAGATCGCGGAAATCAACCACCATCGGGATATTTAACTTCCTCGAGATGGTCAATCCTGTTTGTAGTAAGTATTCATCTCCATAGCCTACACACACGAATATAAAATCATACTTCTTGCTGCTGATGCCGGTTGTTGTCAGCAGGTAGTCTGCCCACTTTTCGGCCAGCTTTAGTTCGTAAGGCATCAAAATGCCTTTTTGCGTCAGGGCGATGTGGGTGCGCTTGACAATGCGACTGCCTACCAGTGAAGCTGCGCCGCCGATATTTTTTTTTGCAAGGTGCGCTTTCAGTTGTGTTGAAAACAATTGCGGCTCACCCATCATAAGCTCCTTAGGGGCATCAGCCGTAATGATATTTATTTTCAGGTCTTTGCCGCCCGGCCATATGCCCCGCCACTTAGTATTTTTTGTGTGTATTACATCAACGTTCCACCCCATCTTTCCCGCCCAGGTCCCGGTTACGGAATCAGCGCGCTCGCAGGAAACAGGAGATAGTCCGTCGGCAGTTAAATGGGCGTGGGTGAGCGCTAAAACGTTCATTAATTTGACCAATAAGTATGAAAACATTTAATAATACTCATAAAATTGAGCAAGACAGAATAGGTAGGGGCAAAAACATTCTTAGCAAAAATAGCAAAATTTAGAGACGCGCTCTCAAATACATGGTTATTCATATCCGTTACAAAACAGCTTGGGAGGTACTTTTTATTTACTTTTACCACCGGATATTTATCCTGTTTATACCATATGTGCGGAATTCTGTCTATAGTAAGTTTTAAAAATAATATAAGTGGTATAAACCTCAGTAAGGCATCATCTGTGATCAGTCATAGAGGGCCGGATGACGAGGGTTTCCTCACATGGGTGCCGGGCGAGGGCCCGACTATATGGGCAGGAGCTGATACTGCTGAAATAACAAAAAAACACTGGAAATATAATGACCTGCCGGCCGGCCAGCCTTTTAAGGTAGGTTTCGGGCACAGGCGGTTATCGATATTAGACCTTTCGCCGGCGGGGCACCAGCCGATGATGTATGCCAAAGGCGGACTGGCGCTGAGCTTTAATGGTGAGATCTATAACTACCTGGAAATAAAACAGGAGCTGATAAAACTGGGGCACCAATTCAACAGTACATCTGATACGGAGGTGATACTACATGCATGGGAAGAATGGGGGCCGGAATGCCTGCAGGATTTCAACGGTATGTTTGCTTTTGTGCTGCTGGACTATCGTGAAAATAAACTGTATGCAGTGCGGGACCGGTTTGGTGTGAAGCCTGTATACTACTACAAGGGTGCTAGCGCGCTGTATATAGCTTCTGAAATAAAGCAGATAAGAACATCGCCTGATTACAGGTTTAGCCTGAACGAAACAATAGCCCGGCAATACTTGGCTACGGGCGCGGCCGACCATACTAATGATACTTTTGAGACAGGGATAAAGAAGCTGCCCGGAGGGCACTACATGACCGTGGACCTTTCCGGAGGCGCGGCGGAGCCAACTATAACAAAGTGGTATACCTTAACACCGAAGAAATGGAGTGGCAGCTATGATGATGCGGCTGAGAAACTAAAGCAACTGCTGACAGATGCGGTAAGGCTGCGGTTGCGATCGGATGTGAAGGTGGGGTCTTGTTTATCTGGTGGGCTGGACTCATCGAGCATTGTGTGCATAGCGGCGGAGCTGCTGAAGGCAAGCGGAAATTTTGAGGGGCAGGAGACGGTGACGGCCTGTTATGACCTGGCAAAATATGACGAATGGAATTTTGCAGCCGAGGTGATTAAAAAGACGGGCGCGCATGCGCACCGCACATTCCCATCTTTTGCACAAGTAAAGGAGGACCTTAATGATTTTTTCTGGTACCAGGACGAGCCTATGGGCAGTACCTCTATTTTCAGCCAGTGGGCGGTGTTTAAAGCCACGCACAAAGTAGGGCTGAAGGTGATGATAGATGGCCAGGGAGCGGACGAGCAACTGGCGGGATATGGCGGCAACGACTTGCCGTTCTATTCAGGACTACTGCAACAAG
>Ga0302185_10002640_pt1 | contig 11630 bp, 9 predicted proteins | sample II_Bog_E1_1_FD_200231 | JGI IMG/M metagenome (GOLD analysis project Ga0302185, IMG submission 200231) | Peat permafrost microbial communities from Stordalen Mire near Abisko, Sweden - II_Bog_E1_2 | ecosystem: Environmental > Terrestrial > Soil > Wetlands > Peat | place: Sweden: Abisko, Stordalen... | reverse complement strand
GATGCAAAAGGGCGGATGATGATCCCTGTGAGCCTCAAAAAACAGCTTCCTGAAGCTGAAAGCGAAGGGCTTGTGATCAACCGCGGCTTTGAAAAGCATTTGGTGATCTATACCCGAAAAGAATGGATAAAAATAACTCAGGATCTTGAAAATCTGAACCAGTACAAAAAAGAGAACAGGGAATTAATACGTTACTTCAATAGGGGTGCATCAGAGTTGACGCTGGATACTGCAAACCGGGTGCTCTTACCAAAATCGCTGCTGGACTATGCAGGCATAGGCTCTGACGTGGTTTTAGCCTGCCAGTTTAACAAAATTGAAGTTTGGGCTAAAGAAACCTATGATGCCCAATTGGACAATGAACCGGAAAATTTTTCAAAACTGGCCGAAAAGGTAAAAGGCAGCAATAGAAAGGAGGATGAGAATGAGTAAGTACCATACTCCCGTAATGTTGCAGGAATGTATAGAGGCGCTTAGTATCCGGCAAAACGGTATATACGTCGACGTAACTTTTGGTGGGGGTGGCCATTCATCAGAAATATTAAAACACCTGGGTACTCAAGGCCGCTTACTGGCATTTGATCAGGATGCTGATGCAAAGCAAAATTTAATTAATGACAAGCGTTTTACTTTCATAGACCAGAATTTTCGGTACCTGAAAAATTTTTGCAGGTTATATGATGCAATCCCGGTTGACGGCATTTTAGCCGATTTGGGTGTTTCATCCTATCAATTTGACCAGCCTGAACGTGGTTTCTCGATACGGTTTGACGCAGAACTCGACATGCGGATGGACAGGCAGTCGGCCCTGACCGCGAAAGAAGTGGTTAACAATTATTCGGAAGCTGAACTGCACCGGATATTTGGCGTATACGGAGAAATACAGAATGCAAAGTCGTTGGCCAATACGATTGTAGCCGCACGGTTAAATGCGCCGATAAATACCGTGGCTGATTTAAAAAATGCTATTTCAAACCGAATTCCGAAAGGGAAAGAAAATAAATACCTGGCACAGGTTTTCCAGGCCTTGCGTATTGAAGTAAACCAGGAATTGGAGGCGCTGAAAGACTTTTTAATTCAATCTGCCGCGGTATTGGTATCTGGTGGCAGGTTGGTGGTTATGTCGTATCATTCGCTCGAAGACAGGCTGGTGAAAAATTTCATCGCTAAAGGGAAATTCAGCGGGGAAATAGAAAAAGATTTATTCGGAAATGACATTAAGCCATTTAATCAGGTAAGCAGGGGGGCAATTACAGCTTCTGCGGAAGAAATACAAAATAACAACAGGGCACGGAGCGCTAGGCTTAGGGTAGCGGTAAAAAAATGAAAAACAAGCTGCGTACGCAAATTGATGAGGAGGATGAGAAGCTTGCCGGTGAAAAGGCTGAAAGGGACCCCTCTGAAAATTTTTTTACCCAACTTTTTTCCAAAGGGATAATTAACGCCGAGACGGCTACCAAGGCGTTGCCTTTTGTACTGTTCCTGGCTTTATTAGGTATGATTTATATAGGCAACCGGAACTTTGCAGAAAAAAATATACGTGACATTGAAAAGATAAGTAAGGAAGTAAAAGAGTTAAGCTATGATTATAAAACGACTAAAGCCGAGCTTGCATTTAAAAGTACATTAACAGAAGTAGTAAACCAACTTAAAGCAGATTCATCAGGGATTAAAGAATCGTTGCAGCCACCCCAAAAAATAACAGTAGAGGAGGGACAGGATGACCATTAGAACTAAAATACTGATCAGGGTTTACATTGCATTCGGGCTCATCCTGCTATTTGCCGGCGCAGTAGTGGTGCAGTTATACCGCCTGCAATTTGTTCAGGGTAAAAAATGGAAAGCGATGTCGGCAAGCCTTTTAACTCAGTACCAAACCGTTGAGCCTGCCAGGGGCAATATTTTTTCTGCGGATATGGACTTGCTTGCCACTTCAGTGCCCGAATATGAACTGCATATGGATATGCTGGCATCAGGGATTGCAGATGACCGGGTTTTCAATGAAAAAGTGGATTCCCTGGCTATGAAATTGTCAGAAGAATTTGGCGACAAGTCTCAGACTGAATATACAAGATTGTTGCGCGATGCCCGTCAGGATGGCGAGCGTTACGAACTGATTGCACGTAAGGTAACTTTCCAGCAATTAAAAACAATTCGGAAATTTCCTATATTCAACCTGGGCACATACAAAGGAGGATTAATTGTAGTAGAACAAAACCAGCGCCTGCATCCATATCATACACTTGCAGCACGGACTATTGGATATAAAAATGAAAATGTAAAAAATGCGGTAGGTCTTGAGGGTGCTTTTTCAGTTTATATTAATGGTGAAAATGGTAAACGTTTGATGCAGCGTATTGCAGGCGGAGCCTGGATGCCCGTTAATAACGGTGACGAAGAGATTGCACCCAAAGAGGGGGCCGATATAATTTCGACAATTAATGTGAACTACCAGGACGTTGCTGAGCATGCGTTGAAGCGGCAGCTGGATAGTACAAAGGCCGATCATGGCTGTGTTGTATTAATGGAGGTTGCGACTGGAGAGATCAAGGCGATAGCTAATTTTTCAAAAACAAAAAAGGGCGACTATGTGGAAGATTATAATTATGCCATAAGCGAGTCTGCAGAACCAGGTTCAACTTTTAAACTCGCTACCTACATGACAGCTTTTGATCAGCATAAAATTGATACCAATACGCTAATTGATGCGCAGGGAGGTAAATTTAAAGTACCCAATGGCCCTACTATTACTGACGTAGAGCACAACAATGTAATGACCGCGAAGAGGGCGTTTGAAGAATCATCGAACGTGGCTGCGGCTAAATTTATTTATAACCATTACAATAATAATCCGAAACAGTTTACTGACAAGCTGTATAGCTATCATTTAAATGAAAAGCTTGGACTACAAATACCGGGCGAAGGCAGGCCTGTTATTAAAAATCCAAAAACTCACGGATGGGCCAAAAATTATACGCTGCCTGAAATGGCTTATGGCTATGAGCTTAAACTTACCCCATTGCAAATGCTGACATTTTATAATTCAGTTGCAAATAATGGCAAAATGATAGTGCCGATTTTGGTAAAAGAAATTCGCCGGTTGGGATCTACCGTTGAGCAATTCCAGGCAAGGGTTATTAATGAAAAGGTATGCTCGGATGCTACGCTGGGTAAAATGAAAAACTTGCTCGAAGGTGTTGTACTTGAGGGTACTGCTAAAAATGTGATTAAAAATCCGCTATATGCTGTTGCGGGAAAAACCGGCACTGCTCAAATAGCAGTGGGCAAAACGGGGTATGGGATAAATAAAACATACCAGGCATCATTTTGCGGATATTTTCCGGCAAATCATCCTAAGTATTCTATGATTGTAGTTATAAGTCACCCAATGCATGGTTCATACCTTGCGGCTTTGGTGGCAGGCCCTGTTTTCAGAGAGATAGCTGACCGTGTATATTCAAGTGACCTTGATATAAACCAATCATCGCCTGCGCATTTTGTTGGTAACACCAATTTGCCCCAGATAAAAAAAGGAAATGTTTCGGCCCTTAAAAAGGTTTATATGCAACTGGGCGTTAAACCGCTATACGCCTCAAACAATTCCGCAAATAATGGAATAGATACCAGTGATGGCATTGCCTATGAAGATTTTAAATATAAAAGCGGCGTTGTGCCTTCGGTAGCCGGCATGGACCTGAGTGATGCTTTGTTTTTATTAGGCAATGCAGGGTATAAAATAACAGCACACGGCAGCGGAGTAGTTACCAGGCAGTCTGTTGCTGCGGGAAGTCTAACTCCGAAAGGATCAAAAATAGTAATAGAACTGCAATGAAGTATTTAAGCGAAATAATAGAAGGCCTGGCCTTTACCGAACTCCAGGGCAGCGCCGACACGGAGATTACTGCCGTTGTTTTTGATTCGAGGGAGGTAATTCCCGGGTCATTGTTCGTAGCGGTAAAAGGAATTTTAGCTGACGGGCATGATTTTATTTTACAAGCTATTGAGGATGGCGCCGTTGCCGTGATTTGTGAATTTTTGCCCGCGCGTGTTACTGGTGAAGTTGATTTTTTAATGGTCGCAGATTCATCTGTTGCATTAGGGTTAGTTTCCGCAAATTTCTATGATAATCCTTCTTCCAAACTAAAATTGGTAGGCATAACCGGCACCAATGGTAAAACAACTATAGCTACCCTTCTCTACAAATTATTCCGCGATCTTGGATACAAATGCGGATTGTTATCAACTGTCGAGAATCAGATCAACGGCAGGGTGATCCAGGCCACCCATACAACTCCCGACCCGGTTGAATTAAACAGGCTAATGCATGAAATGGTTGAAGAAGGATGTGATTACTGTTTTATGGAAGTTAGCTCACATGCGATTGCGCAGCATCGCATTAGTGCCTTACAGTTTTCCGGGGGTATATTCTCTAATCTTACCCACGATCATTTAGACTATCACAAAACTTTTGACATTTATCTTAAAACTAAAAAGTCCTTTTTCGATGAATTGCCTCCGGATGCGTTTGCCCTGACAAACATTGATGATAAAAATGGTAATGTTATGCTGCAAAACACCAAAGCGCACAAAAAGACATATGGTCTTAAAACCATGGCCGATTATAAAGCCCGTATTTTGGAAAATCAGTTTGAAGGCCTCTTATTGCAGATAGATAATGAGGAAGTTTGGTTTAAAATGGTGGGTACGTTTAACGCCTATAATTTATTGGCTGTATACGCGGCGGCAATGTTGCTGGAGCAGGACAAAGCCAAAATATTGACAAGCTTAAGTAAGTTAACGGGGGCAAGGGGCCGTTTTGACTACAGGATTGCACCAAACAAAGTTATCGGTATTGTTGATTATGCTCACTCGCCGGATGCGGTACAGAATATCTTAAGCACTATTCACGATATCCGTAAAGGTAACGAAAAAGTGATCACAGTTATCGGCTGTGGAGGCGACCGGGATAAATCTAAACGCTCAATTATGGCGAGGACAGCCTGCGAATGGAGCGACAAGGTAATCCTTACTGCCGACAATCCCCGTTCTGAAGACCCCGCAAAGATCATTAAGGACATGGAAGAAGGCGTTGACCCGGCGTTTAGAAGATATACAGTCAGTATTGCCGACAGGCGCGAGGCAATAAAAACCGCGTGTCTTTTGGCTCGTCCCGGAGATATAGTCCTTGTTGCTGGCAAGGGGCACGAAAAATACCAGGAGATAAACGGGGTAAAAACCCATTTCGACGACATGGAAGAATTAACGGAACAGTTTAAGTTGATGGTGTGAGGATGGGCAGATTTCAAATTTCAGATGTGCAGATGAGAAGATTTCAAATGTTCGAATGTGCAGATTACAGATGATAGGATTACAGATGATATAAAAAGAAATAATGGCGGACAAACCAAATTTGATTGTTGATTTAACTTTTAGTTTTTCATTAAAAATTATTGCTTTTACTGAAATCCTGGAATCAAAAAAGAGGTTCAATATGGCAAATCAACTGTTTAAAAGTGGTACATCTATAGGGGCTAATGTCAATGAAGCACAAGGAGCGGAAAGTAAAAATGACTTTAAACATAAATGTAAGGTTGTTTATAAGGAAGCAGAGGAAACAAGGTATTGGCTGATGCTCTGCAAGCATGCTGGCAATTATCCTTTTGACCAGGGTCTGCTTGATGATACACAATCGATAATTAAAGTATTAGGAAAAATAATTTCATCAACAAACTAAAAATAGATTTCAAATCTGCACATCTGCACATCTGCACATTTGAAATCTGCACATAAAAAGAAACATGCTCTATTACCTTTTTAACTACCTGTACAAAAACTACACCATACCGGGCGCAAGGGTGTTTCAATACATCACTTTCCGTACGGCTATGGCTGTAATTACTTCATTGATAGTGACAACTGTTTTTGGACGCAGGTTAATAGACTATCTGCGCTTTAAACAGGTAGGTGAATCCATACGGAATTTAGGCCTGGAAGGGCAGATGCAAAAGGCAGGCACCCCAACCATGGGTGGTATCATTATTATTTTAGGTATTTTAATACCTACACTTTTATTTGCAAAGGTTGGGAATATATACATAATCATGATGCTGGTCACAACCGTATGGCTTGGCGGGATTGGTTTTTTGGACGATTATATAAAAGTATTCAAAAAGAATAAAGAAGGATTAGCGGGCAAATTTAAAATAACGGGTCAGGTTGGCCTTGCTTTATTTATCGGTTTTACGATGTATTTAAATCCCGAAATTATTATACGCCAGGAAGTTAAGCTACCTGTAATAGCAGATGCACCAGTTAATTTTCATATGAGGGGGAATACCCCGGTTTATACGCAGGAGATAAGGTCTACCAAAACTACAATACCATTTTATAAAAATAATGAATATGATTATGGCAAAGTACTCAAGTTTATTGGCTCCGATAGTGATCATTATTCGTTGTTGGTTTTTATGTTCTTTGTTATTCTGATAATCACATTTATATCAAACGGGGCCAATATTACGGATGGTATTGATGGCCTTGCAACGGGCACATCTGCAATTATTGGGATTACATTGGCTATACTGGCCTATGTATCCAGTAACACGGGTTTCGCCGATTACCTGAATATCATGTATATCCCGAACTCAGAAGAGCTGGTCATATTCGCGGGCGCGTTTGTTGGGGCTTGCGTTGGGTTTTTATGGTATAACTCCTTTCCCGCACAGGTATTTATGGGCGATACTGGCAGTCTGGCTATAGGTGGCATCATCGCGGTGTTTTCCATTATGATACGCAAGGAGTTGTTGCTGCCGCTATTATGCGGAATTTTTGTAGTGGAGAACTTTTCCGTAATGATTCAGGTGTCGTGGTTTAAATACACAAGGAGAAAATTTGGTACGGGGCGGAGGGTTTTTTTAATGGCGCCGCTGCATCATCATTATCAAAAAAGGGGGTTTCATGAAGCTAAGATCGTAACACGGTTTTGGATTATCGGTATCCTGCTGGCAATAGTAACAATTATAACATTGAAGTTGAGGTGACCCCCCGGGCCCCCTAAAGGGGGAGCAATAGGCAAAAAGAGAGACGGAGAAGTAAAGAATAAAAAGACAGAAGTAAATAAAATGGACAAGAACAAAAATATACCCAATCAAAAGCTCCCCCGCCAACTGGCGGGGGCGGGGGGGGTTATTGTAGTTCTCGGTGCCGGCGAAAGCGGGGTGGGCGCGGCGTATCTTGCCAAAAAGCAGGGCTATGATGTTTTTGTTTCAGATTTTGGTGCGATAGCCGATAATTATAAAAAACAGTTAGAAAAATGGAACATTCGTTTCGAGGAAAATAAACATACGGTGGCGGAAATCCTAAAAGCGGATGAAGTGGTAAAAAGCCCCGGTATTCCTGAAAAAGCTCCGATAGTTAAAAAAATTAAAGAAAAAAATATACCTGTCATATCAGAAATAGAGTTTGCCGGCAGGTACACAAATGCAAAAATAGTTGGTATAACAGGCTCGAACGGAAAAACTACCACAACAAGTTTAACCTATCATATTCTGAAAAATGCTGGTTTAAATGTCGGCTTAGCTGGTAATATCGGTAAAAGTTTCGCCTACCAGGTTGCTACCGAGAATTTTGACCTGTATGTTCTCGAGCTTAGCAGTTTTATGCTGGATGATATGTACCGGTTTAAAACAAATATAGCTGTATTACTAAATATTACGCCTGATCATTTAGACCGGTACGATTATAAGTTTGAAAACTATGCAGCTTCAAAATTCCGCATCACCCAAAATCAAACGGCAAATGATGTTTTCATCTATTGTGCTGATGATCCGGAAACCATAAAAGGAATGAACGGACGGAGCTTTGCCGCACGCAAAATACCTTTTTCCATTGAAAAAAAAATTGAACAGGGAGCATATCTCGAAAAAGACAATATTGTCATAAACATCCAAAAAGAAACTTTTGAAATGTCAATTAATGAACTGGCCCTGCAGGGTAAGCACAACATTTATAACTCGATGGCATCGGGTATAGTAGCTAAAATCCTTGAAATCAGAGACCCGTCAATAAGGGAGAGTATGGGGAATTTTAAAAATATTGAACACAGGCTGGAGTCTGTTGGTAAAATTTCCGGTATTAGTTTCATCAACGATTCAAAAGCGACTAATGTAAATTCTACATGGTACGCCCTTGAAAGCATGACAAGCGATGTAGTCTTGATATTGGGTGGCGTTGACAAGGGGAATGATTATTCAATGCTTAAAAGTCTGGTACGTCAAAAGGTGAAGGCAATTGTATGCCTGGGAAAAGATAACAAACGCATACACGATGCTTTTGAGGATGATGTGGAGATTATTGTAAATACCGGCTCGGCAGAGGAAGCAGCTCAGGTAGCCTATCACCTCGCAAAAAAAGGCGATACCGTGTTACTTTCTCCTGCCTGTGCAAGTTTTGATCTTTTTAAAAATTATGAGGACAGGGGCAGGCAGTTTAAACAGGCAGTAAAAGAATTATGAAGATGTGCAGATTCCAGAAGTGCAAATGTGCAGATTTCAGATGTGCAGATGTTTGATTTGAAAATTTGAAGATGTGATAATTTGAAAATGAGGGAAATATACAAGGTTTACTATGGTCTATCGACTATGGACTATGGACAAAAAAAATCGGCGTAATCATAAAATAATGAACAGGATACTTAACAACACTAAAGGAGACCGCTGGATATGGCTTATCGTCATATTGCTATCTGTTATTTCTTTATTAGCTGTTTACAGCGCTATAGGGACGCTTGCATATAAACGTGGTGTTGGGGCCGAGTCTATTTTAATGAAACACCTGGCGATGATCGTCGGTGGCATTACGTTGATGTATATTTCACATAAACTCGATTATCAGTATTACAAAGGTATATCGAAAATACTGATGGTTATTACGCTACCATTACTGGTCTATACACTTGTTTTTGGGAGTCATGTTAATGATGCAAGCCGGTGGATCGCCATTCCGGGAATTGGTCTGAGTTTTCAGACTTCTGATTTGGCCAAACTAGCTTTAATCACCTATCTCGCGCGCACGCTATCGCTAAAACAAGAAAATATTAAGGATGTTAAACAGTCCTTTATTCCGATAATGGGCGCGGTTTGCCTGGTGTTTATTCTAATCGCCCTTGCAAACCTTTCAACGGCGCTTATGCTTTTTGGGGTAAGTGTTTTGCTCTTGATTATTGGCCGCATAAGTATAAAACAAATAGCGATTGTTTGCCTTGCCGGAGCGTTTTTATTGGCCGGAGTGGTTTTTTTAGGCCCCCGCCATACGACATATGTTTCCAGGATTACTGCCTATATGCACCCTGAGAAAGCTAATACTGATAAATCCTTCCAGTCGGATCATGCAAAAATAGCTATCGCGACTGGTGGTGTTTTTGGTAAGGGAGTTGGTAAAAGCGACGAGATAAACTATTTACCAGAGGCATACTCCGATGAAATATACGCCATCATTGTTGAAGAATATGGATTGGTTGGCGGGGTAGTCCTTATTGGCATATACTTGTTTTTATTATACCGCTGTGTAAAAATTGTTACAAGGGCGCCAAAACTATTCGGGGCACTATTAGCAGCAGGATTAAGCTTTAGCTTAACTATACAGGCCTTTGCAAATATGGCGGTGGCAGTTGGTCTTGGGCCGGTAACCGGTATCCCTTTGCCGTTTGTTAGTATGGGCGGCACTTCGATACTGTTTACCAGTATCGCATTCGGAATAATACTATCAGTAAGCAGGGATATTGACGAACCAAAACGGGTGATTGTGGGTGAAATTAATGAATTAAACCCTCTGGCTTCCGCATGATGGCGGATGAAATAATTATTAAGCAATTATGGCAAAATTAATAAATATAGCTAACCAAAAACTCCCCCGCAAACCGGCGGGGGTTGGGCGGCGGATAATTATTAGCGGCGGAGGCACCGGGGGGCATATATTCCCTGCTATCGCTATTGCCAATGCTTTAAAAAAACTTGACACTGATACGGAGATATTATTTGTTGGCGCAAACGGGCGCATGGAGATGGAAAAGGTGCCCGCTGCAGGGTACAGGATCATCGGTTTGGATATACAGGGAATACAAAGAAAATCAATATTGAAAAATTTATTATTCCCTGTGAAACTGATATTGAGCGTTTGGAAATCGTTAAAAATCGTCAAAGAATTTAAGCCTGATGCAGCAGTAGGAGTTGGAGGTTATGCATCGGGGCCTTTGTTATATGCAGTTTCTTTAAAGGGAATACCCTATTTGATACAGGAACAAAACTCGTATGCCGGGATCACAAATAAACGGCTTGGCAAAAAGGCAAGGAAAATATGCGTCGCTTTTGACGGCATGGAAAAATTTTTTCCGTCTGTCAAAATTATTAAAACGGGCAATCCTATTCGGAAAGAGTCGGTTAACATTGCAGGTAAACAAATGGAAGCTTTTGAGTTTTTTAAATTATCACCGGTTAAAAAAACAATCCTAGTAACGGGAGGAAGTTTGGGGGCACGCACATTAAATAACAGTGTAATAGCAGGATTAAATAAAATAATAGCGGCAGACGTGCAGGTATTATGGCAGACTGGGAAAGTATATTACAAAGCGATTATTGAAAAATTGGGAGATAACTATCATTCAAACATTTGTGTTGTGGAGTTTTTGAACCGCATGGATTTAGCATACGCCGTTGCTGACGTGATTATTTCAAGGGCCGGCGCAGGGACAATAGCTGAGTTATGCGTGATTAAAAAGCCTGTAATCCTGGTACCGTCACCCAATGTTGCTGAAGATCATCAAACAAAAAATGCGATAGCGCTGGTCGAAAATAATGCAGCTGTTATGGTGACAGACACGGAAGCTGAACAAAAATTAATTGATAAAGCGCTTGAACTTTTAAACGATAACAACACGCAAAATAAACTAAGTGAAAACATTAGCAAAATGGCGATGCCAAATGCAGATGAAGTGATAGCAAAAGAGGTTATGAAAATTGCCGGCGGTTTATAGTTAATGGTTCATAGCAGAAGAATAAATAGTAAATGATTGAAAATAAAATCAGTGTAATCAGAATAATCATAAAAAATCAGCGGTTCAAAAGATGGAATTAAACAACATAAAATGTGTGTATCTGGTTGGTATCGGCGGCATTGGCATGAGCGGACTTGCCAGGTATTTTCACCATTTGGGTTGTAACGTGTGCGGTTATGACAAAACAATAACTGATCTTACCAATGAACTTCAAAGTGAAGGTATTCCGATTATTTTTAAGGACAGTGAAGAGCTGATACCGGCAAGTTTTCATTCTCCCAATGTTAACACATTAATTATCTATACACCCGCAATCCCAAAAGATTCAAAGATTCTGAAATTTTTTAAGGACAAGGGGTTCGAATTATTTAAGCGCTCGCAGGTATTGGGGATCATTAGTAAAGGAATGTTTACTATCGCCGTTGCAGGCACGCATGGCAAAACTACCACATCCACGATGGTAGCTCATATTTTGAAAGATTCCGGCAAGGATTGCTCTGCTTTCCTGGGCGGCATTTCGTCAAATTATCATAGCAACGTGTTGTATGGTAAAAATAATATTATGGTGGTGGAAGCTGAT
>Ga0302185_10002639_pt1 | contig 11633 bp, 11 predicted proteins | sample II_Bog_E1_1_FD_200231 | JGI IMG/M metagenome (GOLD analysis project Ga0302185, IMG submission 200231) | Peat permafrost microbial communities from Stordalen Mire near Abisko, Sweden - II_Bog_E1_2 | ecosystem: Environmental > Terrestrial > Soil > Wetlands > Peat | place: Sweden: Abisko... | reverse complement strand
GTAAAAACTCAAAATTCAAAGCATTTTGCCAATATTGTTCCATAATTGACCTAAAAAGCAAGAAACATCATCGTCGGTCCCGGTTTTCGCTGATTGGCTATTTTTCATTTCCAAAAATTTATCGGTTCGCAGAAATAGACTAATTTTATTTCATTATGGCTAGATATATCGGATTAATGATCTTGACGTTCGCATTCACACTACAGGCGAGTGCGCAACGGTACCTCTTTTCGTTGCATGGGAAAATAGTTGAAGACCAGGGGGCGTCAGCCTACAGTCCTGACTTCGGTGCATACCAATATGCGGATATCTGCAATGAATTCCGTAAAGAGAAATTCACCGTCTTTATGGAGTACCGCAAACCGAATACGGATGTAAAGGAATACGCCCACAAAATAGCCGGACAGGTGGACAGCCTCCTACGGCTCGGGGTAAAGCCGGGTAAAATAACTATCCTCGGCGCGTCAAAGGGCGCGCTCATATCCATGTATATTTCCAGTTACCTGAAAAATCCTGGGATCAATTTCATCTTCTTGAGCAGTTGTAATGATTATGTAATGAACGACTTGAAAGAAATCAATTTTTGCGGCAACATACTATCTATCTACGAAAAGAGCGATCCCGGTAACCACTCCTGCCTGTCCATAAAAAACAGGAGCACACTACAGGTGCCACATTTTAAGGAAGTGGAACTAAACACAGGTTTGCACCATGGGTATTTATATAAACCCCTGGCCGAGTGGATAAAACCGGCTGTGAAATGGGCTAATGAGAACTATGAGTAGGCACTTACGGTTTTAGAAGATTAAACTCGTTCCTGCCTACGCCCGTAAAAAAGAGAAAACAAGGGAGTTAAATGGTCTCATGAGCAGTATCCATCTAACTCCCTTTGCTGTCTAGCCATTTGAATGTAAGGCCACAAGATTGCCTTCAGAGTCGATAAAGAAGGCCATGTAGCCAACATCGTCACCTATCTTGGTTTTGGGCATGGTGATCTTACCACCCGCCCCTTCCACACGGCTCAGTGCATCCGCCAGATCGGGGTTGCCATTAAAATAGATCTTTGCCCCATCGCAACTCGGAGTGTAATGCGGGCCCTGAACCAAGCTGCCCGACACTTTCCCGCTCATGTTTTCTGATGGGAACATGGCCATTTTAAATCCCATCATTTCCATCTCATGCAATTGAACGGCGAAGACCGTTTCATAAAATTTCTTCGCCCTGGCCATATCGCTTACGGATATTTCGAACCAGTTAATGATGTTTACGTTTCCGTCCATGGTTTTGAATTTTTATTGTTAAAAATGAAAATACCGATTTATCCTTTAAAGGTAAAAATAAAATATAACATAAATAGTTTCGGGCGATAATAAGCATTTCAAAATTTACAGTGATCAGATGCAATCTTGTCAAGAAAAACAGGTGATGGCATTTTGTCATGTGAAACAATTTGGACTGAATCACTTTAACTGCCTATCTTTGCCTTAACTATTTGGTTAAACTAACTGGTTAAATGAAGGAAAAGGATAGTTCGGAGGAGAGAATACTAGGCGCTGCAAAAAAGGTTTTCCTGCTGAAAGGAATGGCTGGAGCTCGTATGCAGGACATTGCAGACGAGGCAGGTATCAATAAAGCCTTGCTGCACTACTATTTCCGCAACAAAGAAGTCTTATTCGATGTCATCTTCAAAGAAGCTCTGGAACAGTTTTTCCCCCGGATCCTGGACATATTGCAATCTGATGTTCCGTTGTTTGAAAAAATAGGCACTTTCTGCGCTGAATATATCACCATGATGCAGCAAAACCCTTACCTGCCATTGTTTGTATTGAATGAAGTGAATAAGCAGCCGGAACAATTCAAAGAAAAATTCTGGAAAAATAAGGACTTTCTGTTCTTGAAATTTGTGGAGCAGGTGGAATTTGAAATCAAAGCTGGTGCCATTATGGCCATAAGTCCGGCTCAATTGTTTATCAATATGATTTCCATGTGTATTTTTCCTTTCATAGCAAGGCCACTATGGATGATGAGCAGCGGGATGGACGAACAGCAGTTCGCACATTTTATGGAACAGAGAAAGGTGGAAATACCAAAATTTATAATCGAGTCAATAAAAAATAGAATTTTATGAGAAAATTGACCACATGGTTAAATGCCTTTGTTTTGATTATAGCGTTCATTTTGCCACCAGCGTTTGTGGATGCGCAGCCAACAAACAGGGGCGGCGATGTTCGTATCGGCGCCGAGCACCTGAGCATCGATCAGGCTTACAAACTGGCCCGCCAAAATTATCCGCTCATCAAACAACGGGACCTCGTTACCAAAACAAGGGAATATACGATAACAAACGCCGCCCGGGGTTACCTTCCCGCACTAAACATCAACGGACAGGCTACTTACCAATCGGACGTTACGAATATTCCATTCAAAATCCCGGGCGTCAATATTCCCCAGTTCAGCAAGGACCAATACAAAATTTATGGCGAGGTAGACCAGGTGATCTATGACGGGGGTGTGATCAAAAATCAGAAAGAAAGCGCAAGGGCAAATGAGGAAATACAGCAGCAAAATATAGAGGTTGAATTATATGCCTTGTACGACCGGGTGAATCAATTATTTCTAGGCGCATTACTTATTGACGAGCAATTGAAACAAAATGACCTTTTGAAAAAAGATATTCAGAATGGCATTGATAAGTCAAAGGCACTCGTGGCGAACGGTACTGCTTTCAGAAGCACCGTTGACGAATTACAGGCGCAATTATTAACCACTGACCAGGCTCGCGTAGAGTTAGAGGCCAACAGGAAGGCATACATAGAGATGCTTGGGCTATTTATAAACAAGCCCGCAGATTTAATAGTGCTTGAAAAGCCCGCGCCACCCGCAATAGCCGATGTAGTAACAAGGCCTGAACTCACCTACTATGACTTCCAGAAAAGGGCCTATGACGTGCAGGAAGACCTTTTAAAAACACAGCTCAGGCCAAAGTTCAATTTCTTTGTTCAGGGTGGTTATGGCAGGCCGGGGCTCAACATGTTCAGCAACGATTTTGAATGGTATTACATAGGCGGTTTGCGGTTGATCTGGAACCTTGGAAGCCTATATACATTGCATAATCAAAAACAAATTTTAGGGCTCAACCGGGATATGCTGGACGTGCAGAAAGAGACATTCCTGTTCAATAGTCAGGTAACTATGAAACAGCAGAATGCGGACGTAAAAAAATATATGGAATTGTTGAACAAGGATGATGAAATTATTGCGCTTCGTGAGTCTGTAAAAACGGCCTCTTCAGCACAGCTTGAAAATGGTGTTTTGAGCGCACACGATTACGTGACGGAAGTAAATGCAGAGGATGAGGCCCGGCAAGGGCGAATATTGCACGAAGTGCAGCTATTGCAGGCGCAGTACAATTACCAGAACACCATGGGCAACATAAAAAATTAAAGTTATAGCGGGAAAAAAACTAAAAATTCGAGTATGAAAATAAGTATGTTATTATGTGTCAGTGCGCTGATCGCCTTGGCAACTGGGTGTAACAATAAGCAGATGTCTGATGCGTCAGGTACGTTTGAAGTAGACGAAGTAATTGTTTCTTCAGAAGTACCCGGCAAGATCATGGCGCTGAACATTGAGGAAGGGTCTGTCTTGACCAAGGACAGTGTTGTAGGTTATATCGATACCGTTCCCCTCGATCTGCAAAAGGCACAGATTGAGGCAACCATTGGCGCCCTCCATCAAAAGACCATGGATGTGAAGCCGGAGGTGAAGTACCTGAAAGATCAGATCATTGTGCAGCAGGCCCAACTGGCGGATGACATCTATGAAAAGGCCCGTACAGAGCGCCTGATAAAGGCAGATGCGGCGACTACCAAGCAACTTGACGACCTCAATAATCAGATAGACGTGCTCCAAAAGCAGATAGCCGCAAATCAGCAGGAAATAAAGGTGCAGGAGACCACAACAGGTACTCAAAACAATACCGTGATGAGCGAATTTAAGCCTTTGCGGAAGTCAATAGCGCAGGTAGATGACCAACTGAAGCGCACGAACATCCTAAATCCCATCAACGGGACTGTGCTAACCAAGTATGCACTCGCCGGCGAAGAAACTACTGTGGGTAAGGCACTATATAAAATAGGCGATCTTTCCATCATCACGCTTCGGGCTTATGTTACTGGCACACAGTTGGCGCAGATAAAACTGAATCAGGAAGTAAAGGTGCTTGTGGATAGCACGGAGTCAACTTATCGCAATTATCAGGGCGTCATCAACTGGATATCCGATAAGGCAGAGTTTACGCCAAAAACCATCCAGACCAAGGATGAACGCGCCAACCTGGTTTATGCGATCAAGATCCATGTAAAAAATGACGGGTATTTGAAAATAGGGATGTATGGAGAAGTAAAGTTCAAATAAGAAATATGCCTGCGATAGTAGTTGATAATATTGTGATGAAGTACCGTGTAAAAAAAGCGGTAGTGGATGCATTGAAAGGCATTTCTTTTTCTGTAGACAAGGGCGAGATATTCGGGATCATAGGCCCTGACGGCGCCGGTAAAACTTCATTATTCCGTATTCTCACCACATTATTGCTTGCGGAGAGCGGCAACGCCTCGGTAGACGGATTTGATGTCGTGAAGGACTATAAAGAAATACGCAACCGGGTAGGGTATATGCCCGGTAAATTTTCGTTGTACCAGGATCTTTCCATTGAGGAAAACCTCCAGTTTTTTGCCACCATTTTTAATACGACAATTGAGGAGAACTATGCCCTGATCAAGGATATTTATGTGCAGATAGAACCGTTTAAAAAACGGCGCGCTGGTCAATTGTCGGGTGGCATGAAACAAAAATTGGCTTTGTGCTGTGCCCTGATCCATAAGCCCTCGGTGCTTTTCCTGGATGAGCCCACAACGGGGGTCGACGCCGTGTCCCGTAAAGAATTTTGGGAAATGCTCCACCGGCTTAAATTGCAGGGGATCACAATCCTCGTTTCCACCCCGTATATGGATGAGGCCGGCCTATGCGACCGTGTAGCGCTCATACAAAAGGGGTTGATACTATCGATCAATACACCACAAGGGATCACTGCTGAATTTAAGAAACCACTTTGGGCAGTGAAGGCGAGTGAAATGTTCCGGCTTTTGAACGCGATCAAAGATGATGACTCAGTGGAGAGTTGTTACCCTTTCGGCCAGAATCACCACGTTGTGTTCAAAGACGCAGCCAACGGCAAGGAAAAAATAGAAGAGATAGCGAAAAAAGGAAATTTTACAGGTTTGGAGATCAACAGCATTGAACCCAATATAGAAGATTGTTTTATGGCCCTGATGCAGGAGTAAGTATATGGCAAAAGAGAAAGTAATTACCGCACACGAACTGACCAAGAAATTCGGGGATTTTATCGCCGTAGATAGGATAACCTTTGATGTGGAGAAAGGAGAGATATTTGGCTTCCTCGGTGCAAACGGCGCGGGCAAAACAACCGCCATGCGGATGCTGTGCGGCCTGTCGTTACCCACGTCAGGCACTGCTACCGTCGCTGGTTTTGATGTATATAAGCAAAATGAGCTCATCAAAAAGAATATAGGCTACATGAGCCAGAAATTCTCGCTGTATGAAGACCTGACTATTAAGGAAAACATCAGGTTTTACGGTGGGATCTACGGGCTCACCGACAGTCGTATTAAGGAGAAGACAGAATCGCTGGTGGAACAATTGCACCTTGAAGGCCAGGAAAAAACGCTCGTAAAAGCCCTGCCGCTTGGATGGAAACAAAAGTTGGCGTTCTCAATAGCTATTGTCCATGATCCGGCAATTGTGTTCTTGGATGAGCCAACGGGAGGCGTAGACCCCATAACGAGGCGTGAATTCTGGGGCCTTATTTACGAAGCTTCAGAGCGCGGTATCACCATTTTTGTAACAACGCACTATATGGATGAGGCCGAATATTGCAACCGTGTCACGGTAATGGTAGACGGCCGGATCGATGCACTTGATTCACCCGCAAACCTGATGAAACAATATGCGGCGAAAAATATGGATGAGGTATTTCTGCAATTAGCGCGTAAGGCCGTAAGGACAGGCGATTAGATAAATATAAGAGCGTACATAGTTTGTGTAAACAGAAAATTTAAAATAAGGGCGTATAGCAATTGTGGCGCTGTTTATCCACCGTCAGCTTAAACAAATAACCAATGAAACAATTCCTGATCTTCATAAAAAAAGAGTGGCTTCATATCTGGAGGGACCGGCGCACGCTGGTGATCCTCATTTTTATGCCTGTGATACAAATTCTGATCTATGGATTTGCACTCACCAATGAAGTGAAGAATTCAAAGATTGCGATCTTCGATCAGTCGCATGATGAAGCAACCACTACTATCTCCGATGAGATTGCGGCCAGTAGGTATTTCAGCTTGTATAAAAATGTTTATTCCTACGATGAGATAGGCGCTACATTCAGGCAAGGTAAGATACGGCTGGCGGTCGTTTTCCCGAGGAATTTCCGGTACGACCTGCTGCATACTAACCACGCACAAATTCAGATAATTGCCGATGCCTCCGACCCTAATACCGCAACCACCCTCACCAATTACGCCACGTCGATCATCAATGATTACCAGCAAACCCTGAACCCTGGATCTGATGTTCCCTATACCATCACCACGCAGATGCGCATGCTCTACAATCCGGAGTTAAAAGGCGCCTACAGTTTTGTGCCGGGGGTTATGGCATTGGTATTGATGCTGGTCTGCGCTATGATGACCTCTATAGCTATTGTGCGGGAAAAGGAAATGGGGACGATGGAAGTGATCCTCGTGTCGCCGTTGAAGCCCCTTCGTATCATCATCGCCAAAACTATCCCGTACCTTTTTGTTTCAATGCTTAACGTGGCATGTATTCTGCTGTTGAGTGTTTTTGTTCTCGATGTGCCCATTGTCGGGAGCCTATGGTTATTAGTAGGCGAAAGTCTTTTATTCACGATCACTTCCCTGTCATTGGGGATACTTATTTCAAATGTTGCAAAAACGCAACAGACCGCGCAGTTCGCATCTATGATGAGTTTGTTCCTGCCTACGCTTTTATTTAGTGGTTTTTTGTTCCCGATAGAGAATATGCCCATTCCCTTGCAGATCATCTCAAACGTTGTCCCTGCTAAATGGTACTACATCATCGTGAAGAACATTATGATAAAGGGCCTTGGATTTTCGTACGTGTGGAAGGAGACATTGGTACTCGTTGCGATGACAGCCATTTTGCTCGGTATAAGTATTAAGAACTTTAAAATCAGGTTGGCATGAGGATGTTGAAATTTTTGCTGCAAAAGGAGCTCACGCAGATCATGCGCGACCCATCCATCATGAAGATATTGTTCATTATGCCTATGATCCAGCTCCTGATCATGCCATTGGCAGCGGACTATGAAATTAAAAATATTAATCTCGGCGTGGTAGACCAGGATCATACCCAATATTCCCAGCGCTTGATCAACAAGATCACGTCATCCGGGTATTTTCGCCTGCGTGACTATAGTCCCACGTTTGATCAAGGGATGCATTCGATCGAATCTGACAAGACCGATCTCATCCTGGAGATCCCTGCTCATTTTGAGCGCGACCTGATCCAGGAAAATAAAGCCCCCCTGTTTGTTGCCGTTGACGCCATCAATGGCATTAAGGCCGGCCTGGGCGGCGCATATATTCAAGGTATCATTCAGGATTACAATCAGGATGTGCGAGACCAGTGGGTGCAGATGCCGCGGTACAATAGCCAGCCTACTATTGAAACCACATTTTCCGACTGGTATAACCCAAATATGAACTACCGGGTATTCATGGTGCCGGGTATATTAGTGATGCTGCTCACTATTATCGGTTCGTCCTTTGCTGCCAACAATATCGTGCGTGAAAAAGAAATGGGCACCATCGAGCAGATCAATGTGAGCCCGATAAAAAAATGGCAATTTATCCTGGGTAAGCTCATCCCGTTCTGGATACTCGCTTTTGGTGTACTCACTTTTGGGTTGATCATTGCCAGGGTTGTATATGGCATTGTTCCGGTCGGGCATTATGCCACTATTTATATTTTTGCTTCGCTTTATCTTTTAGCAATATTGGGGTTTGGATTGCTGCTGTCCACTTATGCCCAGACCCAGCAACAGTCCTTCCTGGTATCGTTTTTCGTCACAATGATCTTTAATCTACTGAGTGGGTTATTTACCCCCATAGAAAGTATGCCGCATTGGGCTCAGGTGCTTACCTTATTCAATCCCATCTCTTATTTCATAGAAGTAATGCGTATGGTGATGTTAAAGGGCAGCGGCCTGGCCGATATTAAAACCCAGATATTTGCAATACTTGGTTTTGCTGTGTTTTTTAACGGTTGGGCAATATTAAACTACAGCAAGCGCTCCGGATAGTTGGTTTTCCGGAGTCTCGAACTAACAGGTAGCATCAACAAAGCCGGCGGAGGGACCATTAGTTTTTCCGCTGCGTTTTAATCCACCACCTACACCCAGTATTACATCTCGTTTTAAACTAAGCAAATGAATTTACCCTGTTTACCCATCCTTCGAGAAATTTCATCTCAGTGGGGCGTAACAAGCCCTGCTCTTGTTTCATAAATGAGCAACAAAAAAATAATATGCAGACCATTGATTTGGATTTTAATGGTAGGTAAATCTTTATTAAAAAACAACAAACATGAGCAAGAAAACTTTATATGGTATAAGTATCACAAACACCCAACGAAACGGGGATTACCCCCGTCTTTTGAACAACAGCATTCAGATAACATATTCAAAAATCAGGGTCATGAAACGAACTATTTTATTTTTATCTTTTTTTATGTTTTCTTTTGTTACGACCAAGGCCCAATCCTGGCAATGGGGTATACGTGGGGGAAGTGCGGAAACATATAGCGCAGGGCCTGATGAAACGGTAGTAGACATGGCCACAGATCCGGCGGGGAACGTGTATGTACTCAGTGAGGTACTGCAAACGGGCCTGAATGTGGATGGGAATTCGGTAACTGGCTGGGGCGTACAAGATATACTGATTACTAGTTTCAGGTGCGATGGCACTTACAGGTGGTCTAAGGATATAGGAGGATCAAGTGACGACGTCCCGATGGCGTTAAAAACAGATACATTGGGTGGCGTATACGTTACTGGCGTTTTAGCTACTTATTTCATCACCATTCATGTTGATGCTGACACAAGTTGGCCTTCGGGATCATCATACAAAAATTTGTTTATCGCCAAATTTGATACAGCCGGAAATTACCAATGGTTGACTATGCCACAGGCCGATACAGTAGGGCTTGCGTCAATTGAAAATACCGGCATTTTTGACATGGATGTTGACGGGGCGGGGAATATTTATTGGATGTGTTTTTTATCACCGGGGTCATACGCAGATGGAGGTTATGTTGTTACGACGCCGGGAACATACACCCTTGAATATGATGGAAGTGGACATTTCGTAAGTGGCACTACGATGCAAATTGGCTGCACTGGGGTAACTGCATTGCTTAAGATGAAGAGGGATTTTGGGAATGGGCGGTACTATGTTACCGGTACATTACCTACTACGGGTGGTACCCTGTCCTTTGCCGGCGCACCGGTTACACAAGGGTTGTTTTTAGGTTGTTTTGATAATTCAGGGAACCTTTTATGGAGCAGGGCGAATACATCAACAGAGGTTGGTGCGGGTTTTGGTCGCGCGGACGTGGACGCGGGACATAACATTTATGTCGTTGGGACATCAAACTATTTTGCAGCAAACGACACGTTCAATGGCTATACGGTTCAGAATACTTTAGCAACCTATGGCGGCATACCACTAGTCGTAAAACTCGATACCAACGGCAACAATGTATGGGCCGCCAATGCTTCTTGCGCAGGGGCTACCCCCTGTAGCGAGGTAAAACTAAATGGCAGCGAGGTAGACATATCCGGTAGTTATGGCAGCGAATTTAAATGGTCTGGTTTTGCAGATTCTATTACATCTCCGGCGGGCGCAGGCTACTACATTTTTATTACACGTTTCAATGCGGTCACAGGCGCTGTTATTGGTTTAGATAGTATAGCGGGTGACTATAGCGGCAACGAGTTCGCATCCGGAATAGCTTCGGATAAGTCTGGTAATTTTTATGTAGGGGGCAATTTTTCAATTACGCTATATGTTCCTGTTGCAGGTGACACCCTTACTAACATAGGCGGCAATTCAGATTTCTTTGTGGCTAAATATGGCGCCGGCAACTGCGATTCACTGGTGTCAGAAGGTGTTGCCCCGGCTCCGCAATCACCTGTGGTAGATATAAGGGTGTTCCCTAACCCCGCCAGTGGCGAATTGAATATCACAGGCGTACCTCAGGCCATGGTATACATCCTGTTGTCCGTCACCGGCACTCAAGTTCAGTCGGGGACTCTTCATGCCGGAGTCAATACACTGGCGCTGAATTACCTGTCTACAGGCGTCTACATTTTTGAAATCACTGGCGCCGACGGAAGCAGGCAGGAGCGCAGGATAGTAATAAGCAATTAGAATTTCAGGCGATAAATGACGCCCTTGGGCAACCATAAATGCAGCGGATACCAAGTCTGGTATCTGCTGCATTTATAATGCTCCAATTCATCGATGACTAAACCTCGATATTAAACTAAGCAAATGAATTTACCCTGTTTACCCACCCTTCGAGAAATTTCATCTCAGAGGGGTGGTCTGCAACGATCCCTTTGTAAAATGTGATCCGGGAATTGACGAGTTTTGCCATCAGTTCGTTTTCGTCAGCGCGGTTTACTGCCGCTATTGTTTCTGGGCCTGTTTCGCCATCGGCTTTTACGCCCACTGCCACCTGTAGTTTTTTTATGGCCCATTCACCGGAGTTCACATACCAGTCGAACGTGAAATTGGCGACTTTTTGACTACTGAATTGATTGAGCAATATTTTGTCCCAGAAATTGGAATTGTAAAACTGCTGTACTTCCGCATCAAGTTCCGGGAATAGTTCGTTGTACTTGTAAGGCTTCGTTGCAAGGACAGCCCAAATCCTCAGATCGGGGTAATTTTTTTGCGTGATGCCGCAATAAGTGTTTCCTCCGGGGTCAGCGGGGTCGTTCACCCAGCCACCTTCATGCGCCTCGGTGATCGCCCAGGCCGTCAAAAAATCTGCCATGTCAATATTATTTGATTATTTACAAAGATAGACAAAATAATTGGAATTAAAACAAAATGACAAAATAGTTGGAATTAAAACAAAGGTCTTCGCCGTTGCAGCATATTTCCAGTTGCCTTGATCGGTGCCGTATCAGAGGCCTGCTAAAATCAAAAAAGTAGGAAGTAGATAATACTACCGTACATTAGCGGCGATAAAAAAGCACGTATCTTTCTATGAAAAGTAAACATGACTTAAGTTGGATATTTTTTTCACTGTTTGTATTATTCATGGCAGGATGCAATACCCAGGGTGGAGCTAAGGTGAAGGCTCCTGCAGCGCCACCTAAGTCTGCACGAGATACCGTTAAGCAATCTGCGGCATCAACAGCACCACCAGTGAAGATTGACAGTAGCAGGCCACTGGATACCACATTATACAAGAAACTCGTGATGCACCTCGTCCATGATTCG
>Ga0302185_10002632_pt1 | contig 11656 bp, 8 predicted proteins | sample II_Bog_E1_1_FD_200231 | JGI IMG/M metagenome (GOLD analysis project Ga0302185, IMG submission 200231) | Peat permafrost microbial communities from Stordalen Mire near Abisko, Sweden - II_Bog_E1_2 | ecosystem: Environmental > Terrestrial > Soil > Wetlands > Peat | place: Sweden: Abisko, Stordalen... | reverse complement strand
TACAAAAATTTAAAAATTCTATCTCTTTAAATCTATTTATTCAATAAAAAGTTCATTGCAGTATGGTTTCCATCTCAGCAAAAATTCAGAACAACTGAACAAGTAAATAACTTTCGATTCCCGGAGTCATGCAGTCCTTATTAGGGCAAATATAATAAAAAAACCAAAATGTTATTGCTAACATACATTTAGCTCTTCGCTGTCACTTGGGGAAATCGAAGCATTATTATTTGATAATTTTTTAAAGTTCAATTTAATATTTATCTGCAGTTTTGGTTCTAATAAATTTTGATTTTTATATATAAAATAGCGTTTAAATAATCTGTACTTTAAAAGTAGGGCAATATTCAGAATGTGCCTAACATCAAACTGTTTGTGCTTGTATATAATCAATGCTGTTCGATATCGCTAAAATATTATCAAATACGCTTAAAATCAAATTAAGAAAGACAAAATCTTATATTAATTGATAGAATACACAAATAGCAGTTAATATTCTCAGCAAATATAGAACAAATCATATTTGTTACAAATCAACACTTTAAATCTTGTAGTTGAGACCGAAAAGCATCAATTTTCAGGATAAACATTAGAAAAAATTGATAGCCTCTATAGGGAAGCAGCAAGACTGTGGGCAGACCTGACCTACATTGATGAAGTCACTGCGGTAAGAATAAAAGATGTAGCTAATTTCAAATCTTTTATTGAGTTTTCAGAAATAGTGGATGCATAAAATATGCACGAGGCGGTTCGGATCATTCTAGATCAATTAAGCAGAATATAGAACAGAATTTGTATAAAACTGTTGTCGATGCAGCAATGGATATAAAAATAAAATATACTAGCTGATGTTTACAATAAAGCTGAAAAGTAACATTTTAGCTGGGAAGCTATAACATTTTTTTAAGATTATTTTCAGTAGTAGGTGAGACTAAATTCTCTCATGATATAACATTTTTCCTTCTGGGAATTAAGAAATAGTAAATTTTGGCTCAACGAGTTATGGCTGCTAGCTGTGAAACTAAAGGTGTTGGTCACAAATATTGCCAAACAAAATAAAAAGTCATGCTTTTTTCAATTATTTTCAAACAGCCAACCCAAGAAGGAAGACTGCTTTTAAAGATCAATCAAATTTTAAGTATATAAGTTCTATTAGCACTTTCTTGAGAAAGGGAAAGAAGTTGGCAATAAGCTTCATCTGCTGAAGCAGTCATGCTTCGATTGGATCAATCGACAAAAAGAGCTTAGAAAAATTATCTTCAACCTTCCTTCTCGGCATAGCTAAGAAAAACGGAGGATTTTTGGGTACTGGAAAAAGGAGTTCAGCCATTTTTAAAGCAGGGTTTAACTGTTTGAAGCCTGTTGGAATTCCTTCTTCTAAGGAATTGAAATATAGATATCGAGGGTGCTGATGAAATCCCTCATACATAAGCCAATCAGATTGGGAGGGAAAAGGAAAAAAAAAGCAGCAAGCAACTACATTTATAAGGTTGCCAAATATACTTAGGTTGACGTTTGTTGCTGTTCGTGGCTGATGAAGTATCAGCAGCCTTGATTTCTTCATATCATTAAAGTTATTTGAAATCAAAACCTAATCTTGACATACCTTCACCATAAGCAACTTTATACTATGTCGAAGTTAAAAGTCTCATTGGCATTTGTGTGATAAAAAATTATACGATTTCACCCTCTTCCAAACATATTTATTTAAGAAAATTATTTTAGAAGATGCAGCTTATTGCACCGAAATCATCGAAATAGGTTAGCAGCATAATTGTAATATCGAGTATTAACAATATTAGCAAATAGGAACAGATCAGATCATAAAGGCCGAACATAAATTGCTTAGATCCACAACCACCTTTCCGGCTGTTGGAACTGCAACCAAAAGCACTGATTTCTATTATACTGACAGCAGTTTAGACTGATAGGACTTTGATTTGCCTGAAATCATTATGTGAGGCAACTATTCTATTACTAAATAGTCTTAGAGATAGGGCTAGGATTTCAGGCTAAACGGGGCGGTGGGGCAATAATGAGACAAACGCACCATTTGTTCAAGAGCCTATAACTAATTTTTTGCTGAGCTCCCATTCTTTAAGAAATCTTTTACGTTTTCACCGCAACTAATGTGCATCTTTAAGCCATTTTTGACTTAGAAAAGTTGCGGGTTTGAGCACAGCCCTATATCTCTGTGAGTTTGAGGGAAATAGAGGCCGTTATAAGGTGGGAGTGGATAAAGCCTCTGCCGCTCGAGTCCAGATGAAGGCATAATAAACACATCAATTGTATTCTAAAATTTAACAAGCAACTCTGCCATTTTGGTTATTTTATCGGGCTTCATTTCCAATCCCCCCACAATGATCAAGGCATTAATTGAATGGACTGTCTCTCCATAAGGAGTATTTAACATTTACTGAACTTACACCAATTGCTCAAATGTTGGCTATGATAGTATCATGACTTGGCATGCAATACCATGGGATTTGAAGGGCTTTTGAGGAGCGATATTTGGCAATAGAATATTCTTAACGTGAAATTTATTTGATAGCTTGGCAAATTTTCCTTATAGAATGACATTGACTCCATAGGGAAGGTCGCAGACAGTAATCTGATGGTTGTTGCTTAGGGTGCAATCACTCCTGATGACTATTTTTAATTTGCCAGTTTTGTCTTCGATCTCCAGCTCATCTTTCTCGTTATAGAGTGCATTTTCACCATTGTAGACTTAATTGAATTGCTTTTAGAATGCTCTTACTCTATTGGCTTCCAATCTTTTTACTATTCCCCGAATACTGTATTTTTTGTTATTATCCATCACTTGACATATTGGGATAAGTCCAGGTGTCTCCAATCTTTTTTAGAGTTTATCCATTCTTGATGTATAGAGATGCTTAAATTAATAGCTTAGGTGACATCCTTCAGTGTTCCATTTCATATTGACGATATCGATAAGCCCAGTTTCGTGACTCATAATCTTCATACTGTCAGTAAAGCTGGTGAGCATGTCCCAATACTCCTGCTATGCGTACTCCATTTTGGCGCAATTAATTGATATTATAAAGATTTGAAAGATTTATGATTGTTAAGCGTTAAAGTTGGACAATGCTAATCATTAGAATATTCTATCATCAGTCAATCACTCGAGGTCGTCATGATATGAACATTTTCTTGGGCTTTTTCTATGTCTTTAAGTTGATAATGCCTCTAAACTTTAAATTATAAAACGGCCCTTTGACTATTTTTTTGCTGAATTATACATTCTCCTGCTCTCAGGCTCGTCAATATCATCGCTATATCTCCCATCAAATGAAATCTCCTTTTCAACAGGAATTGTACTCTTCATCTCAAATGCTTTATTTAAAACTGGTTCTCCATGTTCAAACTTTCCTTTATATTTTTTCTTATTTTTCCACTCATACACACCTTCTCCGTGTTTTTAATTTTGCGAATAGTGCCCTTTATATCGATCTCCGTTGGCGCTTTTCCACTATCCGATTCCTTCCATGAATCCGTTATAGAACTATCCCTCATATTCCGTTCGATTCTTCCAAATATACTTGCCTTTTCCATGAAACTTTCCGTCATCATACTCCCCTTGATAGAAATCTCCATTATTAAACATTTCTTTTGCGAATCCTTGCTTTTTGCCCCTTACAAACTCTCCATAGTACTTGCTATTACTTGAAATAAGTTTTCCTTTCCCATGGAAAGTGTCATTTTTCCATTCTCCCTAATATTTTTGTCCTTTGCTGTAGTTGATGATACCCAGCCCGTTCTTTAAATTTTTGCTGAATTCTCCTTTGTAAATATATTCATCAGGTTGAACTTCAGTTCCTTCTCCCTATTTTTATAAAAAATATTTGTTCCGGCGATTGGAACAGCTCCCCAGATAAAACTTTCCAGAGTACTCCCAATTGATCAACAAACCCTTTTCAGGAACATAGAACTGAACACAATCTTGATATTTCTGAATATCGATCTTTTTTATCTTTTTATAGTTTACGCCGAAAGCCTAAAATGCAGCCACCCCCATCTTCACCAAAGATTCGAAAGAGGCTTCGGGATGAGGGATGACATTTATGGATAGGTTTTAAATATTCATGACATTGAACTCATCCTCCTCCTATTCTTAACTCTCTGTATTTGAACTTGCTTTTTATACAATTCGTTTATTCTTAGACGGAGACTATTTATAATGCTCTTTGAAACTCACCTAAACTTGTTCTTCTTACCCATTTCCCTTACTTTTTGAGCGCTCCTATCTATTCTGCTTTTTTTTGAAGGGATCTGTTTGATTCTTCTGTCCTAAGTAATTGACTTCGCTTTACAAACTAGTGATTTATTGCTTCAAATCATTAATTTTGTTAATAAAATAAGTATTTGATATGGGGTTACGATTGTTTTAATCTTTTCTATTGAGTTAATTGGTGTTTTGGATTGACTTGTTCCTGAGATGCACCACCATATTGCCTACATTCATCACTTTATCCAGAACTGCCTTTTTGATACTGCTGTTGTTAGAAGGATCTAACATAACGCTTGAACCTTCAGAAAATGATGAATCTATATGATTTATGAATTGATTATTCGGCTATCTACTATCTTGAACTTTAGCAATATGAGCATTATTTCCTGATTTTGCATTATTTTGCTTTTTAATAGACTATTCATTTTGATTCATGTGGCTGCTTGTTAATTTATACAGAGATTTGCCTTATTCAGCTTATAATTTTTTATCAGTGGCTTAAGGCGGAACTACGATTGTTTTTTTACCAGACTTGTGTTTAGTTGTGGAATGAAGTCTTTCAAAATTGTTTTCATCCTCCTTCTCTCTTGACTCCTTGATAGATGATTTTTTTTATTGAGTTCTGTTGATATTGATAACATATTCGGTTTTTTTGCTGGCATCGATATCATCATCAAGATCAGCCTAAATAAAGTGTGAGGAATTCGAATCTGTCATATGAGAATGCATTATTTCCGACTCCTCATCAATATGATTTAAAGCGCTATTCTCCTATTCTGACTCCTCGATTTTACTCTCACTAATTTTCTATACGAACTCTGAATCAGGCTTAAGAGACGATTATAATTTGTTACGCATCTAGAGATAGTTTTTCTGATAAAATTTTGATTATTAAATTCCATTTTGAGACAGCTTTTTCTGACTATCATTGTTGGATATTTATTTGTGATTTACCCTCTTTTCAGCCGCATTATGGATGGCATGGGAGGAAGCATCTTGCTGGTTCAATACCTTATAAATTTTGTTGTTACCGTTATCGGTTTTTTTGCTCCCTTTTTATTCTAATTTACATTTGAAGGTGGGATTTTTCTGAGATGATAAATTGTCTGACTGAAAATATTGCTGATTTTGGTTTGTTTTTTCCTCCTCCTCATCAAGCTCATTCACCATTTTAGTATACGAAAGTGTTTGACTGCCACCCGATTACATATCTAGGGAATCATAATCCACTGGATTTTTTCTGAGAATAGGAACCTTTTGCTGCTTCATATAAATTTAATATAAGTGAGGAATAAAATGTTACTTTCTTATAGTTTGAAACGGATAACATTTAAATTGTATACTAATGCAATGAGCTAATAATTTCTGATTAGTCGCAAATTAAATAGTAGTTCTGGAATAAATTTAAGTGACTCTTTGAGCCCATTCGGGATTACTATAAATCCGATCTCAAATTTTTAAACACTTAGTTTTGTTATTGTGAGTTAAAACACTGCAAAAGATAGTGAATTATGCTGAAAAAACAGAATTCGTGATCTTTTAATATTCGGAGAGATCTCACTATTCGATCCTCTCAAATATCTTATATTTTCCCGTATTTTCATGTATATTATATGCTTTTTGTAAAATTGAAAATATGGAACTATCAATCTTCTCCGATCATATCCTAGTCGCTGCTGCAGTAACTGTGATTTCCCTTCAATATATTAAACAATTCCTCCTCAGGTTTTACTCCTAAAAGTTAGAACCGCAACTATCTAAAAAACTGCTTTTAATCCATGTCCTTCTGTGGCATCAGCTTTCCCTTCCCCTGCATTCGAAGAAACGACCGAAGAACTCCTACCTTCTGTTACCGACGATTGCCGAAATCAAACTTTAAATTTTTGCATGTCCTAAACAATAAAAAATAATCTTCTAATGTTTTTCTTGGCACTCCTACCATTTGAGCTGACTGATCAAGATTCATCTTGATTTTTTATCCCTAAATCAGGTTTTAGTTACATTTTAATTCAAAGTTCCCTCACGATAGAAGTATCGCCATTGCTCCACCTGAAGAAAAGCTTCTTCAATTTTACGCTCTCTGCTACGCTTAGTTCGAGTGAGTTCGTCGGTCATGGATGGGTTCGCCAAAAGTTCATCTGATAGCTTTTGCTCACATTTAAAGGTTATAAGATCTAAGTGAGCAAAACAATACTTTCGCAGATGAGCGACGTGAAGTGTACTGCCAATAGAACATTTTAATGAAGAAGTTCGAAGGAGGAGTATGAGTGATCAAAATAAAAAAGTAGTGAGTGCGGCTAAAGTTGGTAATTTTCGCGCAAGGTGAGTGCCATTTCATTGAGGTTTATCTCCCCTGCCTGATCGATGTTTACATCGATGGCATTAATTTATTCCCTGTCTGCGATGATAAACTTAATTCCTACATTCTCCAATTTCTCATCGTGAAACATTATAAAAGATTATAAAAAATCATCAATAACTATTTATGCGTCGCCAGAAGAGTAGCGTATAAAAATTAAGCAGTCCGCAAATTTTATAATCTATACTTTGTATTTTAATTTTTAAAATGTTGATAGCGTAGTTTAGTATATAATAGCAATGAAGTTTATGAATCTTGTTGTGATTGACTCATAAGGCATTTCACTTTTAATACCATCATCTCATTCCCATTCAGATTTATATTTATTTATTTTAGAGCTATCGGCTTATTATTACAATAATATTCAATTTATACCTTTTTAAATGATAGACAACAAAACGTCAGGGATAAGACTAAGACATTTCGAACAGCAAAATTAACCAAAAATCAAGAGAGATCCCTCTCCCAATAACGTCAATCGCAAAAAAATATTCGAAAGGCTACCATCACAGCGATTACACGACAGATTAGTCACTGATTAACCAACAAAAGACCAGAAAATACAGCCCAATGACTTTACAAATAGCAAATAATTTTAGTAGCTCATCGAGACTCTCAAGAAGAAATCTATGGAGCTCTAATTGAGAGACAGCATGATAAAATCTCTGAACAAAGAGATTGATGGCTTGACCAAACAATTACATGCGAAGGATAAACACATTGCTAAGCTCATTTTGGAGATTGAAAGACTCGAGAAAGTAAGCTCTTTGGCAAAGGAAGTCACTGGCAATGAGCATTTAGTGTTTCAGTCGTTCAGAGATTCGCCCGAAGCAAATTCATTTGTAGCCCCTCAGCAACATTATATTGTGAACAACGAGGCTAATCCACAGAGAAAGCGAGTTGGAAGCCAAGTACCTTCTTATCAGCCCAAAGAGGAAATGAGTCTGCTTAATATAAATTTCAAATAATCTCCTCGACAAGAAATCCTCTCTCCTTTTATGGCTCTGAATTCCAAAAAAAATGACAGTGTTTTTGAAAGTCAAATTACAGTAAAGCAAAAAGACAATAACAGGAGAATTAGCAGCAACAATATCAAACTGCCAAATGCATTTGAGTAGTAAGGTGCATTCAAAAAGAAAGGAGAGTTTGATATGTGGAATGGCAACGATAAAAAGGTTTCAACCTCGGTCATAGTTAACAAGCAGCTTGAGAAGTTCAATCTGTTCGGACAGAACTAATACAAATCCTAAATTCGCCAGAATGGCAACCTTTAAATTGACAACTCCCGATAATTTAAATTTTAAGACTTCGACCCCAATGAATTTCAGGATTTTGGGGAAAACTCTTATTGATATATGCATTTATGCCATAATTATCTCTTTTCTGTTCGAACAATAAATATAAAGAATCAAAATCCAAAACCATCCAGAATTTTTGAGGCTTCAGCCTTGAGCTATGCGAAAGTAGCCTTTTTGTTATTGACCTTTTACTTTATTCGGTGGGTTTCATCCGACATCATGTTACTCTTTAGCAACATGGCCATCTCCTTTTTTATTATATCCTTTTCATGCTGTAGATCTTTTTCCAGCTAGATCTTCTACAATTTTCTACGATTCTATCTCATTTCTTTATCGTCCATGATGTCTGCCAACTCTTACTGTATATATTGAGAGCGTTATGATGATTGAGGAACACTCTCCAGCAGTTTACCACTTTGCACCTACTTTCCCATCTTATTGGTCAGACTTTCATATTACTGATGAATCATAAAATTATCTTGGTCACTGAGTCTAAGGTCTTGCCGATCACAAGAATCACTCTCTTCCTTATCATTACAATGATGGCTAAAGCTATTAAATTTATTAATATTATCGTTATGATTGGGCTCTTCCCTGTTAATATCTGCTTTTTAGAATTTTGATGAGTATGTTTTGGATATAGTGGAATTTTTCTTGGGCTGGTCTACCAAGTTATGTTCTTGCTTATAGATGTTGTAGATATTATCATTTTTGGCATATTTTAAGTTCTCCTGATTAATTAAAGGAACCTACTCATATAGAGCTTTGGACTCTTGTAGAACACTTTTAGAGTTTGCAGCTATACTATCTTTTCCAATGAGCTATTATTCAGCCATCGCTGCTATCTAAGGACTATATTAAGCTTAAATTGACTCTTGTGCTAAGGAAGGTTATTTTTAAGACGGTTTTCCTAATGTTGATGAATGAGATTGTTAAGGTATTGATTTTTAACTTTGAGCAATTTCCTATAAATCTTTTTTGAGTTAATCTTCTTTCTCAGATTCCTTATCCGAAGTCTTTATTTCAATAATATTTTATATATTTTACTTGACCTTTAATACAGCCTCCTTTTCAGTAGCAGTGTTATCATAGTTGTGAAAATTAATATTTGTTAAGTTCAAAGGCAAGCTTGATTATGGTCTTGTGACTTCTGGAGGTATGATTGTTTTACCTTTCTGAAAATTTGAGTTTTATTGAGCTGAAGAGTTAGCAAACAAAAAACTGATCTTCACAGACGGAGAAGGTGACCGAGAGAGATTTCGGAATATCATGTCTGAAGTAGTTGGGACCATCTTTTTATTACTTGTATATATAGATGTACTTTGAGCTACAATAGAATTGTCTCGTCTTGGCAATGCCTCTTCCTTCACATAGGTAGAAAAACTTCGATTTGTTGCTCTTTGCAGAGGTTATTGACTTTATTGATGTCGATAGGCGCCTATGGGTTCAGGTTAATGACTCGATTTTATCACAGCTGAAGGAAAATGTTTTATTAGTTGAGGGTTAAGTTGATGAACCTAAAACAAGAAATTCAGCTGTTCCTGTAGGCGTCTAAATTGCCCGATCTCCTTTATACGCGGATTGCCGCATAAATGATGTTCAAGCATGCTCTTATAGATGATGGATATTTTTTAACACATTTATTGTTCACTGCAAACGGATTCGCATTCGCTGCGGTTCAATTCACTGTTCACCCATACCTTTGCACTCCTCTTACGGCTACTGTTATGCCATTCTCGCTCGTTCACTAAGATCATCTACTCCTTTACCAAGAAGAAGCCATACTTTTGAGCGAGGAAAAACAAGCCATTAATAGTTGGACAGCACAGACACTACTCCTTTCTCTTAACAGCCAAATTTGCCTTAATCAAATCGCGAAGATTAAATTGGTAATGCTCAATATATAATCTGTGACTGTATATTGAGCCTCTGCAGCTGCTCTTTGCGTTGTCCTGACAGAAGTAGATAAGCTTAATGATATTTGGATGATTGATATTTGCTCGTTTCATGAGTTGCCCTGATCCTACTACTACTTATTCCTCGGTTCGGTATTGAATGCGATACTCGTCTATAAGCTCATTGGTAGTCACATTCCGATAAGTCAGGTTGTTAACTCTGATCCAGTTCCTGGCTAGAAGATTGGATCTATTCACTGAACTATTACCCATTTTATTGAATAATTTTTATTTATGAGTCTATAAACAAAACATTCAGCGAGTAGGATTTTGAATGATTACACCAATTATCTTATCACAGAGGCCATTTTCAAGTAGATTAGATCAATTACCACTTTATTCTAGACCTATTGTTATTTTGAAGTTATAATAAATTTCCATTAATGTCTTTCAACAAGCTGAAATTGTCCAGTTGGATCCTCAGCACCTGCGAAAAGATTAAGTATCACACTCCCACCCCTATTCAAGCACTTGCTATTCCATCTATTTTGCAGGGCAAAAGTGTTATCATCAACTCCTAGACAGGCTCTGGCAAGACAGCCGCTTTTGGGCTTCCATTACTTAATGAGCTAGCTAAAGATCCAGTCAGTATTTTCGCGGTCATCATTGCTCCTAGTCTCGAGTTAGCCATGCAAATTCACCAACAAATGAGTATTTTTGGGCAAGGGATTAATCTGAGACAGGCTCTCATTGTAGGAGGAGTTAACTACAGCAAACAGTTCGATCAACTTGAAAATTATCCCCATGTCGTGGTCGGAACACCTGGAAGAATTGCTGAAATGCTCACAAAATCATAAAAATTTGCGGAGGAAATGAAAAGAGTTTCTGTATTGGTACTGGATGAGGCTGACCGACTTTTTGAAGAGAAGATGCTGCCTAATATGCGTACCATAATAAAAGCCATGCCTGAACTAAGGCAAGCCCTTCTGGCAACTGCCACTATTGATTAAAATTTTGAAGGAAAAAAACTCAGCAAGTTGTTGGAGGTGAAATTAAACTTCGAAAAACACTCTACCTTTGCAGGTAAGAAAACAGTCAGTACCCTCATCCAAAACTATATATTTACGGCCGAACAGCTAAAACCGGGATATTTGTTAGATCTGCTCAGGTCTAATCCAGGACAAAAGATCATTGTATTTGTAAAAACTTGCAAGGAATGCACTCTCATATGCGAGACGTTGAAGAGATTAGAATTGCCAGCAACACAATTACACTCGTTTATGAGAAATGGGTAGCGTGTGGCCAATCTTGCTATGTTTAGGAGTGATCAAGCTAAGATTCTAGTTACAACTGATCTTACTTCAAGAGGACTCGATATTTCAGAAGTGGGATTGGTCATTAACTATCATATGCCCAGAACAGTTGCTGATTACGTTCACAGAGTCGGTAGAACAGCTAGAAATGGACTCGAGGGCGAAGCAATCACCTTGGTTACTCCTAATTAAGTCTAAATGTACCAACAAATTTAGCAGGAAATTGGAGTAAGGACAGAGCCTCATACCTTGAATGAGAAACCTTAACTGTAACTTGTGTCTAAATTTAACAGAATGAAGAGAGAGGTCCGGATTCAATTGATGAGTTGTGGTGTTCTTTAAGACTTGGATAGACGAAGACAGCGTAAGCATAATAATAACCAATAGCAGCAAGAATGATTTTTGTACTAATACATTTATTTGAATAAAATTTATTCCTCCTAAATCATACGATGAATCATATCATATAAATATCTTTAATTCAAATGATGGGGTTGGGGTTGGGGGTTGGGGTTGGGGTTGGGGTTGGGGTTGGGGTTGGG
>Ga0302185_10002628_pt1 | contig 11673 bp, 11 predicted proteins | sample II_Bog_E1_1_FD_200231 | JGI IMG/M metagenome (GOLD analysis project Ga0302185, IMG submission 200231) | Peat permafrost microbial communities from Stordalen Mire near Abisko, Sweden - II_Bog_E1_2 | ecosystem: Environmental > Terrestrial > Soil > Wetlands > Peat | place: Sweden: Abisko... | reverse complement strand
CAGTTTTTGGCGGGGTTAACAAAACCATCCTTTCAAAAAACTTTAAGGGCGGCGAAATAGTGAACATTTTTGGTGGTGCCGAACTTGATTTCACCCAAGCCGACATCCAGGGCCGTGTAGTGATTGATATCACCCAGATATTTGGCGGCACCAAGATCATTGTGCCCTCAAACTGGCAGGTAGTATCGGATATGGCAGCCGTGTTTGGCAGTGTCGACGATAAAAGGATAAAATCAACCGGAGCCGATGGCAGTAAGGTACTGGTAATAAAAGGCGTTTCGATTTTTGCAGGCGTTGATGTACGCAGCTATTAATTAAATAAAAATTAGTTTGACCGATGAATTGGTACATAGCAAAATTAGTTTTCAGGGTGATCAGCGGAGATGGCAGCCATCATGCGCAATTTGATGAACAATTAAGGCTAATAAATGCCGATAACGAGTATACAGCCTTTGAAAAAGCCAGTCGTATAGGGCAGGCAAACCAGGATAGCTTTTTAAACAACAATAAACAAACCGTACAATGGCAGTTTATTGATGTAGCCGAACTTAACCAGCTTGGCGAACTTAAAGGCGGCACCGAACTGTATTACAACATACATGAAACGCAGGATGCCGATCTGTATATAGCATGGGCCCACCATAAATCGGCCCTTTTAGGAATGAAAATTAATTAACCCCAATACCATAAGTTTTGGCATTACTATCAATATCATCATCACGGTTATACGGCTTACTGGTAGCCTGCGGCCTGGCGTGGACAGCCCTGGTTGCCTACGTTGTGCATGATTTTGGTTTTATATGGTACATAGCCTTAACTGATGGTATTGTAAGTTCGATATTATTGGCCGCCGCCTGCTGGCTCATCAACAACAACCTGCGCTATTACCAACCGGGCAAAGGCAGCTATATAAATTTACTGATGTGGTGCCTGTCGCTGGCCGGCATTTGCACCGCGGGTTGCAGGTGGATCATCCCCTACCTGAGCATCAGCACGGTTTATATGCATTTTTTGTCGCAATCATTAACCATTCGTTTTTTTACCGATTTTTTGGCAATAGGCTGGATGGCGATGATCAGCATGCTGTGGTATTCGCAGCAGGACCATAAACAAACCGAAAAACGTAAATCGGAAGCAGAAAAACTGGCCCGCGATGCCGAGCTGTATAATCTTCGCCAGCAATTGCAGCCGCACTTTTTGTTCAACAGCCTTAATTCCATTAATGCGCTGATAGGTTTTAAGCCCGATGAAGCGCGTAAGATGATACACCAGTTATCCGATTTTTTACGTGGAACGTTAAAGAAAGACGACCAGTTGTTAGTCCCGCTGAATGATGAGCTGCAGCATTTAAATCTTTATTTAGATATTGAAAAGGTTCGTTTCGGTCACCGCTTGGATACGGAGATCAGTTGCGACAAACATTGCGGCGAGGGCCTGCTGCCATCCATGTTATTACAGCCCATTGTAGAGAACGCCATTAAATTCGGCTTGTATGATACTACCGAAAAGGTAACCGTCAGCATCCGCGGCGAAATTGAGGGCAATAACCTGGTGATAATGGTGCAAAACCCTTACGATCCGCAAACCTCACGACCAAAAGGCACCGGATTTGGCCTGCGCGGTGTACAACGCAGGCTTTATTTGCTATTTGCCCGTAACGACCTGATGGAAACCCACCAAAATGATAATATATTTACAACCATTATAAAAATTCCGCAGCTATGAAACGCGCCTTAGTTATTGACGACGAGCCATTGGCAAGAATGGTTGTACTTGAATATTTACAAGCTTTTAAGGATCAGATAGAAGTTATGCAGGAATGCAATGACGGCTTTGAGGGGCTGAAAGCCATCCATCAGTATCAACCCGACCTGATCTTCCTCGATGTGCAGATGCCCAAGATAAACGGCTTTGAAATGCTGGAACTGGTAGAAAACCAACCATCAGTTATATTCACCACCGCGTTTGATGAATATGCTATAAAAGCATTTGAGGCCCATGCCGTTGATTACCTGTTAAAACCCTTCAGTAAGGACCGTTTTAATAAAGCCGTTGAAAAATACCTGGCACAGGTACCAGCCCCAAAACAAAACAAGCAAACCGAAGAACTACTGGAAGCCGTTTCGCAATCGCCCGCCCAGCACGAACGTATCGTGGTAAAAACAGGCACCAAAGTAAAGATCATCCCGGTATCGGATGTGATATACCTGCAGGCCGACGATGATTATGTAAGCGTTTTCACCCAGGAAGGCTCCTACCTCAAAAATAAAACCATGAATTTCTTCGAGCAAACCCTCGACTCACGCTATTTTGTGCGTGTGCACCGCTCCTACATGGTTGCCATACAGCAAATAACCCGTATCGATCCTTATGAAAAGGACAGTCACCTCGCCATCCTAAAATCCGGTGCTAAAATACCGGTGAGTAAGACTGGATATGTGAAGTTGAAACAGGTGCTGGGGATATAGTTAATTTGGGGTTTCGGAAATTCGATTTTGGATTTATGTTTCTATATTTCGGATCATAAAAACAAAAAAGCCGGGCATAACCCGGCTTCAAATAAATTCTCTTCAGGGAAGATAGGGGCTATAAGTTCCCTCTCAAGTCCTGCTCTCGCTCAATAGCTTCAAACAAAGCCTTAAAATTACCTGCACCGAATGATTTTGCACCCTTACGCTGAATGATCTCGAAGAATAAAGTAGGCCTGTCCTCAACCGGTTTGGTGAAGATCTGTAGTAAATAACCTTCGTCATCACGGTCGACTAATATGCCCAGTTGTTTTAATGGTTCCAGGTCCTCATCAATGTGGCCCACACGATCGGTAAGTTCATCATAATACGAGGTAGGCACAGTTAAAAACTCCACACCACGGCTCTGCAATTCAGTTACAGTTTTTACAATATCATGCGTAGCTAAAGCCATGTGCTGCACGCCTTCGCCCTCGTAAAATTCCAGGTATTCCTCTATCTGCGATTTCTTTTTACCCTCAGCGGGCTCATTTATCGGGAACTTTACATAGCCATTTCCGTTGCTCATCACCTTGCTCATCAGGGCCGAGTATTCGGTTGAGATCATTTTATCATCAAAGGTGAGGATGTTCCTGAAACCCATGGTATCGGCATAAAAATCAACCCAATGGTTCATTTGGTGCCAGCCCACATTGCCTACGCAATGGTCAACATATAATAAGCCTGTATCTGTTGGGTTGTAAACAGATTTATGTTCTTTATAACCGGGTAAAAACAGGCCTTTATAATTTTTACGTTCAATGAACAAATGCACGGTTTCGCCATACAATTTAATGCCGCTGGTACGCACTTCGCCAAATTCATCGCTGAATGTTTGTGGCTGTTGATAAGCTTCGGCACCACGCTGGGTAGTTTGCTTAAACGCATCATAAGCATCATCAACCCAAAGCGCAAGTACCTTTACACCATCGCCATGTTTTTTAATATGCTCCGCAATGGGGTGATCAGAGTGCAGCGGGGTTGTTAACACCATACGTATTTTACCTTGTTGCAAAACATATGATGCCCTGTCGCGCACGCCTGTTTCCGGCCCGGCATAAGCCAGATCCTGGAAACCGAAAGCGGTTTTATAGTAATGGGCAGCCTGTTTGGCGTTACCCACATAAAATTCAACATAATCAGTACCGTTCAGGGGTAAAAAATCAGTTGTATTTGTTGGTTGTTCTATTGTTTGTGTTTGCATTTGTTTAATTAGTGAATGAGTGATTTAGTGAATGAGCGATTTAAAGCTTTTAGCTTTTGCCTTTCCGCTTTACTCCGCCCAACTCTTATAATAATTCCCGTCCTCAATTCTTATGGCCTCATCCGTCAGCATCAGCGGGCGAAAAGGGTCAATCATTACAGCAAGTTCATCGGTTGATTCTTTTCCTATCGAGCGCTCTACGGCGCCCGGTGCGGGCCCGTGCGGTATACCACCGGGGTGCAGGGTGATCTGCCCTTTAACCACATGCTTGCGGCTCATAAAATCGCCATCTACATAATATAAAACCTCGTCGCTATCCACATTGCTGTGGTTATATGGCGCGGGGATGGCTAATGGATGATAATCAAACTTGCGCGGCACAAATGAGCATATCACAAAGTTGTTGCCTTCAAATGTTTGGTGTACCGGCGGTGGCTGATGCAGTCGGCCCGTTATTGGCTCGAAATCATGTATGGAAAGTGCCCATGGATAATGAAAACCATCCCAACCGATAAAATCAAAAGGGTGCGTGCCGTAGGTGTACGGATAAATGAGGCCCTGCTTTTTTATCAGGATCTTGAAATCGCCTTTTTCGTCATGCGTTTGCAGATCTGCAGGGCGTTTTATGTCGCGTTCACAATAAGGGGAATGTTCCATTAATTGTCCATAAGCGTTGCGGTAACGCTTTGGCGGGCGTATGGGACTGAAGCTCTCTATAATGAACAGCCTGTTATCAGCCGTATCAAATTCCATCTGGTAAATGGTACCACGCGGGATCACCAGGTAATCGCCATAAACAAATTTGATGTTGCCGAAGCCAGTTTTCAAAGTACCTGAGCCCTGGTGAATGAACACCACCTCATCGGCCTGACTATTCTTATAAAAATAATCAGTCATGGAAGTGCGCGGGGCCGCCAGCGAAATATGAAGGTCGTTGTTTACCAGCATCGGTTTGCGGCTTTTAAGGTAATCATCCTCGGGCTGCACGTTAAAACCGATGAGGCTGGTATGCTTCAAATGTTTTTCGCGGGCAATCTTTGGCTCAACGCTATACGGATCACCCAATTCTTTTACAATTGTTGGCGGGTAAGCATGGTATACGAGCGAATACAGGCTCGAAAAACCTTCGGTTGATACCAGTTCTTCGGCATATAAACTACCGTCGGGCTTACGGAATTGCGTATGCCGCTTCGGCGGAATTTTTCCTAATGTATGATAAATGGGCATGGCCTATAATTGGTTTATATTGTTCAGAACATTTAAATGTTGTGGACCTGGGATTGAACTTGGGATTCAAGCCAAAAACCATCAGCATTTTAAATATAAAACGATTGCAGAGCGGGAATAGTTTTAAGATAATGTACTGGAGCTAAAGCGCTTTCCTTGTTATATCCTAAAAATAGCGGGGAATAATTAGTACTGCGCCAGTACTATTTTACTGAGCATAGCATCCCTGAAAGAAGAGGCATCACTCATTGAAGTGAGGCCCAGGGAGAAAAGAAAATGCCTTTGTATGCTCATGGTTAATTATACGAATTTAGTGAATTAATATTATAAGTTGGTATTTGTTGATTAAGTTAAATCCCTTTTGTCTTGCTGAGGTACGAAGCATCTATTCTACAGGCAGCAGGTTATCGCTGTGTAATGAATCCGGATAGGTTCTTCGCTACCGCTCAGAATGACAAGTGGGTGAAAATAAACTATCCACCAAATAAACTTAATCAACCACTCACTGCTCATCAACCAAAAACATTAGCTTTGAGTTACCAACCAATTACAAACATGAAATTAGTATCCTACAAAACCGAAGACCGGGAGCACCTGGGCGTTTATATAAATGGGCATATCTATAATTTAAATTCGTGCGATAAGCTGTTGCCCGATAATATGAATGATTTTTTGTGGGGTGGCGACGAGCTGATGGATCGGGCTAAAAAAATTAATACCGATATTATAGCAGGCAAGTTAGAGGCTAAAGAGGAATTGTTTTATGAATTGATTGCCCCTGTTCCGCACCCAAGTTCATGCCGCGATGCTTACGCGTTCAGGCAGCATGTGGAGGAAGGCAGGCGTAACCGTGGTGCCGCTATGATACCTGAGTTTGATCAATACCCGGTGTTTTATTTTACCAACCATAACGCCATACAGGGTTCGGGCGAAATTGAATGTATGCCCGATCATTTTGATAAGCTTGATTTTGAGTTGGAAGTCGCAATAGTAATTAATAAAAAAGGGAGAAATATTAAAGCCGCTGAAGCGGATAACTACATAGCAGGCTACATGATCATGAATGATATGAGCGCACGTACCCTGCAAATGGAAGAAATGCTATTGAACCTCGGGCCTGCAAAGGGTAAGGATTTCTCGACGGTAATCGGTCCGTGGTTGGTTACGCCGGATGAGCTGGAAAGGTACAAAACTGCACCAAAACCCGGCCATACAGGCAATGCGTACGACTTAAAAATGGTATGCCATGTAAATGGCATACAGGTATCGGCAGGTACCGTGGCCGATATGGACTGGACCTTTGCCGAAATTATTGAACGCTGCGCCTATGGCTGCGATATTTTACCAGGCGATGTAATAGGATCGGGTACGGTTGGCACAGGCTGTTTTTTAGAGCTGAACGGTACAGGCTTGCGTAATGATCCCAACTATCAGGCTCAATGGCTACAGCCTAATGATTTGGTAGAGATGGATGTAACCGGGTTGGGAATGCTGGGGAATATTATAAAGAAAGCGGAGCGTGCGTTTTCAATTTTGGCGTTGAAAAAAATATAATTAAGCGCCTTATACACTAACTTTAGTTTGCAACTGTTATATTAAAATACCGCTTACCGAAAGTTATTGCTGTAAGGAATTGCCTGTACCAAACTTGCTTCGGGAAAACAATCCCTGACTATTCAGGACATATTGCAAATGGATAGCCGCCAACGCTTTAAAAGAACCTGAAACAAACAGTTAGCCTTAACTATTATTATTCATCGTTCACAATTGCAGACAAAGCGCTGTACAATTATCAGATTAATAACAACTTACAACTCTAAGTATTAACTATTGATTTATAATTTAATCAATAATAAATATTTTAATCCAATTTATTCCCATTAGTTGTAATAAGTAATGGAATTACTTTATTGGCACAACTTTTACTCACTGATGAGCATTACGAATTTGAGCGTTTCAATATGAATGTTTCTTCAGATCATAGCCTTTCAAGGCACAGTGTATATCGTTCTGCCAATTACGAGGTTGGAAAAATTGCAAAAATGGCTATTTGGGAGCTGGATATATGCTCTATGAGCTTGTCATTTTCAAAAAACAGTTACGATATTTTTGAATTAAACATTCATGCTTCACTTAGCATTAATGAATTGATCAGTTTTTTTGAGCCGGAACATTGTATGATAGCTGATGATGCCATTGAAGAAGCCATTAATAATGGCAATCCTTTCGATCTGGAGCTTTGCCTGCGTACAGCCCAAAATAATGTGATATGGGTAAGGTTTAAAGCCAGCGCTATTACCGACGGCTATGGCAAATGCATTAGCATACAGGGCATTTTACAGGATATTGATGAATGTAAAAAAAGGGAGATCGCGCTGCAAAGCGCTCTCGACCTGGCAAACGAAAGGAACAAGCGGTTGCAGAACTTCGCCTACATTGTATCACATAACCTGCGCACACATACGGGTAATCTGCAATCAATGGTTGATATGCATAACCATGCCCAAACACCGGCTGAGCGCAATGAAATTTTCGGCCATATACAATCTGTTAGCGATAGCCTTAACTTAACCGTTAAGGACCTGGAGGAGGTGGTAAAAATACAGGCTGAAATAAGCAGTGATAAGAAGATAATTAAGTTTGAAACCGTGTTTACGAACATGCTGCGCGCGCTGAGCAATAACATTGAGGATGCCCATGCAATAATTGAGTATGATTTTAGCAGGTGTACTGCCATAAACTACATTCCGGCATATTTGGAAAGTATCCTGCAAAATTTACTTACCAATGCCTTAAAATATCGCCATCCCGACAGGCAAGTTGTTATAAAATGCCATACTTATATCAAAAACAAACATATATGTTTAATATTTGAAGATAACGGGCTTGGTATTAATATGGCACGCCACGGCAATGATGTATTCGGTATGTATAAAACATTCCATAATAAGCCAGGCTCGCAAGGTATTGGCTTGTTTATCACCCGTAACCAGGTAGAATCACTCGGAGGCTCAATAAAACTGGAAAGTATGGTAAATGAGGGAACTAAGTTTACTATAATGCTTACTTAAGCATTTAGTGAATTAGTGAATTAGTGAATTAGTGAATTAGTGAATTAGTGAATTAGTGAATTAGTGAATTAGTGAATTAGTGAGGAACGAATCACTGAGATTGGGGTTTTTGAAATTTGAAATTAATTCGCTTTATCATTCACTATCACAAAAACATCCTCATTATCTTTTTTCATGAGATATTTTTCGCGTGCAAATTTTTCGAGTTTTGCCGGATCTGAGGTAAGTTCGTTCAGGTCCTTGCTTACAGAACTGGTTTGTTTAATATAAAAATCGCGCTCCTGTTTTAGCTTGCTAAGCTGCTGATGGTATTGGTATTGTGAGAAAAGGTCGTTCTTGTCAAAAAAAATCATCCACACTACAAAAGCCGCGGTAACCCAAAAAAACTTGTTTTTAAAAAGGTATAAAAGGCGTTTCATATCACTGTATCTATTTCACAATAAAATTAAAGCAAAAGTTCGGTAGCTGCAAGAGGTATTATTAACTTGTTAACAGTAGCCTTAAAGTTCCCCTCTTGAGAGCTACTATGTGGACACAATTTGTGCCTTAAACCCCGTAGGGGTTATATATTGGTAGAAAAACAGGTTGAATATTTATATGTGCCGTAGGTACATAACATAGCCCGCTTTTAGTTTAGCCATGCCTGTTTTTAATACATGGTCCATTAATATCGCACCTAACGGAGCGAAAAATGTCCTTTTTATATAATTTCTACCAATATTTCACTCCTAACGGAGTGGATCTGCAAACCAATTTTATTCAAAAAGATATGTCCACGCAGTAGCTTGCGGCAGAGGGGGTCGACGAGCGGAGCGTAGTCGGGGTAAGTCCCCTCTACATCCTACTTATTGAAACATATACTTTACACCCAAACCCGGCGCAATATCAAAAAACGGCCCGCTTGCCAACTCAATCCTTGGGTTAAGATCCAAACTTACGGCTATAGGTGAATTAGGGATCACATATTCAAGCCCGATAACACCATCAGCACCTAATAATATATGGCTGCTGTTGTAATATTCATTGTCACCATTAAAGCGCTGGTAATCACCCTTGCCAACTGCCCCTATATGCGCGCCGAATCCGTAATAAAACTTTAACTCAGGCACATTAAATGCTTCCTGGTTTATCTCGTACAGGCCGGTTATTACTACTCCGTGGTGGCTCCTGAAACCCAATATCCCTTCATACGAAACATTGTCGGTAGCAAAATATTTTCCGGATATCCCGTCTTCATAACCGCCAAATTTTAAACCCGCGGCAATTGTATAGTTTGATGCATCCTGATTTTGCGCCTGTGACCGTGTTGTGATCAATAAAAAAGAAACTAAAACAGCTAATGATAATACCAGTTTTTTCATTCAATTGTGGTTTTTGTTTATACTTATGCTTTTATACTAAACGGTCGAAAATAGATTTTATGGCCTCAACATTAAAAAAATAAGTATTTAATATCCATAATATATTATTTATCAGTAAAAAACATTTCATATATCTATATAAAATAAACAACAAATAACACTTATTAATAATTACAGCCATGGATACTTTACAAGCTTAAAATGATAAATTAGTGGCGTTATTTTTAAATTATGACCTTTAATATCCTCCATAAAAAAACAACACAAATAGCCTTATTGCTGCTTACCGGGTTTCTCCCTCTCGGTTGCGTACAAGGGCAGCTAACCAACACCAGCGGGCACGAATACCGTAATGGCATGGTTGTTTGCGCCTATCCCGATGCATCAAAAGCGGGGCTTGCCATATTGCAAAAAGGCGGCAACGCGGTTGATGCTGCCGTGGCTGTACAATTTGCATTGGCTGTAACTTTGCCCGAAGCGGGTAATATTGGCGGTGGCGGTTTTATGGTTTACCGCGGCGCTGATGGCCAAACCAATACCCTCGATTTTCGTGAAAAAGCACCTGCAGGGGCTACAACCAATATGTACCTTGATTCGGCGGGCAATGTAATACCTGATATGAGCCTTTATACTCACAAGGCATCGGGCGTACCAGGCTCTGTTGATGGTATGGTTACCGCGCATAAAAAATATGGGAAGTTAGATTGGGCAGTATTATTGCAACCGGCTATAGACCTTGCGACTAATGGCTTTAAAATAACCAAACACCTGGCTGCTGACCTTAACCGCAACCAGGCCATATTTAAAAAGCTTAACCCCGGGAAAACATATTTACAAAAGGATACGCCATGGCAGGAAGGCGACGTATTAACACAACCCGACCTTGCCAAAACGCTGGAACTGATCCGCGATAAAGGCCGTGATGGTTTTTATGATGGGCCGGTTGCTGACGCGCTCGTAGCCGAAATGAAAAAGGGCGACGGGCTAATCACCAAAGCCGACCTTACCAATTACCACGCAGTGTGGCGCAATGCCATTACCGGTAATTATAAGGGCTATAAAATAATCACCATGCCACCGCCATCAAGCGGAGGGATTGCGCTGCTACAGTTATTAAAATCGGTTGAAAAATACCCGATACAAAAATGGGGGCACAACCAGGACTCTACTGTACAGGTTATGGTTGAAGCTGAGCGCCGCGTATACGCCGACCGCTCCAAATACCTGGGCGACCCGGATTTTTATAAAGTACCTGTCGACAGCCTGTTAAACCCGGTTTACCTGGATAACCGCATGAAAAGCCTCAACTGGAATGCCGCCACACCAAGCACCAGCATACAGCCCGGCGCTTTTATAGGTTACGAAAGTGACCAAACCACGCATTACAGCATTGTTGACCACGATGGCAACGCGGTATCAATAACTACTACGCTAAATGATTCCTTCGGCTCAAAAATATTTGTGGCCGGTGCAGGCTTTTTGCTGAACAATGAGATGGATGATTTTAGCTCGAAACCCGGTGTACCTAACATGTTCGGCCTTATTGGTGGCAAAGCCAACAGCATACAGCCCGGCAAACGCATGCTTTCATCCATGACACCTACTATTGTTGAAAAAGATGGGCAGCTATTTATGGTAATAGGTACGCCGGGTGGTGCAACTATCATGACCTCGGTATTCCAAACCATATTAAATGTGATAGATTTTGACCAGGATATGCAACAAGCGGTAACATCAAAGCGTTTCCACTCGCAATGGCTGCCTGATAATGTGGAGATAGAGGCCGGTGCATTAGACACGCTTACCCGACAAAAACTGGTGAAAAAAGGATATAAAATAATCGATTACCGCCCAATTGGTCGGGTTGATGCAATTTTAAAAACCAAATGGGGTTATTATGATGGCGGCGCCGACCCACGTGGTGATGATACTAAACTGGGATGGTAATTTATTAAGTAGTGAATGGTTATAAGGATTTTATATTCACTATTCATAATTAACTACTCACTATTCACCGCTCACCAATAAACTAAAAACATGCGTAACACGATAAAGAGCCAGGAAACCATTGATTATTTTTTAAAAATAGTATGGCAAACTATGGCTAACAGGTATAACCAGATAGTAACCGAGTTCGGCATTACACAATCTATAGGTTACCTGCTTATAAATATTGATGAGAACGAAGGCACTACTGTATCAAAAGCAGCATCGTTATTAGGGCTTAAATCAACCAGCTTGTCGCGCATGCTTAACCAGTTGGAGAAAACCGGGTTAATATACCGCGAGCTGAACCCGGGCGA
>Ga0302185_10002624_pt1 | contig 11676 bp, 10 predicted proteins | sample II_Bog_E1_1_FD_200231 | JGI IMG/M metagenome (GOLD analysis project Ga0302185, IMG submission 200231) | Peat permafrost microbial communities from Stordalen Mire near Abisko, Sweden - II_Bog_E1_2 | ecosystem: Environmental > Terrestrial > Soil > Wetlands > Peat | place: Sweden: Abisko... | reverse complement strand
GGACGGTATCAGGGACTTTGCGGGGGGAGACTCAGAGTATTTGAGTTTGGCGATTGAGTTTCTCCTACAGTCCGTTGGCTCTTCCCCTATCGTAGAAGCGAACCTGAGTCTATTGAATCAGACGGTCGCAGCTTACTGGAATTCGATGCTCTTCTTTTCGTACATCGGCACGGACGGAAACCGCCACAGACTGATCATGCATACGCAATACGCGAATCGCTGGCGGAATGACGATGCGGACGCGCAGAGCATCTACTTGGAAGCCGACACCAATCAGTTGCTCTATGGTGACTCAAACGGACTCGTCCACATCGACAGGCAAAACCTGCCCACCGATCAGGGAGCGTCTGGGGGGGTACTCGTCGCAAACCCAATCGCAATCAATTTGCAGACCGCGTACAGTTTCCAAGGCAGTCCTGCCAACCAGAAGCAGTACAATGCGGTGCAGATCGACTGCAACACCGGAGGGCAAACCCTCAACGTATCGGTGCTCTTCAACGATGGGGAGATCACGGTTCCGCTCGGGACGATCAACAACACACAGAGAGGCAAGATCAACCTGCCAGTGAATGCCGGACTCGGGCAGCAAGCGTACAAGATTTCGCTCTTGATTGCGGGGAACGTAAGCGCATGGAGTTACCTGTTCCAGGCAGCCGTGGAAGCCCTTGTGCTGCCGAGGACGCGCAAAACACTAGATTCTTACGATATGAACTGCGGCGGGGCAGATTCCAAGATATGCCGAGACTTTTTTGCCCAATACAGTGCCACGGCCCCGATCACTGTAAGCGTGTATTACGACAGCAATCCAACCGCAGCATTCACCTTCACTATGCCCACGGCTGGTGGCATCAGGAACCCGCTCAGGCAGCGTCTACCTGGGATTCAATTCCGCACCATAAGGCTCGTGGCAACCTCAACAGGCGACTTCATGTGGTGGCAAGATACTTGTCTTTGGACCAAATTTCTCTGCCAAGGTCGCGGCTATGAGAAAGTCTTGATCGTGGAAAACTAAAGCGTACCGGGATGAATTATCCCCAGGTTGATGAGGCAGAACAGGATAAACAACACAGCGCCGAGAAGTCCGACACCATACCGGAAACCGGCTGGCTGCGTTGCTGGGATAGCATATCCGCCAAAGCCGCAGAGGAACATCAGAATCACCAAGATGATATTGAGCATAGGAGTACCTCACTCCAATAGGATGCCGGATAATCATTTGAGGCTGTTCCGAAGTGCTCATTCCCTATTCTGCCTACATCGGTGATATTCTCGGTGTGGAGGGGAAAGACTTGAAACTGACAATGCTCAAAGGGCTTCCCGCAAGCGGGAAGTCTACGTTTGCCCGTATGGCAGTGAAGGCAAGCGGTAACGATGGTCGCATCAACCGGGATGATTTGCGAGCCATGTTGTTTGAATCGGTGTGGACCGGCAAGCGCGAACAGGTCACGATTGACTGCGAGAAGGCCATTGCTGAAGTGCTATTCAAGCACGGCATGAACCCCATAATTGACGACACAAACCTTGGGGTAAAGCACCGTCAGATGTGGTCTGATTTTGCGAAGGATCACGGACAGGCGTTTGTCCCGCACGATATGGATGTAGATATAGGCGTCTGCATTGACCGCGACGGCAAGCGCAATCCGGGCGTCGGACGACCTGTAATCGAAAGGCTCGCTCTTCAGAACGGTATGATTGAGTGGGGCGAAAGGCCGATTGCTCTGGTAGACATTGACGGAACTTTGGCTAACGGTGACCATCGGCAGCATCTCGTTACGGGAGAGAAGAAAGATTGGACTTCCTATTTCGAGGAGTGCGACAAAGATGCCCCGGTTGAGGCTGTATTCCGCAAAGCGCACGAACTGAGCAAGGGTCACACTATCTGTGTCGTGTCTGGGCGTCCCGATACTTACTGGTTGAAGACTTCTCTGTGGTTCTTACGTGCCACATGGGAAGGTTTTCCGCTCCGCATTGACCATATCTTCATGAGGTCCGGTGGAGACAAGCGGCCTGATACTCAGGTGAAAGCCGACTTTCTGAAATACATGCCGAAAGAGAAGATTGCTCTGGTTCTTGATGATCGTCCTTCTGTTTGTCGCATGTGGGAATCTGAAGGGCTGAACGTCGAGTGGGTTCGGGGCCGTGATTTGGAGGAGTTCTGATGCAGTTGTTCGATTACGTTGACCGCGAAAAGTTGATGCAACAGATTGCCGATGGGATGGTGAAAGAACAGGTTCATCCCTCATTGCCGCTCCGCATTCTCAACTACACACAGAAGGCCCAATTCAGCCCTGAGTTGTGGAATGAAGTCACCGACAAGTGCCGAGGGCTAATCTTCGATTCGCAGACCAGCGAAATTGTTGCGCGGCCATTTTCCAAATTTTGGAATTACTCAGACTCCCGGCATCCAGAAACAATGCCAGAAAACTTCCCCGCAACCGTGCCGAGCATTACGCGGAAGTTCGATGGGAGCCTTGGGATTCTCTATCGCTACGATGGCAAGTGGGCCGTTGCGACACGCGGATCATTTACGAGCGATCAAGCGGTGTGGGCAACCAACTGGCTCAATAGTCGCCCCGCATTTATTTGGCCTCCCGGATTCACGCCTCTTGTGGAGATTGTTTTTCCTGAAAATCAGATTGTTGTGAAGTACGACTGGTCTGGTCTTGTAGTCCTCGCAAGTGTCCATATCGAGACTGGCGAAGAGATGCCGATGAAGTTTTTGCGGCATTGGACAGGTGAGAACAATCTACGGGTCGTGGATGAGTTCGACAAGCCGCTGGATGAATGCGTTGTGGAGGATGTCGAGAACGAAGAGGGCTATGTTGTGGCGTGGCATCGCCTCGGTACATGGCCGTTGCGCGTCAAGGTGAAGATGGATACGTATTGCCGTTTGCATCGGCTTTTGACCGGAACCAATCCGGTAACGATTTGGGAGATGCTGAGAGACGGCCTCGACTTGACTACGGTAACAACGGACGTTCCAGCCGATTTCGTGGCATGGATCAACAATGTGGAGAGAGTTCTCCTGAGTGCATATAAGGTGATCGAGGATGCGGCTTTGGTTGCGATGCTTGAGTACGAAGGAGAGAAGATAATCACGACCGCCGAGCAGCGCAAGCAGTTCGCTCTCTATGCCGTTGCAAAGCCGCCGCTGACTCCGGTGCTGTTTGCCATGCTGGACGGAAAGAACTACGCGCCGATCATCTGGAAGATGTGCCGACCTAAAGCTACCGACACGTTCAAGGTGGACATTGACCTATGAGGTACTTGCCAACATGACGGACCTGTTGCATAATGATTTTGCGAGGTAGAGCAGCCCGGTAGCTCGATGCGCTCATAACGCATAGGTCGTGGGTTCAAATCCCACCTTCGCAACCAAGATTCCACCAGAGAGGGCGTTGTACTCGAAGAGAAAGCCGATCAGGATTCCGCTCCTCAAGCACGTTGGAAGGAGCCTCCCGTGGGGACTGGCGAGCATCCGTCAGGGAAAAGGTTAAGACGTGCGACGGCTCATATCTGAATTCGAGGCCCGCAATTGAAGTGCCCGCCGATGATGATGCAGTCGGCGGTTTTATTTTGTGTTACGATGTACGCAATTAGCCAGTCCCTCTCAAATCTCCTCGAAGCACACTCCCGCCTAGTAGTCTCCTCTTGTTGACCAAAACTCCTACCTTTGCGGCTGGCTGGAAAATCAGCGGGTGAAACCGCTGTCCAAAACCGCACGACACAGATTCAAAATTTGGTGGTACAATGTGCATGAGATTGGTGGAGGGATCACTTGGCTACTAATCCGCGCTACGATCCACTAGAACAACTACGTGAAGCTCTGGACTTTCAATGGGAAACGCTGAGATGCAAAGATCGTATTAAGCGGCTTCTCAGAGAGATTCGCCATGAACTAAAACCCAAACTCGCAACCAACTCAATAGCGGTTCGCTTCACAGGAGACTCCATGAACAACGCTCTGGTACTCAACGTAGGTCAAACCTCGCAGGCGTCCATTCAGCCGCTTCTGGCCGATGGCGTCACCCCTTCGGGCGGCACGCTGTCAAACGTCGCCTATAGCTTCAGTGATCCATCGGCAACGGTGGTCCTGAATTCCGATGGTGTCACGGCAACTGTTACTGGCGTAGCGGCCTCAGCGGGCGCTGTCACCGGCACGGCATCCTGCGCCGTCACCGATACTGATGGCGTGGTTTCGCAGTGGTCGCAGTCGTTCACGATCACGACAAACGCCGTGGCGCCGCCTCCGTCGCAACTCACGCAATCGGTCGCGGTCCAGTTTACGACGCCGACGCCCTAATGGATCGGGCATCCCCGGTAGGTAGACAGAGCCTCAGCCTTTTTGGGTTGGGGCTTTGTTGTTTACCATAAACTGCGAACATAAGGTATCATCAATCCATGCCGAAGCCTCCCAAACTCGGAAAGATCACGTTCTCCTCGTTGTCTCTTCCTGAACAAATTCAGATGAGCAACTTGCAGGATGCCGTGAACATTCTCGGGGGTCATTCAGGGGAAGTCGAGTTAAGCAATCATCTTAATCTTTCTGGGAACAAAATTACGAATGTGGCGCCACCGACCGCAGGTAGCGACGTGTTGACGAGCGAAGCGGCAGAGGCAGCATACTCCGCAGCGGCCTTGAAACCGCAAATTTCTCCAAGCGGTTCACAGCCGATGCTTGGATACCGAATCATAAATTCAGGCAGTCAGCGCGAAGCCCAGAGCAGTTTCTTAAATGATTTGATGAGCACTCCCCCCAATGCCAACAATATCTACCCACTGTTGAGCAACGTATCTGGAGGGGTGAAGGTAATCATTCCAGCAAGTCCTTTTACTTTTGCAGATGGGAGCACCATATTGCTTCTATCGAGGACAGACACGCTCAGTCTTCCTACGGTTTACGCTATCAGCACGATTGGTTGTGTATCGAATTTGGTGACGGTCCAGACCGTGAATCCGATAAGCGTAAGCCGGGGACAGGTTGTGACGATCATAGGAGTAAGTCCAGCAGGGTTTAATGGGCCGTGGGAAGTGACAACATACACGCCTCCAAACGAGTTCACGTATCAGGATTTCTTGGGGACCGTAAGCGGCTCTGGCGGAAACGTGGAGTTGGGCAACACCTATTACTACATGGCCAAGAAGAGGAGCCAGTTTGTTGCTTTGGTTGGTCCGTTATCTGGGGACACAGCTTACAATCGCTTGCGCGTGTGTGCTGATGGTTCCCAGATCGTAGCGGTTGTGTCGCTCACATCTTCTGGCGGGGTGGTTGCTCAGAGCGGCGGCGGTGGGTCGCCTATAATCGGATCTCCCACGGCCGGAAGTTTTTTCTAGGAGGTAGACATGGCGGACACGACATCAATTGTAGTCGACAAAGTAGCGGTAGATTCAAATACCGGCTATGTCAGCATCACAGTGCATTCGGTGACGACGAATGGGACGAGCACCTGGAATGGACCTTCACAGAGCTACGGCTTGGATACGAATCAGTATGCGAACCAGTTCAGTAGCGAAATCTCCCAGGTAACGGCTTGGATTGTGAATCAGCACACAGCCTTCAATGGGGCGAATACTACTTTGACAGCGGCTTTGGGGACGCTGGTGGGACAGACGATTAGTGGGACTTCCGTGAATACCACAGGTGCGCCTGTGTTCTCTCCACCTTCGGGGACTTATGGAAGCGTGGTAGCCGAGATTGTCTGTGCAACGCCCGGAGCCGCAATCTACTACACCACGGATGGGACGACACCGACGACGGGTTCGACTCTGTATAGTGCGGCCATTACAGTTTCAGTCACGACGACAATCAAGGCAATCGCAGTGGCGACGAACTATGCGAACAGCGCAGTGGCAACGGTTGTCTACACTATCGGGGAGTTGTAGGGATTCCAAAATTTGGAGTGAGCCGTGGGGAACAAAACCATTTACGTGAAACCTAGGGACATTCCCCTATGGGAATCACTGCGACTTAATAAACGCAGTATCGGTTCCATGTTTGCGGATTTTTTGCGGTCAAGCGCAGACATCGCCGGGAGCGAGGAAAAGATCAGCCAGGATCAATTCCTAGCCGTGAATCCGGCGAGAGAAGATCAGAGAACGATTTATTTTCTGTGTACTCTTTGCGGCTGTTTGGTACGTTCCGATTACGTTGAAAAACACCAAGATAAATGTAGACCGAGGGCAGCATAGCATTGGCACTCGACGAGAACTGTTGTGGAAGGAACTGTAATTTCAAAATTTGGAGTGAAGGGTGAGCAGATGAATAATTGGGAGTTCATGACCGACAAAGCCGCAGTGGTTCCTTTCACTCCTGGTACTGTTGTGTATAGGGATGGGATGCTCTCAACGCTCTACTACAAGACAAAAGAAGCAGGGTTGCTTGAAAAAGTTCTGTGTGGCGACAATCCCGACCATGACCACTTCATCCGAATGTTCGATGAGTCCAAAAAGGTTTTGCAGATTCTCTGCGAAGTTGAAAACGTGGGAGAGAAAACAGAGAACGTGATTCCAGTTGGGTACGCTTGGGTTGAAGCGGCAAAAGGAATTGACGGCGCAAGAGCGGCGATGTGCGGTTTTTGCTTCTTCCGGCACACCCGCTACCTGAGAGACCTTGGAATGCTCGGAATTTACTACTGGATGAAGGGTTTGAAGATCACCGTTCTTCATGGAGTGATGATCGAATCAAACCAAGCCGCGATCAGATATGCCCTCAAACTCGGCTTCCAAACCACGGCCACAGTTCCCAATTTTCACTTCTACCAGGGGAAGTTGGTTCCCGCTCGGGCGGTCATGATCGAGGCAAAAGATTTCCTCCCGCAATTCTCTAAGTGGCTTGAATCAAAGAAATGTGTGGCAGAGCCGGTATAGTTGGCGTTACCCTCTCTTTGAGAGAGGTATACTCCGATTTCCAAACCATCTGGTGCCGAGTCGAGTCCGGCCTTAGAAGCGGCTCAGACGGGGCTTGCCCAACAATTGACGGCTACGGGAGCCCAAAGCGCCCAAGAGGGTTCTACTCTCTTTAACCTCGCCCTGCCCGGACTCCAGCAAGCAACGTCTTACTACGGCAAGCTGGCAAGCGGCGATCCTAACGCGCTGGCAAGGGCAAACGCGCCGGCCATCCAGCAGATTACCGGACAGTCGAACGAGCAACTCAAAAACATCATGCAGAACGCTCCGAGGGGTGGAGCGAGAGACCTTGCGCTATCCGAAGCGGATTTGTCTAAGGGAGCACAGATTTCAAATCTGACAACGGGCTCTTATACGAACGCATTTGGTTCGCTTGCTGGTTTGGGAGGTCAGAACGTGAGCCAAGGTAACCAAGCTACCTCTTCGGGCCTTCAGGGGCTTAATGCCGCCGCCAATCAATACGGCAACCTCCAGCAACTAAACAACGAGCAAAAATCAACTATGCTTGGTTTTGGGGCGTCTTTGGCCGGAGCCGGTGCTTCAGTGGCGGGGGCACTCTAATGAGCGTGCAGAATGACCCTCTCTCGATTACTCCGTATACCTCAACTGTTCCGTTAATCCAATTGCCGCCCCAGGCGATAGAGCAACAGAGCCGACCGGCAGCGCCGTTGCAGGGCGAGTTCGGGCGGAAGGGAACAGGTGCGCTTGCTATCGGGGATTCTCTGCTCAAGGGGTTCATGGCAGGGCATCAGATGAAGGAGCAGCGGAAGAACGCGCAAGCCCAGGCGACGATCAACGCAGCGGATGCCGCAAGCGAAGCGGCCTACGGTCAGTATCAGGACGCTCTCACAAAGGCAGGCGGCAAGCAAGACGATCCAGCGGCTCAGGCAGCTTATCAGGCGTACACAACCGCCTTTCAAGCGGGTAAGCAGACTAAGGCTCAGTTTGTCATTCCCGAGAAGACTCAAAAGGGAAAGAAAGCCGCAGGGGATACGGACCCTGTAAAGTCACCGGACGACAAGAAAAAGAAGAACCCTGTAAGCGCCGGGTTCAATAACATCGGGGACTTCTTTGCGGCAAACCCCCATGTTATTCCGAAAATCGCCCTAGTAACCATGCAACCCAAACCACCGGGGTTGTCACCACAGGGCCAACAACAAGTCCAAAGTTTGGAATCCGGTCGGCTTGCGAACGAGGAACAATCTCGGAAGTTACAGAACGAGAAGACCGTTCAAGCAGGGTTTTCTACGTTTTCCCATCTGTCGCCGGATGAGATAGCGTCTCTGCCTCCCGATGCGAAGAAGAACTACGAGACATGGCAGAACGCAAGAGCGGCCCTTGCTCCAATGAAGTATACGGGAGCGGCGAAACTGTACCAACTTCCCAGCGGGAAGAAAGCGTACCTGTATCCAGAAGAGGCGAACCAGTTTTACCCAGACGCACAGCCGGTTGACAACACAGGTCCGAAGGCAGGTTCCGATGCTGAATTGGAAGACAAATACCTCCAAAGCATCGGGGTGACCAGAGACAAAGCTACTGCCGAGCAACTGGCATCCGCAAAGCAATATGCGAAAGCGGCCGGAATTGTGTCAACGGCGACCACGAGCACGTCTACAAGCAACCCGCAGGGAGACAGAAGCACCACCACAACGCGCACAGCGAAGCCGGGAGGGATAAGTAAGCCTCCAAAGGCAACGGCGTCTCCTAGCGGGCAGGGAACGCAGGGAATAAGCCGTCCACCGCAGGCTGGCAAGACTGCATCGCAGGCCGCAAAGACCGGAATCACCCCTCCACCGGGAGGCAAGCAGACGGCTCTGACAGCCTCTGTGACACGTCAAGCGGTAAAGGCTCAGCAGGAAGGCTACCAGAAGGCAGAGACGGCCTACACGAAGACCATCGAGGCTGCGGATAAGGCATTTGCTGCGGCTCAGGCGAAGGCCGCTCAATCTGGCGACCAGTCGATTCTCGCAACCGCTCAAGCGGTCAAGGATCGGGACTACGCGCAAGCTGTGATTGATCGAGAAAAGGCAAAAGGTCGCGTTGCAGCGGAGTACGACGCTGCCGTAAAGTCAATTGGGGGAACACCAGGAGCACAGGCAGGCGGAAACTTGCCTCCAGGATGGCAATGAGCGATGGCCGAACAGCAAGTTTGGAACCCGGTTCCAGAACTCAAGCAGAAATATCCTGGCTTGAAGGATTGGACCGATGAGAAAATCTACAATAATTTGTCGGACCCGAATAAGTTCCGGTCTGCTTTCCCTCAGTACGCCAATCTTGGCGACGATGTAATCAAGCGCAACATCGACCGACTGAAGACCTCCACCCAACAAACAGCGCAGGCCGCTCCGGTTGCGGATATGTCGCGTGTCAACCAGCCATTTAGTGCTGAAGATGCTGCACGTTTTTACAATCAGACGCCAGCACAGAAACCTCCTGCCCAACCGCCGGCAGAGTTGAAACCGTGGACTCCAACTCCAATTGAAAAGGCTGGTATCTGGTTCAGAAATACGCAGACCGGAAAGACGCTGGCGAATTCGTTTGATGATATTCGCCGTGGGGCAAGCGCAATTTGGGAAAAGGCGCAGAACCCGCTTGGTAGAACCGATGAGGAGTGGAAGAATCTCAAGGAAAAGCAGGAAAAGTTTATTGATGAGTACGTTCCTGCAACTGTAGACGCCGCCAACTTAATGTACGGAACGCCTACCGGAGATAAGATCAAGTCTATTGCTAAGGGAGGAGCAAAGGGGACAGTTCAATTTGGCGAAGAGTTGACTTCTCCGGTCCAGATCGGATTGATGGTTGGGACTTTTGGTGAGAGTGCTCTTGCTCAGACTGCGGCCCGCATTGGATTGCCGAGGCTAGTTCCGGCCGCACGAGTGATGGGCAAGTTGATTCAGGCTCAGTTCATCTCCCAGATGGTTGAAGGGTCATACATAAATATCCGCGATGCCGTGAAGGGCTACATCAGTGGAGATTGGGACACAGCTACGCAGCAGGCAGTAAATGGACTGGGAAGTCTGTTGATGGCAAAGGCTGGTATCAGCCACGTCGACGCGACAGAGAGAGTGCAATCGGATCTGAATAAGATGTCCCTCGCTACTATGGGGAAGAAGTTTGACAAACTATCTCCAGAAACCCAGGGGCTAGTTATCGATCAGACCGTTTCCAGTTCGCCAGAGTACATAGCGATGATGGCTACGGTTGACGCCAAGAATGCCGAAGTCGCAGACGGCATCCGGCAAAAACGGCAGATGCAGGCGGCTCACTATGCTGGGCTCGCGTGGGAGCAGGCTTGGCATCCAGAGGCGGCTCAGAGAGCGGTTAATGCTCTGCACGAACAGAGAGCGGAAACCGCAAGAAAAGAGCAGGTACAGAAAGTCATTGGTACGATCAAGGCCAAGGTCGACCAGCGTACCGAAGAACTCAAAAAGCAGACAGAGGAAAGCGCCCAATTCTTAGGCGCAAGGGACACCGCAATACAAGAAGCCCGTGCGCAGGAGCGCAAAGAGGCAGCGGCGTCACGCGAAGCCATCCAGCAAACCGCAGAGGAAATCTCTAAGGGGCGAGAGGAGACTTTCGCCAGTCGTCAGGCGGTCGGTCAAGTTCCCACCGAAGCGGAAACTTGGCGTCCTGTCGAATCTGAAGTAGACGGCTCAGGGCACGTCACTTACCCTGCTCAATTTTGGGGAGAGACGAATAGATTTGGTGTTGGAACTGACGGGGAAAGACACTCGGTTTATCGTCAGACTCCACGCGGAGTTGAATGGCTGGACCGCAACGGCAACTTCACTGAAACGCCAGAATCTCTGTACTTCAATGCCGATCCTCAAACGTCCGACACGGTTGCAAGACTATCTTCTCTGAAACTTGCGGCTGATGGTTTGGCAGCGCAACCGGAGGCGACAGCCGAAGAAGTCAAGGAAGCGGCGACTTTGGGAGAGATTCGCCAGCAGTTGATCGACGGAGAGATTAACACAGGCGAAGCGCAGAAACGTGCTGGCATCGCGGAGAAGACTACTCTTCCAGATGTATTCATGGCGGCTCGGGAAGGCCGTCTCAACGGACCATTCAGCGAGAAGTCCGCAAATGATTACGCATCGGAAGTTGAAGCAACTCTGCGGGAATCCGGCGCCAGCGAAGAAGAAGTCCAAGCGACACTCGAAAGCCTGCCAGAACTCGCAAGGGTGCAGATCGAATCGAATCTTCATCACGTCTACCAGCCGGGAGACTACATCACATCGAAGAAGGGTGTGAAGTGGACACTCGACGCGAAGGGAATACTGCACTCATCGGATGGCGAGACGGTCCCGTTGATGAAGCGGGGAACGTACTCGAATCAAGCCATGCAGCTTGCGGCTTCGGGCAAGGTTGGATACGGAACGAAGACCAGATTGGAGCGCAGGGCGGATTTCTCCAGAAACCGCGACATCAAGAGGCAGATCGGAGTCAGGCAGGAAGAGTTTGACCGGGAGATGCGGGTTGCACAACAGAACGCCGGTCTTGAAGAATCGACGATCACCCAGGAACGTGCCGACGAAGGCGAGAAGGCAGAGCGCCGCAAGGAGTTTCTTGCGCGGCCTCCGGTTCCAGAGGAAACCAGCAAAGCAAGAGAGCAGAGGAGAGCCACATACAAGGCATCGAACGATCCGAACAACATCATCAACCAACTGGCAAAGCAGTTTGGGACCACGCCGGATGAAGTGATGCGGATAGGACTTTCAGAGAGTCAACCGGGAACCCCGCAAGGCAAAGCGGCTTCGCTCGAAGTTG
>Ga0302185_10002616_pt1 | contig 11696 bp, 10 predicted proteins | sample II_Bog_E1_1_FD_200231 | JGI IMG/M metagenome (GOLD analysis project Ga0302185, IMG submission 200231) | Peat permafrost microbial communities from Stordalen Mire near Abisko, Sweden - II_Bog_E1_2 | ecosystem: Environmental > Terrestrial > Soil > Wetlands > Peat | place: Sweden: Abisko... | reverse complement strand
CAATCCGGTCCCACGCGTATGGGGATGTCCCGTCCCCAATAAAATAAAACTTATCCACTTTATATTTTAACGCCAAAACCCGCACCACCAAAGCCGCTCAACGCATTTCACCCGCGCAAAATGTGGGTATCTTATCCGTTTTCATACCGCCATTTCACCTACCTTTAACCCATTTTTAAAATTGAGCAGCGAATAGTTAAAACAGGATACATTAAATAATAATATACGCCAGCTCTTTGAAAATCACAGAGCAGAAGTGAAGGCCCTGTTTGCTCAGGATACGTTACCTCACCCGCTCCTTTTTCGGAGAGGGATGGGGTGAGGCCGAAACTGAGCGAGAGCACATATTGTTCATCATTAACAAAATACAAGACTTGTCATTGGCGGCCCTTGTCAAACCGTGAAGAACCTCGGCGCGAAACACTAACGAGCCCACAAAATCGCCACTCCCACCATAAACATTATAAAAATACAATGAGTAAAAATGGGGCGTCCATGGGACAATGATGGACAATGATTGTCCCACTGCCGCACGGCAAACCCAGGCAATGGTCGGGCGCCACCGGGTGATAATCGGGTCATAACCGGGCAATGATCGGGTCACTCCATTTTTCCTAAAGCGTTGACAATCATTTATATTTAGCCACACGTTACCTGAATAACCCGGTTGCATCGGTAAATCGGTAAATGACCAAACCACCACGCGATGACTCAATATTTATAGATTATAGCGATAAACGCAAACAAGAAAATTACTCATCAAAATATTCCCCGGCGGGGGCTACCTGTTTGTAGCAAAAGTGTATCCTAAATACAGCTAAACCGGTTCAAGGGGGCAGTACCTAACGGTTGGGTAAGTGACATTACAAAATATCTATGGGTAAAAATGGGGAAATAATGGGCAACGGTGGGGCAATAATGGACAATGTTTGGACAATGATTTTTCGTAGCCCAACGAAAAAAGTCGGGCAATGATCGGGTGATACCGGGCAATGATCGGGCAATGTCGGGTCATCATCGGCAAATGGAAAAGTAGTCCAACTGGCTGATAAACAGATTAATAAGACTCCTATCACGCGAATTTCACAGTATTGCTGGCGAAATCGGTAAATGCGAAAAAGCCGGTATCGCGCCAATCAATTACCTGATCAGGTTCACCAGCTTTTTCTCATCAGTCAGTATCACCTTACCACTCACTATGTCTATCAGGTGCTCCGACTTGAAATCGCTAAGTGTCCGTATCAGGGATTCGGTTGCGGTACCGGCAATAGTCGCCAGGTCGTCCCGGCTGATGTCAATCTGGTAGGGCTCCTTTTTGTTGTTGTGGTATTTCTTTTGCAGGCTTATCAGCGCCTCGGCTACTTTTTTGCGGAGCGTGTTGTAGGCTATACCCAGCAGTTGCTTCTCCTTTTCTGCCAGGTTCTTGGCCAGCAAGCCTATGAATTTCTGTGCAGTGGCGGGGTTACTGTTGATGAGCGTCTCAAAGTCCTTGCGAGGTATGAGTACCAATTCGGTCTCTTCCATGCTTTCTGCATTTTCTTTATATGATGTGCCTTCCAGCAGCGATACATAGCCAAAGAAATCGCCCTCATTGTAAAGGTCCATTACCAGGTCCTTACCATCTTCATGGGTCTTGAAGGTCTTTACTTTCCCCTTGAGCAGATAATATAAATAGTGGGGGTGTGTACCTTCCTTATATATTATTTGCTTCTTTTTATAAGTATTTGAATTGCTTTCGTTTTTGAGGTCTTCCAGCGTTTTGGTATCGTCCAGGGTCGACATCAGTTCGCTTAGCCCCTGTAGGTTTGGTGGCAGGTTCCTGGTCATGATGTCTACCTTCCGGAACCGGCTTTCTATCGCGTTGAGCAGTTCGTTTCCGGCAAATGGCTTGGTAATATAGTCGTCAGCGCCCATCTCCATTGCCGACCTGAAATCGCTCCGTTCGCTCTTCGATGTCAGGAAAATGAATGGTATATTCTGTGTCTCCGGGTCTTTGTGCAGCACGTGCAGCACGCCATAGCCGTCTACGCCAGGCATCATAATATCGCAGATGATCAGGTCCGGATGATACTTTTGTGCAGCCTCTATACCTTCCTTGCCATTCCTTGCCATAAATACCTTGTAGTTAGATAGCATTAATATTTCTGCCACGTTTTCCCTGATGTCTTCATTGTCTTCAATGATCAGAATTGTTTTCATTCGCTGTTTTTTTATTATTGAACGTTATTATAAATTGAGTGCCCTTGCCTAATTCACTTTTGAACCTCACCTTGCCATACATCAGTTCAGCATACTTGTTCACGATATGCAGGCCCAAACCGGTGCCCTGTATGTTCGTCACGTTAGACGACCTGAAGAATCGCTTGAACAGGCTCTCCTGGTCTTCCTTGGGGATGCCTATGCCACTGTCCCTCACGCTAAGAATAAATTCGCCATCCCCATTGTCCGTAGTTAGGTATATCGGCATGTGTTCCGCGGAGAATTTAACGGCATTGGAGAGCAAATTTGTGACAATATGCTTCATCATGGAAGGGTCGAGGTATACGACATTGTTACCGGTATGGGTATAGCTGATGTGCTGGCCCTGCTTCAGCAAGTGCTGCACTTCCTGAATCGCATCAGTCATTTGCTTCTGTATATCGTAGCGGCTGTAGTGTGGGTGTATATTACCCTCTTCTATCTTGCCTACAGACAGGAAGTCATTCAGTATTTCGGTAAGGGAAGATACGCTGGATACGATGCGTTGTATATGTTTGTCGCGCTGCGCCTGTTCCTCAGCATTGGTATACCGCGACAGCAGGTAGGCAGAGGATAATACTGCACTGAGCGGCGTGCGGAACTCATGCGATGCCATAGAGACAAACCGCGATTTCAGCTCGTTGAGCTCGCGTTCTTTTTCCAGCGCGGCGCGCAGTTCAGTCTCCGCCACCTTCTTCTCTGAGATGTCTATGGCTATACCCAGGTATCCTGTTATCTTGTTGTGAATGTCCCTTAACGGGGTGATATCCAGCGAAACAAAGAATGTAGTGCGATCCTTGCGTACAAAGTGCCACTCCAGGTCATTGCTCTGATTCAGTTCTGTAAGTATGGCCATCACGTCAAAGCCGGGTTTGATGCTGCGGCCCAGTTGCCCAGACAGGTCCTCAGCCTTTGCTGCCAGCTCGCGCGGCTCGCTGAACAATGCCATGGTGTGCAGGTTTACAATTTCTTCTGCCCTGTATCCCATCGCTTTTTCGGCAGCGGGGTTGAAGAACTGGATCAGCCCGTCCTTCCCGCAAACGATGATAATAGCGCCGGCATGGTTCCAGATATTATTAAGGAACGAATTGACTCGCTCCAGTTCTTTGTCTTTTCGCTCTGTTTCCTTGATCTGGGCGCTAAGCTGCTCCACGGTAAGGGCCAGCGATTGCGAGCCTTCCTTTACCTTTTCTTCAAGGTGGGCATTGAGTTGTATTATGGCTTGTTCGGTTTCCTTACGCTGCGTAATGTCGTTGATGAAGGCGAGTGCATAATTCTGACCGTCAATGTTGTAGTGTCCCAGGCTTACTTCAACAGGGAATTCTATGCCGTTTTTTTTCACCCCGGATAGCTCCATGCCCAGCCCCATGGGGCGGCTGTGAGGGTCTGCGCTGTATCGCTCCCGGTGTCCCACATGTCGCAGATGGTACCGCTCCGGGATAAGCTTTTCCACTTTCAGGCCTACCAGCTCCGATTCCAGGAACCCAAATTGATGTTCTATGTACTTATTGGCCATTTGGATCACGCCATCGGCATTTGTGATCAGGATACCTATGCTCGCATAATTAAAGAGTGCCTGAAACGTTTTACTGTCAAGATTTGTAAATGGCATATAGAAGTTTACCTTGTCGCCCTCTTGCAACAAAGTTTTATTTCTATTTGGGAAATTGGGCTCCGACATAACATGGCAAATGTTTAGTATTTAAATTTTAATTTTGTTGACACCGGTCATTGAATAAAATGATTTCCGTCATCTTTTTTATCAAATGAATGATGGACATAAAGGGCGAAATATCCGCTACGTAAAGCGACCTCAGAAGGATGCTGACCAAGTTCATCGTTAGGGTTGACCAATGTTAGTGGCAGGTCGTTTACCCGCCGTTACATTTGAGAAAAAAAGAATGGATTTGCAATTCTTTTCCGGAGAAATTGTGCAGCGGGCATCAGGAGGCCCTATGATGACGATAAGGGGCGTGCACTATGATGTTTTGGTAGATGAATATGACTCCAATATGTTTGACTGCATCTGGTTTGAGCGCACAAAAGATGGCAAAAAAGAAGTACATTACTGCCCGTTTTATGCTGACGAACTTGTAAAAGCAGCACAAATGGTGTAATGGAACAGAATAGTGAATTCACGCCCGTAGGTTCGAAACATGAGCAGGCATTTCTCGAAGGGCCGCACTCCAGATGGAGGGACCTCTTTTTTGCATTTGATGTTTTTAAGGAGTTCCTGCATGGTTTCAGGAAGTTTAGTTTTGTAGGGCCGTGCGTCACGGTTTTCGGCTCCGCGCGGTTTAAGGAAGACCACCCATATTACGAGATTGCGCGAAACCTCTCGCGCGAGATCGTGAAGCTGGGCTTTTCCGTAATCACCGGTGGTGGCCCGGGCATCATGGAGGCGGCTAACCGGGGCGCTAAGGAGGGTGGAGGCCGCTCTATAGGGTGTAATATCGTATTGCCGAAGGAGCAGAAACCAAACCCTTATTTAGATACATGGGTAGATATAGACTACATGTTTGTGAGAAAAGTGATACTGATGAAGTATTCTTATGCCTTTGTAGTGATGCCCGGCGGCTACGGCACACTTGATGAATTTTTCGGGGCAATTACCCTGATAGAAACAGGAAAGATCAAGAAATTTCCGGTCGTGATGTTTGGCAAAATGTATCATCAGGAATTGATGAAGCACGTAGAAAATATGGTGGCCCAACAGACGATAAGCCCGGACGACGCCAAGCTCTTCCTGCTCACGGACTCTATTCCTGAGGCGATCAACCACCTCAAAAAATATGCTGTTGAGGGTTTTGGGCTTAGCAAAAAGGAAGGTTTAAAACCCTTGGGTATATTGGGAGAACGTAAACTTCCGAAAAAAGACGACCAGAATTAAGCCTGGTTGCCCGCCTTGGTTCCCGTTATCTGTTTCTACGTTTGCATTTCCTGCTGACGGCACAATGTTATCGAATGATAATATTGTGCCAAAGCGTTAACCAGTAACTTTGTAATGGCGTTTGTCAAATAGTATGGAACAGGATAAAGTGCAGGCTATTGTAAGCAAGAAAATAAGTGAGTCGGTGCGGTTGTGCAGGAGGGTTGGTGAGGATTTTGATCCCGAAACGATCCATGAATTTCGCGTTTCCGTCAAGGACCTCCGGTCTTTTTTCAGGATGCTGCGGATGGCGGGCAGCGAAACAAAGGCATTTAAAATACCAGTAAGCTATATACGCTTGTATCATATCGCCGGCGCGATTCGCGATGCGCTGAAAGAGAGGGAATTGTTGTTGAGCTTGAACGTTGACTTTCCTCATTATTTGAGCAAACTTGATCAGCGCGTGGTGCGCCAGCGAACGGAATGGAAGAAATATGACCTGAAAAAAACAAGGGCGAAAATAAAGGAGAGGCCCGATAGATTAGTGTTTGAAGACCTCAACACGCGGCTGCTGGCAGATTTCGTTCAGTGCAGGTTGAAATCAGTGGATGACCTGTGTGCCGCTGTGTTGATCACTGATGATCAGGTTCATAGTATGCGCAAGCACATGAAGGACATCCTTTACAATGTGAAGACAGCCAAGGCGACATGGCGGCAAGCTTATAAAACCAGTCCTGTGATCTCCGTTAAGGAACTCAATAAACTTACAGACACCATTGGGGATTATAACGATCGACGATTGTTGCTTAAGCGGCTATCAGCTTATGCGGTGCACGGCCACCAGGACGCTGAAAAGGAAGACATCAGAAGATTTTGTGACGGGATGGCCGATGAGCTGCGGCAGCATAAGAAAGTAGTGATAAAGGCAACCCGCGATTACTTGACGGTATTGCCGAAGATCAATGACAGAGGCGCGACGACCGATGCACTTTAATCTACAATTCCAGCATTTTGTTGATGGTAGCCCAGTTGCGCGTCGTAGCCGTTACTTTCAATTTCTTTTCTATCAGTGCGTTTGAAAGTTTTGTATTGCCATAGCTCTTCACCAAAAGGTATCCCTCGCGGTCTATTATTCTAAGTTCCTCTTCCGCGTTTTTAAAGGCATTGAGGGAAGGTATTAAAGCCTCGTCCGGAATAGAGGAAAGAAAACTTACGTAAACGTTCCGTTCATCGTCAGGGGCTAAATTGTTAAAAGGGTTGTTGGCGATGACTGATTTAATATTGTCTATGCTTCTCACAATTGCAGGGACGTCGTAACCCAATCTGAGGAACAATTGCTGCTCTATTTTGCGCCGTAATATGGCCTCGTCTGTTTTTTTAGTGTCAAACAATATGTTGCCACTCTGGATATAGGTGACAATATTTTTGAAAGCAGGTATTTCAAAATGCTGCTTAAGGGCATCCATTTTGATCAGCTTCTGGCCGCTGACATTTATACCTCTTAAGAAAGCAACGTAGCGCATTGGTGCAATTTTTAATGAAAAATAGAGGCCGATTTATTTGTGCTAAAGTACGTGAAATGCCGCATTCGATAATGCAAAATTGCATTATTTTTGAGCTGGGACATACCCCGAAATGAACATGCCAGCAGGATACTCAAATACACCTTTGGCGAAAAAGCTGGGACTGAAAAATGGCTTTCGCATCAGGCTCATTAATGCCCCGGCGCATTATTTTGAACTTTTTACGGAGATGCCTGCCCCATTACATTTCATTGACGATATCAGCGTAAAAAAGGATCTTATTCATTTCTTTACGATTTCCGCGGAGGAGTTGCGTGCCGTTTTACCGGCTCTCAAAAATGAAGTTGTGCATAATGGCATGATCTGGGTGTCGTGGCCGAAGAAGGCATCGAAAATGACCACTGATGTCAATGAGCAAATGATCAGGGACTTGGCGCTGGCAAGTGGTTTGGTGGATATAAAGGTTTGTGCGGTTGATGAGGTTTGGTCAGGGTTGAAACTGGTGATACCGGTTAAAGAGAGGAACTGAGCAAACGGGTGGGCCTGACCATAAAAAGCAAAGCGCCCTGATCATCAGACCAAGGCGCTTCTTATCCTAACTCTTCAACTAAATTACTGGTTTGTTTTGCCGGAGTTTTTTTCTTTGGCTTTTTCTTTTTCCCTCTTTTCAAGCATATCTATCAAGCCACTCAGATTTGAATGATCCAGCCTTTTACCCCTGATGATCTTCTTTTCGTCGAGCAGGTATATGGTTGGGGTGCTGTATACGTCGTATTTGTTGTGGTAGTCGCTCGTGTGGTCTGGGTTCCAGGTGTTTGTCCAATCAGTAAGTTTGTCCTTATTCAGGAAGTCGGTGATTGTTTTTTCCTCGCCTTCTGTGGCTACGGTGTATACTTTCACACCTTTTGCCTTCAGTACTGCCCGGTAGAGCGAATCCAGCTCAGGGAGTTCTTTCTGGCAATGTCCACAAGTAGGGGAGTAGAAAACAAGTAACGTATATTTTGCTTTTTCAGCAAGCATGTCTTCCTGTTTCTTCGTAATTACATTAGGCAGTACTATCTCCGGTGCGATATTGCCGATAACATTTGGCGCTATGGCCTGTGCCCTTTCAGCATATTTCTTAAGTTCGTCATTGGTGAGCCAGAATGCGTCACCCTTCATGTAGTAGTTTTCTACCAGATACACGAAGGCTTCATCCATGCCCATAACTTTGCTGTTTTCCACGTAGCGGGTAAGCCACCAAAGCGTATAGTGGAACACGTCCTTTGTGCCTTTAGCTTTTGCCAGCAGTATATCGCTTTCATGTTCTACGCTATCTGGCCAGGAGACAACCAGTTTCTCCATGTATTCCTCAAGGCGCGAGTCGTATATTGGCGTGTAGATCAACCGGTCGTCCTGGAAATTAAATCCATCCCAGTAGTGGGATTTGTAGTAGTGGTAAGCAAAGGTCGAGTCCTTAGTTTTGCCATCTTCCAGGTAATGAGGGCCTTCCGGTACTTCCGGTATTTCCATGGCGTTGAAAATATTTGCGAGTAATGTGCCCGGATGTGCTTTTTCGTATGTGCGGCGGTAATTAGTGAGCTTTTTGGAATAGGCAATTGCTTCCTTGCGAACAGCAGCAGTGTCATCGGCCGTTTTGGCTTGTTTCAGTTGGTTCTCAAATTTCTTTTCTGTTTCGGCATATTCCTTGAGAAAGTCAACATATTCTTCAAAGCGTTCATTTTCCGGTGAGTTGCTAAAGGTGATCTTGTCTACCTTAAGAGCCTCGATCTTTGTTTTCTTTTCAGCATCGTCAACGGTGATTTTTGAGGTCTTCACATTCATGGAAATATTGTCACCCTTGTTTAAGAGAAATTCAAAATCGCATGTTCTGTTGGATAGCAGCATGACATAAATGCCACCTACAAAATCAGGGTCTTTTCCTTTAAATTCTGCGTTACCTCTTTTGTCAATTCTTGCCGAGTCAACTTTGAACAGGGTGGGGCGGTTCTTACCATAATAGTGCAGCAAAAAAATCATGGTGTCATTTGTGTCGGGCATTTTCAAATGTATTTGATATGCATCGGCGGCCATAGACAATTGAGCCATACCCATAAGGAATAAGGAAGCGATAATAGTAAGTTTCTTCATACGTTATCCAGATTAGTTTGTTCCCGCAATAAGACGGTGTTTAAAGAATTTAAGTTGGTTGAGAAATCAAAAATAAAACATAAAATCGATGTAACCCAATCTCTTTAAGGGCCTTGCCGTATTTATAACAAAATCTTTACAGATATGAAAAATAAAAAACTATATTGAATTTTGTTTGCATGAAAACCATTCAGAAAGAACGGTCTAAGCGGGCGGCGCAAGAAGGAAAAAATGAGTAAGCGGATGGAGACGCCGGATCGGTAAAAAGAGCTGAAAAGCAAAAAGCAACCCACGAGCGGCTGCCTTTTGCTTATCCAAGTTTATAAAGTCATTTAAAATTTGACGATCAGGAAAAACGCAACAGGCACATTGAGAGTGCCTTGAGTCAATTTGTCGCTTGTGTTGGGTGTGCTTTGCACACCATCGAAAGTGAGGACTTGTTTGGTGTTTCCGGTTACGTAGTAGAAACTGGTTTCTGTGCCAATCAGTATTCTGTCGGTGAGATGGTAGCGAAGCCAACCCATAGGGCCACCACCGTAACTCATTACAGTTGTTTTCGTTTCTGTAACGGTGCCTAAGTTGCCAGGATTTATTCCGCCACCGTTAGAGGAGTCAGTAGTATGGTCGGAATTGTCATTCATTACAAAGTCGATACCTACGCCTGCGCTCCATTTCCGTGAAATGGCGAATGCTTTATCGACGCCGACGCGCAGCTGTAGATCGTTAATTGTGGTTGTTGTCGCGTCAATGCCGTTGTTGGTGCTGCTTTGATTATAATTATAGCCGAGCCCTACGCGGAATCCCCATCCAGATTTTCGGGAGTTCATGGAATAGGTAAGTAAGTAAGGGTTGTTATTGATCGGTGTAGTAGTGGAACTGGTATTGTTGAAATTCAATACCTCACTGATCAGTTCGTTCATTTGCACCCCGATATAATGGTCAAACTTTTTTACCTTTTTTTTCGTTGACGTGTCGGTTATGGGAATGGATTGGGCATAGCAGTGTAGTGCGCATCCTGCAAGGAGGATTGCGGAAAGTGTGATTTTTTTCATGTTTATTTTACTTTGAATGGATTAGAAAATTTTGGGTCAGTAACCATTTGGTTATCCGTTAGTGTATTTAAGAAAGCGATAAGAGCTGTTTTATCTGCGTCGGGAATGTTCATGTGCAAAGGCGCGCCAGTAGTGTCATTCGTTAATTGCGGGTCAAGATTAGGGCTTGCCTGGATACTGCTGCTGTAATGGTCTATCACCTGGCTAAGTGTCTGATACCTGCCATCGTGCATGTACGGGGCAGACAGCGCCACATTGCGCAGGCTGGGCACTTTGAATTTGCCATTGTCGCTGCTTGAGCCTGTTATGGCGCCAAGACCGAGGTCTACATAATTTTTATCCAGCCCTATATCGTGGAAATCGTTCATGGTATAAGAGGACGAGAAATTAAGATGGTGGCAACTGCCGCAATTATAGGTAGAAAAAAACAGATTGTAGCCCTGAGTTTCAAGCGGTGTGAAATAGGGGTTAGTAAGACTCACAAATTCCTGGAAACCGCCAAAAGACAGCTGAGAATCGACGTAAGCCTGGAAGCGATCGAAACGAGTTGAATTTGACCTTATGGACACAAGAAACATAGAAATACATTCGGCAATACGGTCGGTCGTGATGCTCGCATCGCCATAGGCATTAACAAATAATGGGCTGTAATAGGACAGTGTGGCTAACTTGGTAGGTACCGAACTGAAGTCGGAAAATCCCATTTCCACGTGGTTGGTCACTGGGTGGGAAATAAGGGCTGTGAGCATGGTTACCCGTCCGTCCCAGAAAAGCGGCAACGGGCCGCTAAACATTGGATTAGGATTATTAATGTCGGCAAAATCTATACTATCGCCGGTAATATTCGAAATACTTTTGGAATTCCGCATGGTCAATTTCCCTTCGTAGCCGGTGCTTAAGGCTGCATTGTCTGCGAAACCCAATATCTGCTTGTGGCAGCTGCCGCATGAAACGGAGTTGTTAAGCGACAAGCTATTGTCATAGAACAGAACCCTTCCCAATGTAGCTTTATAGTTGATGGAGGCATCGGGCGAGACCGTGTTGTAGGTGTATGGAGTAGCGGGTAGATCCAGGTAAACCGTGCCACCTGAAACTTTATTCTTCCTGCAAGAATAGGCCACTACAACAAGTGTGACAATGACGATGATCGAGGTAATCTTTTTCATAAGTAATGTATTTAAAAGTGAGACAAAGGGATACCAATAATTTCTACCGAATAAAAATACGAACTTTTTAATTTAAAAAATATACTTTTTTTAAGAAAAAAAATCAGGCCATTTTTTACTAGAGCGCAAAGTCTTAAAATATAAACTATCGGTTAATGATTTGAAGGTAATAGTAAATACGCGTAACAGCAATTCGTTATAAATTAACGAGTGCCGTCTATGTTTTATTGTAATTGTTGTAAAAAAGATAAGCACATCTGTATATGGGCGGGCTATTATGATTACAGTCATAAACTGAAATGACTATACTCATTTATAAAGGTTTGTGTAGTGGATAGATTTGTGGCATATTAAACGGCATGGGTATTGAGACAGGCTCATCCCGCGGCCGGCCTGAAAAAAAACAAACAAATTGAAAAAAATAAGCTGCTATCTCTGTCCGAACACTTCCTGCATCATTAAGGACAATTTTGTCTCAAGATGGTCTGAGTTCATCGAGCAAGATAAATATCAGGCGTTTTATAAAAAGGATCATTCGATTTTTGGGGTTGGCAGCCCGATATTGGGACTCTATTTTGTGCAAGGTGGGCTTGTGAAGGAGTTTATTCTGAGGCCACACAATGACATAGATATTGTGCGCTTTGCGAATGAGGGTGAGGTATTTGGACATGCAGGTTTCGAGAATAACTATTATTCGTTTGGGGCAGACGCAAAAACG
>Ga0302185_10002608_pt1 | contig 11714 bp, 6 predicted proteins | sample II_Bog_E1_1_FD_200231 | JGI IMG/M metagenome (GOLD analysis project Ga0302185, IMG submission 200231) | Peat permafrost microbial communities from Stordalen Mire near Abisko, Sweden - II_Bog_E1_2 | ecosystem: Environmental > Terrestrial > Soil > Wetlands > Peat | place: Sweden: Abisko, Stordalen... | reverse complement strand
TCAACAGACCAATAGTAGTATCTCATGCTCGAGATCAAACAACTCAAAAGAGAAAATAGCTTTTTAAAAAAGAAAATCGCTTAATTGACAACTGAATTTGCTCCAGATAAATCCTGTAACAAGAAAAAACAATCAAAACCAAAAGGAAATCCAACACAAAATATTGAAACTCTCCCCCTCTCCATTAATCTTTTCTTTGAATAAATTCAAAATATGCTCAGCACTATCGTCAAACTTTTTCGTATTAATTTCACCGAAGCTTAGATTGCCGCCTACAACTAAAAATATGGTGACGACATCGTAGAAAACTGTCCTATTAAACGGCATATCCTTCTTAAAAAATATTATTTAAAGAGAAAACTCGAGATTATTTCACTCTAAAGCGACGAAAAGAAATATCCATTATTCTTAGATCTATTTACAGACTATTATCAATTCAAAGAGGAAAGCGATCGTAAAATTATCGAGACCATCGACAGAATGACGACGAAAGCTCATGGACTCAATGATATTATAATTAAAAAGGCTCAGTAAAAGCAAAAGAGTAGGGCAAGCTCATCAAAGAAGCAAGAAAATATAAGACCTTTGTAAACTTTGAATTTACCGATGTCTCCTAAAAATTTAGTAACTAACAGCCGCACCTCTACCTTTTCACCTTCGAATAAGAAGGTAAAAACAGCCAAATCCACTTTATCTCCAGCATGATTTCTTTATGAATTTAAATTATTATTGATATTACATCCTATTACATGCCCAGTAATACGAAATATATGAAATCTACAAACAAATTATTTTTTACAGCAATTTTCAATCAAAATATTAAGCTCATCGAATGCTTTACTCTCGAATATTAGATTATAATAACTATTAAAATATTGGAGATTTACCTAAATCATGTCGCTCTCCTTTTTCGATAAAAACAATACTATCATTTAGAGAGGGGCCGAGAAGAACTGCCAAATGTGTAGCAAATAATTTGGAGTCTTCAGGAAGGAGCATCAATGCAAAAGATGTTTCCGAGCTATTTGCTCAGACTGTGGCAAAGACCGAGTCATGATTTACAAGCAAGGATTTAGTAGATATCCTCACAGAAGGTGTACGAAATGCGGATAAGAGGTCAAATAAGTAGTATAGTATATTAACTCAAACCATCTTTCCTTCGGCAAAATAAGTAGCATTGGCACTAAATGGATTAAAAAAATTTAGAAGCGTCCCCTTAACATCAGCATTGACGATCGTAAGCACAAGAAGTTTACGCGATAGGTATTCGATAAAATGTGGGATTCTTACAATTACACTGTACGAGAGTTTATAGGAATTCTCATTTATGAACTTGATCAATAGGATGTTTATAAAGTAGTCTACGATGTTTTTGCAATTGTTATATCGGCTTGCCCCGAGGAAGATATTGAAGGTATGGCCTACCTAATTATCTTTTTGCTGTGCTTTTGTTCTGCTGACAAAGTTCCCATGATCTGTTTCTATCTAATTGAACTGAGGAATACTGTGACAGATGCACAAGGTCTTAATTAAGCTTATTTCAAGTCCTTATCGTTTTCTGAAGATATGCTTTTTAAAACTAAGGATTTTGTGGGAAACAAATCTAAAAAATATTTCAGTTCCTTTTCAATAAACGTAATAAGCATAAAGAGTTCCATATATATCATCGATAGAGTTATCTCCAGGAAAAAAATAGACTAAATTTATATGTTTTTCTGTCTTTCTATCGATCTGATCAAGGATATCATTACTCAGAATAAGAATACTAGCGTCAACGTTATAGATCTCGCTATGGTAAGGAACTGCTCAATTGAAGCAACAAGCAGCAAGTATAAGCAAGTCAATGCTGTCAGAAGTATGATGTTTATTAAGGAGAAGAGATAGGATCATGATGATGCTAATAGTTCAATAGTAAGTTCAATCGAACCTAATTTCTATAAGGAAAACAAAAAGGCTAATATGCTTACGAACAGCTTCACCGAAGGAGTTAGCGACAATATCAAGCAAACAATTCCTTTTGACCAAATGAAATACGAGTAGTAAATAAGACTCAAATCAGCTAAGCCGTTTCGCAAAAAGATTGGGGAGCGAGAAGAATAATTTCCTGAAGATAGTTTTTCAATGTATAGTGTAATTGAATAAAAAAAAGACACGCCTAAAAGTATGAATAATGAAGCGGCAGCTGAGGCTCAACTTTTGGATTTGTTGTACCAGGTGGAGCAAAAATCACCCAATACATCGATTGAGATCAGGAGTGAAAATGTAAATGAATCTAAAAGTTTTGAATTAAATGAAGAAACAAAATAAAGCAAAGTTCAACATTAAGATAATAGTAATAAAACCAAACGAGCCCAAAAATAGTATTAGAGGTAGTTGTAAGAGAAAAAGGCAGCAATATTAACTCTCAAAGAGCGAGAGTAGTTAAAAAAAGCAAATAAAGCAATTGAATAGCTGAGGAAAGAGAATAGATAACTAAAGTAATGTCTGGATCGAAAATAATGTGAAAAATAAAACTAAAATTGGAAAGAGGAGAAAAGATAGTGCGAAGTGCAAATTAAAAAGTTAAAGCAGGCCATAACGGAGTATCAGAATAAATAGAGGTAGTTTTAATTGAGTTCAATGAAAATTGAAGAGTTAAAGAGGACCATCAAGAAACAGGAGACTGACGTTAAGTTCTTTCAGCAGCAGGGAGAAGAAGCAAATTTAACAATAAAGATGTTGAAAAATAAACTTTAAAATCAATCTTTGACAAGTCAGCCGATTAAGCAGATCAGTGAGGGGCAGTAGTCAGCAAAAATGATGGAGATGATGAAGCAGAGTGTGCGTGAAAAGAATCAGCAGATTGAGGATTTAACTAAAAAGAACAAACTACTGATTTATCAGATGGAAGAGCAAAATAAAAATAAGTTATAAGATAGATAAACCATAGAATTATCCATCAAGTTAAAGAAGGAAGAAAAATAAAAAATAGACATCATCAACAAAATGAAGGAACTTTCTTTACTGTTGATGCAGGAGGAAGGTGAAAAGCTGAATCTAAGTGAGGAAAACTTTGCATTGAAAGAGCTGATTAAATCAAAAGGGATCAAATTGGAAGGGTTGCAATATTGATTCATGATATTGTCTTTTAGGTTAAGTCATTCAATAAATTTAGCTATTGATCAATTACTTTTAAATTTAGGATAATAATACAAACTCAAAACATTTTTTTATAGAATGGATATAATTGAAAGATAGAATATAGCCGAGCAACAACCACGAACTCGGGCTAGGATTTTTAAGACTGATGATCATTCTAAATCAAATTAATATATTGCTAATGTTCATCAGTCATCTTTGAATACTAAAATGAATACTAAAATGATAGATAGTTTTCCTGAATAATAAAGCAAAGCTAATCAACATTATCCAATAAACTAACTCCCAAAATCATAGAGCCAATCTTCCCAAATTCAAAAAATACGCTCACCATTTTTAAACAATCAATATCCAAAAAATTAATATCAAATGCCACCTCATCAATTGATGAAAAATCCAGCAAATATTAACAGTCACTTAAATAAATAGAAGGCATCTCGTAAGGGAATAAAACTCATATCAAATCAGAATCGGTCAGGAGATGCACGATAGCGACAATTAAGTGAACTGAGCTACAGAACGTTGAATAACAAAAAATATACATCTCTATAGCCACTCTCTCCTGCCAATATGCTAAAAATGGAGCCTGTTCGTAGAATAATAAATTACAAGATGAATAAAAGCGATCCAAATTAAGACAAATAGCATTAAAATATTAAAATAACGATTGAGACTAATTTTCATGAAGGGAAAAACTATGATTTTCCTGAAATTATCATTAACCCCCAAGCATAAGCATCACATGTTTTTAATTCAAATTCAAATAGATTTAAACTGCCTTCTTAGATAGTCAATCATAAAACAATAGTTTCTCGTTCTCCTCCTTTACAGTTTGCACAATCAATCAGGCCTATTGAGTTTATTAATCGACAATCTACTCTCATAAATTCGATTCCTTCAGTTCATTATTAGAAAGCACAGGATTATACCTATCCAAACTATCCTAAACATTTCTCGAATCAAAATGCAGTACTTTCTCCTCGTCAAACGATGTATGATCATCCGAATACAGGTTTCAGACCCTCACTAGCAAATTCAATCCCTCCATCAAATATTAATGGCAATGGCTTGACTGAAATTCCACTATTAAAAAATGGTGAATGCTAAAAAAATAAATCTTTAAATATGTAATCAAGAACTAAGAGACTGATTTAAACATCAAAAGAATTCAAGTCGCCTCTTGCTACTAAAAATTCATACAATTAGGAGTATTACACTCAATCAATCAAAAAATAATAGTAAAAAGTTTAGCCTTTGTCCCATTTAAAATTACAATACAGATAAAATTCTTATCTTTTAACTTAATCTATGCTTTATAGCTCACGAAAAATAATAGATTAAATCTATGAAAATGAAACAAACAAAGCCTTAATGAAGATGAGAATTCATGGAAGTAAATCTAGAGAGAGGAATCTTAAAAGATATATATTTTGATGTATACTTCTGATAGATTATTAAGAGCTTTGCAATCTAATATTTATATTTGCCATCTTTATTATTTTGTTTAAATTCTTATCAATTCTATTGAGCTACCCTTAAATACAGAACTTTTTAATAATTAATTCATACATTGGACTGGTATTTGTACTGATTCACAATTGATTACAAATATCAGTAAATTTTACCGGAAATCATTTTGCAAAAATGAACGTTCTCCTCTTTTAGCGAGTGAGCCATTATAAAAATAACACTCACGTATGCAAAACAACTTATTTAATAGTAAAAACACTGATAAGCCTCTGCGTGAAATTAAACAGCCTTCGCGAATCGCTGTCCCCTTCATCGAGTCGGATTATTCTTCAAATTAATTGAACATGGCCTTTATCGCCGATGATTCTCTTTCTCAATCTGTTCGTAGCGAATGCTTCTCTATTTCGGCCATCTCTATTATTCATAATAAAGATCTCCTTCACTCTCCTCATTTTCTGACCATTGAGTCGTAGATCAGCGGGATGGATGAATGGCCATCCGAGCACGTCAATCTTAAGCAAAACTACAAGAGAAATAATCCGAGTATGGAGGAAGAAGGGTCAGAATAGATGGGAAATCGGTGCACTAAAAAGAGAATTAACTAGCGCATGAAGGTGGTGACAATTAATCAGTTTAGTCCTTTAACAAAAAAGAAAAAAGTGGATTAAAATCAGAGATATTTACTAAGAAGCCGAGTGAAGGCCATTACAGAAAATGAAAGTAGTTCCGATGATGCCATTCTCGGAATTCTAAACTAAATTGATGATTGCAAGAAATAGATCGATGAAACCAAGTCTAAACTTACCATTAATGATACTTAAAACTGAACTTTATTATCAAACTATTAATTTCAACTTAACTGAGAAGGCAGTAAAGAGATCACTTCTAAAAATATGATCACAAAACAGACGGATTGGCTTTGAATAAAATGGTGATTATTATTATAATTTATCGATAAAGTCAGTCAATACTTTTGCTCTTCGAAGATATGAAGTTTTTACTACTCTATATTTGGTAACTCTCCAAAAGGATACAATAGAAAGTGACCAATTTTATAAAAAGCAAACTTAAAAAGACCAACTCCGATGAAAAGTAGCAATCTGAATCACACCCCATAGATAAATTTAAAAAGATACGCAAAAAGAAGTCTTTTCACAGCTTTTTGAAAGAAGAAGACAACTCATAAGCACGTATGCATTGTATCAAAGGCAAGAGACATTTTCACAGAGTAGAAGATCGCTAATAAAAGGCGCTTAAATCAGAAAAATTGCCTTCTCTTGAAAATGTTGCTGCTGCTTCTGCAAACAGATAAAATAACGCAAATGATTTAGGATTGCCTTCTGAACCCTTAATTCCAGACTGTCCTCTAATTTTTAACGATCAAAACGGACTTTAAATTTCCTTTATTGCGCAACGGCAGTCAATTCAGGAGGAAATATCGAATAAAGACTCTGAGAGTGACTCATAGATTCTGAAATTTGTATACGGTTCTGAATTGTGCAACAATATGTCAAAAAACGGAATATTTAAATAAGAACATCGTCAATGGTGGCAAAAGATAGTTGATAAAAATATTAGTTCTTCTTCTTCAGTGATCAACAACTTGAAAGATAGTGAAATAGACAATTGTAATCCAGAAGAGCAAAGAGATGGCAAAGCAATAAAAAAAGATCTGCTCTCGTCTTCCAATAAAAGTTATAAATTATCTAAATCGAAGAAGATACGTAGATAACCTCGAAAAAAAAGAATGCTGTCTCGTCTATGTGTGATCAATCTCATTGATTTGGTTTCAGATGAGGATTGTCCTAAATTATTTCAGATTCCTCTTTCTGCGGAGTGAATTACTGATTGTATATATAATATTATAATCATTCTATTTTATCAATCAAAGCCACATAGAGGACAAGCGAAAGGCTAATATTCTAATAGTTACTACTAGTCAGCTTTTTATATCTATTTTATAAATATAAAAAATATGCCAATTCTTGGAAGCTACGTAGTCGCAGGGCAAGTATATTCGATAGTTTGTTTAGCTGTAATCGTGCCAATACAAATTATATTCAAAATATACTTTAGAAGTTTATAATTTCTGCAGATGTGTTTCTTCTTTGCCTCTCTAATGAGCACGTCTTCATTCTCTTCAAGTTTAGGCTCTAGTATCGTTAATTTCAATAACAACTTCCTCACATTTTGCAATGCAGGAGACATTATTTGCACTTTAGGCTTTCAGTTATCTTTTGGAATTGTTATAGTTGGTGTCATGCTCATACTTTTTGTAATGGTCTCTCTTCAAAAATGTAGCCAGCCTCATATTCGATATGAGCCTCTGTATTCGTTTTTAAAAGGCTTCTTCAAGTGGATCTATCTCCCCTTAGTGGTATACTCGACCAAATCAACGATTAAAATATATATTGGAACAATGAATATGAGTTAATTAGTGGTGTCAGAACTAATTTTAGCTATCACATCACTATTTCCAATTTTGCAGATTGTTATTTATGTCTGCACTGAAGAAAATAAATAATTTCCTTGGCGAAAATGGTATTAATTTTGGACTTATTTAAGAATATTGAGTGTAGGAGTGCTGTTAGGAGTTGCATTGGCTTACAATGACACCTTTTACTGTCAATTTATTACAATTCCCCTTGCTATCTACGATTTAATCATCATCTTTAAAGGAGAGTTTAAATATCCCATATTGGAGAGAATTATATTTTGCCTTGGATAAGCTATTTTTCTTCTAGTCTTCTTGCTTTTTAAGTACATCAGTAACTATATTGAACAATTTGACCTAGACTTTTTTTTGCTGGGAGGTATTATGCTCATTGATATTTTGCTATATTTGTTTCGGGGGATTAGACTTGCCCTTTATGGCTCATCAGAATAAGTGAAATAAATTGTGATTTCTCCATAAATTGGGGATCGGGCATAAAATTCTGGTTTTAAGATTCACAACAGCAAAATGATATCCAAATATGAGCATGATTCAAAAGAATAGTTATAACTTTCAAAACGATGAAAACAGTCTTAAAAAATACATGAAACTGATGATTTGGTGTGATTATATGATCAGTTTGCTGTTGAATTTGAATTAAGCTGTTCAAAGTTTAATATATCATCTTTATATAGGTATAACTAGCCTAATATTTTAAATTATAATCTTCATTTTCACTCTCAGCTCAACAACCATCTACAATCAAGTATTGAACTATTTTCAGCTGTTCTATCACTAGTTTTCAATTTTATTATTTGTTCCCATAAAACTAATTAATTGCTCGATATATCTGAATATTTTTCGTTCAAAGTTACGTCATTGGTGACATTTTATACAAATCATTTAATAAATAAAGAATGCAGTCTCTTGCTGACCAAAGAATAATTGTATCAGCACGGACACAGAAATTAAAATCAAACAAAATTTATAATACCAACAATTCCGATGAAAATTTGAGTTTTAAAATAATAAAATAATGATTTAATGAAATAAAAATGCTTTTGCGAAAACGTTGCTACCTAAATCTTTCCCTATTATATACGATATTAATTTGAGTGACTGAAAAGCCTTATATTATATTTATTAAACTAACTCTTCTGATAATTTCATCGTTCTTAATGATTTCCACGTAAAATACAAAAGTCATTAGCGACTTTTCTTATGAGAAGAAGGATTGTATAGGAAACGGCTCATATTCCAATGTTTATTGTGGATTTTGTTCTAAAACAAGTAAACTTATTTCAATTTAGAAACAACTGTCGCTATTAAAGTTATGAATAAAGATACAGCTGGAAAATCAGTCATTAAATCTCTAGTCAGTGCCTAAATCAAAACTCTCTAGAGTTTAAAAGACGCAGCAAATATCCTCAAATTAATCAGCGTCATTCAAACTCAAAATCATTATTATATCATCACTGAACTCTGCGAGGAAGGCTCTCTGGCAGAGTGCCTTTCACGGGAAAGGAAATTTAATTAAAATCAGGCTACTCTATTTATCGAACAAATTATTAATGGGTATCGGAGTATTGCTGCCAAAAACATGCTACATAGAGATCTAAAGCCAACAAATTTGTTTCTTAAAGATAACTCGATTAAAATAGGAGATTTTGGATTCGCCATTGGTGTCTTTGAGTGTACCAAGAATGTCACTACAAATGTTGGATCTCCACTATATATGCCACTATAGGCCCTAGTGAGCAGTAGATATAGCTACAAAAGCGACATATGGGCAATTGGAATTATATTTTATGAAATGCTAACCGGTAAAACTCCCTGGAAATCTACCAAATAAAAGGAGTTAAAAAATGAATTGGCACTATATGAAATAACTGATATCATTCCTCCCAATATCAGTCAGAAATCAAAATAATTTTTGTTTAAAACATTAACTAGAGATGTATAAGAGCGCATGAGTCTCTAATAACTTCTATCATTTTCCTTTCATCAAGATAATCCATAAAAAATATCAAATTAAGAATTGCCGTCCCCACTAAAAAATACTTGCGTTATTTTACCAAATGATAAGAATAAAACAGGGCAATAGATAATTCTTAAAAGCAAATCATCAGAAAAGCAAATTTGTGAGTATGAGTCGCCTAAAAAGAAAAAAGCCTTGGAAAGAAAAAATACAAATAGTAGCAGTTACCAAGACGATTAGAGCAGAATAAAACCAAAGTCTTTGTCGATGCTTAAAATTCAGTTGATGAAAAATACTCTTCCCTTGAATTTTGTTTATTAAAAGAATAAAAAAGTTTCAAAAATTAAAAAATCATCCTCTCTTTTTGAAAACATGTAGGCATTCAACACTCAATCTTGTTTGGTTGGCTAAAATTAGAATAAAATGATCACTATACCTGATTCTGACCCAACTGAAAAAAGAGAACACAATGAAATCATAGAATAGATTTAATAAAAAGATGACTTTCATTTTGAGACCATTACTACCATTTAGAAAGAAATTTTCTCACAGTTATAGGCTCAAGTCTATTATGTGAAATTTTTATTAAAGGTATTTAAAAGACTCAATGAAGCAATAAAGACAGCCGATTAAAAGCTTATTTCAATGAAATGCAATCTTCTATACCTCATTTATAGTAAAATCGAGGAGTTAAAGGAGTTGAAATATCTTAAGGGAGTGAGTAAAATATAAAAGGAAGATTTTCTTATTTCCTAAACTTATTCTCATTTTATTGATGTATTAAACAACCTTATCATCCGATATAAAAGATCCAAGCTCAAAAATAAGTTACCGCCTTGCTTTTAAAGTGAGAAGAATTTCCTTAATATTCTGACCTATGCAATGAAGTTATTTTATCAAAACGCCTCCAGCATTGATATTAATGGCAGCTAAATTAATTCAAAAAAAAACCTCATCTATATATTCGAGGAAATCATTAATCTAAGCGAGCTGTTTCTGCTGGAAAGAGGGCAAAATTGGTAAAAATTCAAAGTTAAATCTGATATCAGGAGAATTATCTCTGCAGAGAAGCCCATTATTGATATAAACTACTGGAATCAAGTCAAACACAGATTCTCCGGTCTCTGTAGTATCTGATTCTATTTATATAAATTAATTCAAACTATTTATCGCGTATGATGGAACAAGTCGATTATTTTATTTGATAACAGATATTTAATTTAAATTCAAACTGATGACTAAACTTGTTCCGAATATTACGGACTAGCATATGAAAAGAAAACTTTAAGAAATCGTTCCTGAAGTAATAATGAAGAGATTTAGCTTAGAAGAAATATTTAAGATAGTGTCCGCAATCGCTTATCGATGAACCTTGAGCGCGTGAAATAGTAAAAAAAAATTGAAATACAATAACTCTATCAAAAAAAACTACAGTCAAAATTAGAGGAGGTCAAAAGTCTTATGAGAGATTCACTTTCTAATACACTGCGGAATATTGATATGTACAAAAAATAAAAAGACCATCGGAACAAATAAAAGATAATGAATGGAGAGGAGGAAAGGAATTGCATCGATAAAGCAGTTGAGGAACTCCTCGCTGATCAAAAGATGGTAGGATAAATCAAAAATGAGATGAGACAAACAATTTAGATTAAGCTAAGGGCAAATCTATAGAGTGAGTTAGAGGAGGAAATGGAGAGGGCTAAAAGATAACTGATTGGCAAACTTAAAGAAGAACGAGATCAGTGGACAGAAGAAAGAATAGCTTTTTGGAAAAGGCAATCAGACCTTGAACTAAATGAATTGGCGACTGAGCACAATGAACTCAACAATAAGAAAGCCAATATCGAAGGCTGCCTTAACGCTAAAAAAATGTAAAAAAGCAAATTGTAATAAAAATTGCGAGCAACTATTGAGCAGAATGCTTTAGTTGCCAGTTTAAGGAGTTAATTAAAAATTCTAAAGACACAAATTCATTGATCAATAGCATTTTACTCATCTCAATATTTTTTATTATAGATAATTGTACATTAATCAGAAGATCAATCATCTTCATTTTATGTAAATATATCCTCTCTCGCTTGTTTCCTTTCTTTGGAAGTGATGGTCTTGAAATCAAGAACAGTCAAAAATGGAATGTGTGCAATTACATATTTTCTGTAGTTGGGCTGATCTGTAACAGGATTATTAGTAAGAACTAGTCTTTTGAGTTTTGTGCATTTTCCGAGTTTCGGCAGTTAAAACAAATGGGTTATTTTGTTATTCATTAGCATTAGATTTTCCAGATTTGGTATGAATTGCGAAATATCGCTTATAGTTGATATCCAGTTGTTGGCAAGAATTAAAGTAGCTAATTGGTCAAGATATGTAAAGCCTCCTAATTTGCTGATCAAATTATCGCTGAAGTCAAGGCATTGATAAAAATTCTAACTCAGGTTATTAATACTAGAGTTGCGGCCATGTTAGTTATGGCTGTGAATTTATTTCCCCGTAAATCAAGGACATACTAATTAGATTCATTAATATATTGAGGGGAATTTTGAATTATTTCGGGGGTTATCATTAACAAAACAGTTATATAAATTACATATATTGATCATAATAAGTATGGGGTTGGGGTTGGGGTTGGGGTTGGGGTTGGGGTTGGGGTTGGGGTTGGGGTTGGGGTTGGGGTTGGGGTTGGGGTTGGGGTTG
>Ga0302185_10002606_pt1 | contig 11733 bp, 8 predicted proteins | sample II_Bog_E1_1_FD_200231 | JGI IMG/M metagenome (GOLD analysis project Ga0302185, IMG submission 200231) | Peat permafrost microbial communities from Stordalen Mire near Abisko, Sweden - II_Bog_E1_2 | ecosystem: Environmental > Terrestrial > Soil > Wetlands > Peat | place: Sweden: Abisko, Stordalen... | reverse complement strand
CGTTATATTCGCCACTACAATAAAACCGCCACGCCGATCAAGTGGACTTACACCAACCCAAAACATCGAATTAAAACGTAACCCGTTCATGTGTTACATTGCACTAGTTCACATGTTTCTGTGCTTGTCTGGGAAAACGATCAAAATGTTTCAATGATAATAGTAACATATAATTCGGGCTTGCTGCAGGCACCCGCTGTTGCTTCACTACATCTCCAAACGTGAAAGGGATAATATGCTCGTCAAATGTAACTGCAACAATTGCTCCGCCCATCTCGAATTTGAGTCCACAGATGCAGGAAGGGTCATTGTTTGCCCCACATGTGGTATCGAGACAAAACTTTATGTGCCTGGGAGCGCATTGAACCAACCGTCAACAAATCCAAAGCAACAAAAGAACAACAAATTGAAATTTGGTATTATCGCCGCCGGCAGTCTGATGTTCGTTGGCCTAGTTTCTTTGCTCATCGTCAATTGGGACAAAATAATTCCTCCGATGTCCAAAGTGTTTGGCGGAACGGTGGTGGCAGTGTTCATGGCCATTCTCGCGGTATTTGTGCTCATTTGGGCTGTTCTCTGGATTATTTTCCCCGTCTTCGTATATTACCAGTTGAATGAGCTAATAAAATTGCAGCGTCAAATCGAACGGAACACACGCCGTTAAACAATTTTATTTGGGGATTATTTCGGCTGAATTTGGGGTTAATTTGTAAAAATACTGCTTTGCCGAAGTGGATTTATTTCTTAATTTAAGTTGTAACAAAATCATACAAGGTTTATGGAATTTCGATTTCTCTGTCCCTCATGCGGCCAGAAGTTGAAGGCGGAAGTAGAAGACGCCGGGCGACGAGTTGATTGCCCGCATTGCGGCGTGGAATTTCATGTTCCAGAACTTCCAACTGATCTAGCGCCAGCATCACCACCACTTGCCAGTCTGCCGTTGGAAACTCCTCGCGATTCAGCAATCGCTCCCCCAAATGGTGATGGTGATTTATCGTGTCCAGTTTGTTGGCTTCGTTTTGACACGGGTGACGTGATGCACATTGCAGTGCATGATTCACTGCGAGGCGACCCGCTTTTGGGCGAGGATGCGCAGCAACGCTTTCTTGCGACGCGTTTCAACAACGCCGGGCAGGCAATTGATGCTATGGGGATTCCATCCTCTGAGGTAGCATGTCCTCATTGTCGTCGAAAACTGCCGCCAAGCTTTCTTGGAATGCCGCACCACATTATTTCCCTCGTTGGTGATCAAAGTGCAGGGAAATCATATTTTCTCAGCGTTTTGACAAAGGTGCTGCCCGCCACGTTATACCGAGATTTTGGCGTTACTTTTCAAGACAGCGATCCGACCGGCAACGCCCCTGTGAATGACATGCGCAAGGCGCTGTTCGGTGCTCAGACTCCCGCACAAGCAAAACTGGCAAAGACAGTTTTTGAGGGTGCGATGTATGAACGATTGCCACGACAAGGCAGGATGGTGGCCCTACCGCGTCCCTTTGTTTACACGCTGGCACCGGAGGACAAAACTCGTGATCAGTGCGCGCTGATATTTTACGACAACGCGGGCGAGCATTTTCAACCTGGTGTCAACATCGTGGAGCAGCCCGGCGCGCAGCATGTGGCCAGCGCCGCCGGCATCATTTATCTGTTTGATCCGTTCAACAGCCCGGAATTTCGACGCGCTATTCGTGAAACCAAAGATCCCCAACTCGAAAAGCCTGTCGTGGATCAGCAAGACATCATCCTTGCTGAAATGCGGGCGCGAATTCAGATGATTCGTAACCTTCGTTCTGGCGAGACCATCAACACACCTGTTGCATTTGTCGTTGGCAAAAGTGACGTGTGGCTTCAATTGCTGAACGGAACAACGCTTCGCGAGCCGTTGCGTGATGGAAAACTCGACCAAACGGCAGTGGAAGAAAACTCAAACACCGTCCGCCAACTCGTGCATCGGCTGTGTCCGTCCGTCGTCGCAAATGCAGAAGCCCTCACAACCAACGTCATGTTCTTCGCCGCAAGTGCGTTTGGACACACCCCGATAAAAATTGGCCCAGGCGAATACGTTCCAGACCCGGCTCGCTTGGAGCCTGTGCATGTTGAAGTTCCACTTATTTGGATTTTGTCCCAAGTTTGCCCGTCACTCATTGCCTCAATCGAAGAAGCTAGTAAACAAACAACTTTCGAGAAAACCGAGCGGGTTTAGCCATGCCACAGCAACTCATCTACACCAGCGCACAGCGGGGCCTAGTTGCTGGGCGATCTGGGCATTGCACCGTAGCGCGAAGCACCGCAATGCGTGAAGCGCTCATGCTCCAGCTGGAAAAGCTGAGTTATTATCAGCATCTCTCGTTGAGCGGAGGACAAGAACGGCAGATTTATTCCTGCCGGTTGTTGGACATTCGTGGTTCTCGTTTTCATGTTTTGAGCCGGATTCAGGATGCTGGTTTAGATTTTACCAATCGCACCAATTTTTTGGCGCACCACCTGGTTTTTACTCCAGAAGAAATTCGTCAATTTCCGTCGCCACCGGCCATTCTGCGGAGCTGGTCAGGCTGGGTGAAAACGTGGAATCAAGATCCTCAGATGCTCGAAAATGAGGACTGGTCGAGTCTCATGAATATTTCCGGCACTGTTTCGGTTCCAGCAACAACTTGGCAACAGGTGACCGGCGATGCCGTCAATGGCTTCGGTTTGCTGGAAGCGCGGTCGGGCATCGCGCTTCGGGTTGACAACCTTTCGGAAGATCAGATTCTCACGTTGTTCGCAGAAAGTTTGGAATTGCTGGAACTTCGTGATCCGCGTCGTGATTTCCGTGTGACGGCCTGGCAATACACCTTCACAACGTCCATGCAGGAACAGGATAATCCAGCAGACTTTCGCTGGCGTTGTCTTCATTCTGATAATCCGGTCTCGAATCGGTCCGCTGGGCCGGATTGTCGGCCGCTTTCCGAGGTTCGCGCTCAAAAAGTCACGAACGAAGAGAGAATATTCGCCCAATCAGGAAAACAGCCACCGCGTTTTGTCACGCAACCCCAAAACGTCCGTATCAAAGAAGGGGAACCGGCGCGGCTATTTGCGAAGGCGGAAGGCGTCCCTTCGCCCAGCTATCAGTGGTATTCAGTGGACCAAGCCGGCAATGGCCAGATTATCGCCAATGGCACCGCTTCGGAACTTGTGCTGCCGAATCCGCCATTTGGTGTTTCGCGCTACGTTGTTCGTGCCAGCAATTCACTTGGAGAAGTCACGAGCGAAGTTGCCAAGTTAGAGTCTGAAAAAAAGCTCCGGATATCGCAACGAGAACCAGACGAGGTGAAACGTGTAGTACCAAAAACAACTGCGCCATCGTATGTGAGGTCGGCGGATGACATTGAAAAGCAACGCCGTCGAATCGAATCCGATAAGGCCCAGGAACAATTTCAAAAGAAACTCCAGCGGAACAAAATCTTGGCGGTCTGTGGAGTGGTTATTGGCGTGATTCTTCTTGCTGGCGCAGGTGTTTGGAAATGGAGTCACTCGAAGAATCAGAGTGGTGGAACACCCACGACAATCCCGTTTGCGGCGCCGTCATTGCCGGCGACAAATTTAACACCAATTGCAAACCCAGCTTCCAATTCTGTTGTTCAATTGCAAGATGCCAAAGTGCCAATCAATGTTGCCGAGACCAATCAACAGCCCAAACAAAAAAATACGCAACCCCTCGATGGATTTGAGCTTCCCTCAGGATGGACGTCTGTGACAGTGGGGAACGTTCCGAAATACCATGCTGATTGCGTTACCCAAAAGCCGCCTTTTCAATTTATCTTAACGACTGCTTCGGTTGGTTTTGACACCAATGGAGACAATATATTTTTTGTTTGTAAACCCAATCTGGAGAAGAAGTTCAGAGCGTCTTTGTTGACGGTAACCGGAAATTCGCCGGAGTGTCGGAATGGCATCATGCTTCGTGAATCTCAAAAGACGGATTCTGCATTTCTCTTCATAGGGGCATCTTCTCAAAAAATCTTCGCTTGCCGACGCGATGACAAAGGTGCTTTCACGTCCCAACAGGTTGATTTTCCAACTGTTGGTGGAGTAAACATGATCGTATTTAAGTTTGATCAAAAGGATGGTCAATATACTTCTGCCTATTCCTTTGATTCCATCCTCTGGACACCTGTCACAAATCTGACGTTTCAGGCAAATGAGCAAACACTTGTCGGACTTGCTCAGAGTTCAGGAAGCAGCACTGAAATTGTAAAAGCTAAAATGGTTTACGTTTCGCCAACAAAGTAGCCATGAATCTCCAATCACAAGGTCAAATATGACCCACCTCGAAACTGAACGGCTTATCCGCAAGATGGTGGAGTTGCTCCAAAAGGGCGGCAACTCGGATCTCGCCCCGAAACTGGCTGGCGATTACGCCGCTGCATGCCATGCCGCCAACCTTCGCTTACAACAGTGCGAAGGCATGATCAAAGCCGGCGACCGGCACCAAGCCATCCAGCTTGCCGAGACCACACCCAATCTTCTGGACCTGATCACCGTTTTGGAATTTCGCAATGCCGATGATTGGCGTTCGTTCTGCCAACAAAATTCTTTGCCGGTTGCCGAACGAATTGACCGGCGTTCAGTGCATGAGCTGAACGAATGTTACGCCCTCGGAATTACGACGGACCATCCCCTTTATGCGGCGTATCGCAAAGCCGTTCTAAATCGCAACGATGAAGAGGCGTTGAAAGCCCTGCAAAGCATTACGCGATTAAATCCGACCGATGGCAACGCCTCGTCGGAATTGGCTCGATTGGATGCCAAAGTTCTCACCTCGCGAATTACCAACCTCGGAGGTTTGATCACGGGCGGAGATACTGGAACTGTTGTCGCCGCTATTGAGGCCATTGAGGCGTTCGGATTCAAGAATCGGCCTGATGGTGAAGTGTTGTGCAAAGCGGAAATCATCCGGTGCGGTTGGTTGATTGAGGAAGCCGCCAAACTGAAAGCCGCGTCACAATGGCAGGAAGTCTTGGCGAAAATCGACTTCGTTCAACGCCTGCAAAAAGAATTTAAGCTCGAACTGCCAGGCACGGTCTTGAAGCAGATGGACGTTCTCCAAACTTGGGCCCGAGGAGAACAGGAAAAGGATCGAAAGGAGCGCCAATTCAAAGCTTTGCTTGCCGAACTGCTTTTTCGTGTACACCAGAGCGAAGAAAAGGATACGTCGGCCCGGTACGTCAAATTGCCTGAATTGCGAGATGATTCCGAATCATTGCACAAAGTATGGCGCTCGCTCACTGACTTTACCCGCCCCATTCCCGAGGAAGTCACGGCGGCATTTCGCAAACGCTCTGCATTGCTTGATGCTGAAATTGCCCGGCGCACCGCCATTCGCCTTCGCACCATTTTAGCGAGCAGTGCCGTTGCTCTGGTTGTTGGTGCGGTGATTATCTGGTTTGTCCTGGGGCAAATGAAAGCTGGGGATTTTGTAAAACAATTACAGGCTGCTTTAGCACAGCACCAGACTCATGCTGCCGAGCAATTAATCAATCGGCTTAACACGACCGAAAAGAAGTTGTTAAGCGTAGGAAGTGTCAATGCCGCCCTTGCAAATGCTGAATCTTTTGTGACCGAACAACATGCCTTGGTCGTCATTTTCGAGACGGCATTCGCAAAGCTCCCGACTAAATTAAGTGGGGATCCTGAGGCGACCCAAATTAATGCCATCGCTGACCAATTGACACAGACCCGTGTTGCGTTGAATGCCCTTACCCCAGACCTAAAAACTGAGAACGAGGCACGCGTCCAAGCCTTCGAACAACAATGGCAACAATATCTTTCGGAAGGTGGCGTGGTGGTTAACGGGATTTTAGATCAATGGATTGGCAGTGCAGAAAAACAATGCGATCAGCTTGATTATCGAGCTCCGGTTGAAACGGCAACGACCCAACTCTCTACGCTCTCTGGCGTCATCCAGAAAATTAATGATTGTGAAGTGGGTTTTAAGGGCCATGTGAATCTGCGTAGTGATTTGATTCAACGTGCCACTGCCGTTCGCACCAAGTTTTCCGCCTATGATCGCGAGTTAAAAAAAATTAACGACGGAATCGAAGCGTTAAAAAAGGCCACCTCATTTGCTGATTATTCCTCAGCCATCAGCTTGCTTGCATCCTCTGAGTTCTCCAGCACGCCTGCGGTGGTTGATGCATCCTCAATTCAAGCACTCGGTGCCAGTGAAGAGGCCGCGCTTCGTTCGTTGTTGAATGCCACAAACGCGGCCAAATGGGCCTTCATCAATAAGAAGAAATCTGCGAGTTTTATTCCGGAAATGGCCATGCCTGTCGAACGCGAATCCTTTCAGCGGCTCAACAATGATCCGGCGGTCAACGCTAACCATCAGCATTATCGGCTTTGGCTCGATACTGATAACACCAAGAGCGTGGATTGGATCACGGCTGGTTTTATGGACACATCCGAAGGCTGGAAGAAAATCCCTGCCTGGACTACATCTGCAAACGTCAATAGCGCCACCTTCGAAGATCACGAGTACGGCAGTTTTGCCGGTCAGCTAAAACTAACACCAACCCAGCCCATTTATCGCCTTGAAACAATTCCAGAAACGAATGGCACAGCCGCTTTTGGCTCGGTCGGGCTAGATGGTGTTTACACGGCGGGGTCAAGTTATGGTGGTTCTTTGCTGGAGGTTCTCGATGCCATCAAAGATTCGCGTGAAGGCGCGCCGGTATTCCGGGCACAACTTTTTTCCAGTTTGGTTGGGATCATGGAATTTCAGCCCGATGCTTGGGGGCTTTCCTTCTGTCCGGCCGCCAGCGCAGATTCCAAAAGAATTCAATCCATCGCCGGAGGGCCGATCAACAGCGGGGATTGGCTCGTCCCTTCGAAAGTGGCCGCATGGTCAGCAAAACTGGATCAACTCTTCACTTCTGAGAAATCACTGTCCTATGCCAAACAGGCTATTGCGAATTTGACGCTTGCTCAGGCAGTAGTCAAAGATGGCCTCCATTATGTTGGTTTTCTTGGTTTGGATGGAAAACCAGTCCTCACGGGAGACGCACCCACCGAAATGTGGGGGTATGACCCATCCAACAAACAACCAGTCCGTTACGTCGGTTCGGCGTTGCCTTTGTCTCCACTGTTTGCTCTGCCAGTTTCAACTGCGGATTATTTGTCCAAAGCTAGCGTCAGCTTGAATGAGGCATCCTTTGCGAACGCCCTGCCACCGCTGTTTCGTGACACCAAAAAACCATGAGCAATAATCCCCCCATATCGCAGGTAGGCTTGTCTGATGACGGCAACGCGACATTCTCGATTCGCTGGCGTGGCAGACAGGAAGGGCCATACACGGCGGCTGTAATCGAAGCAAAACTCGCGGCTAATCAAATCGGGTTGCTTCACGAGATTGCCCACAACGGCCAGTGGATTACCCTGCGTGAATTCTTTGCCGAGCGTGAGGCTGTTATTCGCTCTGAAAATCAAGCCAGGGAGGAAGAGAACCGCCGAGCTCGTGAGGAGGCTGAGCGACAGACGCGGGAAAGAGAAGAACGGCGGCAAGCTGAACTTCTCTCAGAAGAACGGAGAAAAAACAACCTTTTGCAGGCCAGCATAGCCGAACGTCAGCGCGGTGAGTCACTAGGTCACAGCCAGCCGATTATTATCAAACCACACCGAGCAGGAACTGTCCTCGCTTTGGGAATCATCGGTTTATTTGTTTGCGGGCCGCTTTGCATTGCCGCGTGGATGATGGGCGACAGCGATATCCGCGAAATGGATGCTGGCATAATGGATAAAAGCGGGCGTTCCACAACAAGCACAGGTCGCAGCTTGGGTATTCTCGGTGCGATTCTTTGGATCATCGGGATAGTTTTCTTAATTGTTTTTTAATTACTTATTTATGGCTCAATTCCCAACCACCGCAAAAGCGGACAGCTACAAAGGCGGCAATCCAGAACTGCTCGCCTGGACACAAGGCGACATCGAAAACCGTCTCGGATTCAAGGGCGGCCGTTACACCAGCGTCAACCACGCCCTCGCTTTTCTCATAGGCGCATTGGCCACCGGCATTCTGTATGCCTTGATGGTTTTTGTTTTTAGCCACCTACCCGTGGTATCGCAAGTTGCTACCATTTACATGCGTCCCAGCAATCAGTTCGCCGTGATTCCAGCGACGTTCTTTTTCTTTGGCGGGCTCGCTGTCCTTTTTTTGAAAGGAAAAAAGATCAATTTTCAACGGAAGGCATTGTTGCTGGCTGCCGTCCCGGCCGAACCAGAATTTATCCTGACTGAAACAACTGCCGCGACAGTTCTCGCCCGAATTCACTCGATGGTTGACCAGCCGCGCCATTTCATTTTGCTAAACCGCATTGATCGGGCATTGTCCAATTTCAAAAACATCGGTCAGGTTGGCGATGTCTCCGCCATCCTTCGCGCACAGGCTGAAAATGATGAAGATCAAGTGGCTTCGAGCTACACCGTCGTCAACGGCCTCGTCTGGGCAATCCCGGTTCTGGGTTTTATCGGCACGGTCTTGGGGTTGAGTCTGGCCATCGGCAGATTCACAGCCACGCTCCAGGCGGCGGGTGACCTCACGCTGATTCGTGCCTCGCTCCAAGGGGTCACTGGTGGTCTCGCTACGGCCTTTGAGTCAACATTGGTAGCGCTCACGTTCACGTTGATTCTGCAACTCGTCATCACCTTCCAGCAAAAACGAGAAATGGCCTTTCTCGACGAATGCAACGACTACTGCCATTCACATATTGTCTCCAAACTCCGTCTGGCCACCCGCCAACAACCGATTCCTGCCGCACCTGCACCTGAAACTAAATCATGAGCAGTCGGCTCAGAAGCCTTGATTCGAAGATCAGTTTCTTCGCGTTTGCTGACATCATCACTGCCGTCAGTGGGGTTCTTATTTTCGTTGCCCTGTTGCTCGCAACGGATCTAGGCGTCCCAACCGATAGCCATTTAAAATCGGAGAATCCTGAAATCCAACAGCAACTCCAGGAAGTACTCGCAATGCAGGTTGATGTGGACGCTCAAAATCAGCGTTTGCAGGAATTGCTCACAATTGCCGAAACCGCACCAGATCCAGTCAAACTACAGGCCGATATCAAAAGACTCCGCTCACAACTTGCCGAGGAGCAAAAGAAGCAGGTTGTTATCAGCGACCAGATGACTGAAAGTCAGGACGCAATCGTGAAGCGCGATGCCGTCCTCGGGTTGACTGATTTGAAGGCCAAGGTTGCACGCGAGACGGCGGAAGCAAAGACAATTGCCAATCAGGATGCCAAAGTTCGCGAGGAAATGGCGGATCTTGATCGACACCTTGCCGGCGTCCAGTCGAAGCTCCTGATACTTCGCCAGCGCGAGGGCAAGCTTTGGCTCATCCCCGACAAGGGCTCCACAACCAAAGAGCCGATTCTGGCGACAGTCAGTGCCAGCGGCGTAAAACTGGAGCACTTTGACCGACCGGATCAAACCAAAGATATCAATGCATCATTAGCGCGTTCCGAATTCGATTCATATTTGGATGGGGTAAAACCGGTAGACCAATACATTGTTTTCCTCGTGAGGCCATCCGGCGTTGGACTGTTTGAAGACCTCGTAAAATCGGCACGAGACAAAAACATTGAGGTTGGCTTCGACGCACTGGAAGAAACCAAGGACATTTACTATTCCACACCGCCGGTAATCGACGAGACCGTGCCAGTTCTGCCCCGAACGGCATCGTTCGTTCCAGGCAGTGGTGGGTATTCTGATCCCAGAGGCGGGGGCGGTGATTTCACGGGTGCCAATGGCGGGCAGCGGGGCGTGCCTGGAGGTGCTACCAGTTCAGGTGGTGGGCCAAACAACGGCGGAAATCAGTCTCAATCCACGCAAGGAAACGGAATGAACCCACAAGGTGGGACCGCTAATACAGGGCGGTCGGGGCCTGGTGAACAAACGAATGGCGCGCAGCCGGGCGGTGGCCAAGAAACAGGCGACGGTAATGGCACAGGAGCTGGCACAGGTCCGGGCGCTGGTGCTGGGACTGGTAACGGCAGAGGCAATGGAACCTCAAAGAACGCCGCCACGAACAACGCTGGGAATGGTGGAGCACCGGGCAGTTCAACAACTACGCCAACCGAGGCTAAAAAAGCACCACCCGCAACTTCAAGCAAACCCACGACACCTACGCAACCGGTCGTTAAGAGCTGGTGGCAGCGCTTTTTGGACTGGATAGGGTATAAGTCATGAACCTTCGTCGAAAAACGCCACCTGACAGCCTGTATCTGTTGCTCGATACGTTGTGCAACGCATTCGGAGGAATCATTCTTTTGGCTGTGCTGGTTGTGTTGCTCACCAGCAAGGAAAAGACGCAAAGCTCAAAAGCAGCCGATTCGCAAGAAATGCTGCAACGACGGCTTTCAATCGCCCAAACAGACCTCCAAAAATCACTACAACTGGCCGCCTCGCTTCTGGCGAAAGCCCATGACGAACGTTTTAAGCAACAAGTGGTACTCCTTTCAACCCGTAAAGACCTGCAAGATGCGATTCAGCAAACCAGAGAAATTGTTGCCCAAAACAGCAAAGAACTTGATTCAGCCAATGCAGTCGACCCTTCGGAACGCCTAATTTTTCTGAATGCTCAACTGGCGGCAGCCCAAGCTCACAAATTGGAAGCCACGAACAGCCTGATGGCTGCGGAAGAAAACACCAAACGTCTTAAACAAAGACTGGCGGATCTGGAGCGACAGGTAACGGCAAAACTTGATGAGTTGCAACATCCACTTCGCCTACCGAAAGAACACGAAACGGGGAAACGGGTCATTTATATTATCGCCCGGTACGGTCATATTTATTTGTGCCGGAACTTTGATCTCAGCCGCAACGAAACAGATATTGATTGGACTACGACGCTCACTGGTGAAATTGCGGAGCCGAAGCGGGGACTTGGAATTGATCCGACGAGTAGCACTGCTGGCTTGATTAATTTTTTCAAAAACATGTCAGACGACTCCGTCTACGTCGCATTTTGTGTTTATGAGGATTCTTTTCCGGCATTTATTCGCGCCAAACAGCTAGCCTCGAATTGCGGGTTGGCTTACGGATGGGAGCCATTCCAAATATCAGATGGTCCTGTGTCTTTTGGGGCAGTAGGACGTACGCCAAAGCCACAATAAAAATGAACAAAACGATGGCTGACCACAAGTTTTTCTGTGTGGCTGGATTGTGGGAACGCTGGATCGGATTCGACCTCACAAAGAAGGCGAATTGGGTTTGGATGACACTGGCCCTTCAATCAGTCAGGTCGTTGAGACGTTCACCATCATCACCACAGAACCGAATTTGATGGCGGCCAAAGTTCACTCAAGAATGCCGGTGATTCTTGGGTCTGAACATTATTCTTGGTGGCTGGAACCGAAGTTTGAGCCCGAGTTTCTGAAGACGTTGCTGAGGCCGTTTCCTGCTGAAAAGATGCAGTGTTCGAGGGTTTCAGCGTTGGTCAACAATACCAGGAATGAGGGGCCGGAGTGTATAGTGAATTTGTGAAATAGCTGGCTGGCTCGTATAGCGACAACTAAACTTCCCGCTGACGACAACTAAAACTCCCCATGTCTGGGGAAAGTTCCGGTGGTTTTTCTGGTCAGGCCGCAGGCCTGACCGGGCAGACTGCCGGAGCATGATCACCACACAACAACGGACTCGGCTCGTCACCGAGTTTCAACGGACCGGAAGTGTTTCTATGAGTGCATTGAAAAGCGG
>Ga0302185_10002604_pt1 | contig 11740 bp, 13 predicted proteins | sample II_Bog_E1_1_FD_200231 | JGI IMG/M metagenome (GOLD analysis project Ga0302185, IMG submission 200231) | Peat permafrost microbial communities from Stordalen Mire near Abisko, Sweden - II_Bog_E1_2 | ecosystem: Environmental > Terrestrial > Soil > Wetlands > Peat | place: Sweden: Abisko... | reverse complement strand
CAATTACATCTTTATTTAAAGCATTCATTTTATCCGGGCGATTTATCGTGATGATAAAAGTGCCATTTTCTAATGTAGTAAGTAACGTACGGTACATCTTATTAAATTAAAAAGTAAAAAATCAGATCAGCTCACTACGGTGTTGTTTCACCCAGTTGGTGATATATTCCACTATTTCAGAAGTAGGAGCACCGGGAGCAAACAATTTCCCTACACCTGATTTATTTAATTCGTCCATATCTTCTTCGGGTATAATGCCACCGCCGGTAAGCAAAACATTATTCAGCCCTTTCGCTTTCATCAGGTTCATCACTTTGGGGAATACCGTCATATGCGCACCGCTGAGAATACTGATGCCTATGGCATCCACATCTTCCTGCAGCGCTGTATTAACAACCATTTCAGGCGTTTGCCTCAACCCTGTATAAATAACTTCCATCCCCGCATCACGAAGTGAAGTAGCTATTACTTTTGCGCCCCTGTCATGACCATCAAGGCCTACTTTAGCTACCAGCACACGTACCGGGCGTTTCAGATCATTACTCATGGTATTGAATTAGTGCGCAAAAGTAAAGATTTATAGTGCAGTATCATAATGTTTACAGCAAAACATAACTATCGTTTATATGTATTGATAGTTAACAACAGGAAGTTTTTTTCAATAACCGGTTGCTGTAATTATCAATCATCCAATTAAACTACCTTTGCATACCTGCAAAAAATAGCACATGAGCGAAGAACGATCCCTTAATTTTTTAGAAGAGATAATAGAAAATGATATAGCTGAAGGCAAAAATGAAGGCCGGGTGCATACCCGTTTCCCACCTGAGCCTAACGGATATCTGCATATTGGGCATGCTACATCTATATGCCTGAATTTTGGGCTGGCGAAGAAATATAATGGGAAAACTAATCTGCGGTTTGACGACACCAATCCTGTAACTGAAGAAACAGAATACGTAGAAAGCATAAAGAACGATATAAAGTGGCTCGGCTTTCAGTGGGATAATGAATTTTATGCATCAGATTATTTTGATAAGCTGTATGCGTTTGCAGTAACACTGATAAAAAAAGGACTGGCTTATGTAGATGACAGTACCGCGGAGGAGATCGCAGCAACAAAAGGCTCTACCGTATTACCGGGAACAGATAGCCCTTACCGCAATCGCAGCATAGAAGAAAACCTGCGGCTGTTTGAAGAAATGAAAGCGGGTAAATATAAAGATGGAGAAAAAACAGTGCGTGCCAAAATAGATATGGCACACCCCAACCTGCTCCTCCGCGACCCACTTATATACCGCATAAAACATGCACACCACCACCGTACCGGGGATAAATGGTGCATATATCCTATGTATGACTTTGCCCATGGGCAGAGCGACAGCATAGAAGAGATTACTCACTCTATCTGCACTCTCGAATTTATACATCACCGGCCTTTATACAACTGGTTTATAGAGCAGCTGGGTATTTTCCCTTCGCACCAATATGAGTTTGCCCGCCGCAATCTTACTTATACGGTAATGAGCAAGCGCAAGCTGCTGCAACTGGTAAATGAGCAGCATGTAACAGGCTGGGACGATCCCCGCATGCCCACAATAAGCGGTATGCGCCGCAGGGGCTACCCGGCTGAGGCATTGCGCCAGTTTTGCGATACTATAGGTATAGCCAAAAGGGAGAACATCGTAGACATCAGCATGCTGGAATTTTGTGTAAGGGAAAACCTGAATAAAACATCCAACCGTGTAATGGCGGTACTTGACCCGTTAAAACTGGTGATCACGAATTACCCTGACGGACAGGAAGATATTTTCGAAGTAGACAATAATCCTGAAGACAGCAATGCCGGTACCCGCAACGTACCATTCAGCAAGGATCTATGGATAGAGCGTGAGGACTTTATGGAAACCCCTGCAAAGAAATTTTTCCGGTTGGCTCCGGGTCAAATGGTACGCCTGAAAGGTGCCTATATAATAAAGTGCGAAGGCTTTAAAAAAGACGATGCCGGTAATGTTACAGAAGTGCATTGCACTTACTTACCGGAAAGCAAAAGCGGTAATGATACCAGCGGGCTTACCGTAAAGGGCACCATACACTGGGTGAGCGCACAGCATGCAAAAACTGCGGAAGTACGTATGTATGACCGCCTTTTCAGAGTGGAAGATCCATCCAGCGAAGAGGGGAATTTTAAAGATTACATCAACCCTGATTCTATGCATGTATTGCCTGATGTTTATATAGAGACTGCCCTGGCTGCTATACAGCCTGGTGAGCGCGTACAGTTTATGCGTAAAGGATATTTTTGTGCAGATACCGAAAGCACTCCAGGTAAACTGATCTTTAATCGTACCGCTACGCTAAAAGATGCTTGGGCAAAGGAACAGAAGAAGGGATAATAAGTAAGACATAAAAAAACAATCAAAGAAGCCGCTTCAAATATTGAGGCGGCTTCTTCAATTATTTACAGCAATCCTTCTTCCTGATAAATATTCCTTTGAATATTATCACCATCCATTTCTTTATGCTGGCTAATGCGGTCATATATTAATTGAGGGGAGTAGCTTTAAAGCCTGCTTCATCCAGTAAAGTTATTACTTCCTGCCAGCTCAGAGTGTCTGTTGTTATTGTTAATATTTTATCAGGATTGGTTGTGTCTGCATTCCATTCTTTGATGTGTACATTACCGTTGAGGGCAGGTGTTACCTTAGCTATACAACCGCCGCAATTAATGTTTGTTTTGAATTGGTACTTTTCCATTTTGTTGTTTTATATTTTTTTCAGTTTGAGCCTGAGGCTGTTTGTAACTACGCTTAAAGAGCTGAGCGCCATGGCACCACCAGCTATCATGGGGTTTAATAAAAATCCATTTACAGGGTATAGTATTCCCGCCGCTATGGGTATACCAATTATATTATAAATAAACGCCCAAAAAAGATTTTGCCTGATCACAGACACGGTATAGCCTGATAGTTTTATGGCCTCCGGTATCTTTAAAAGATCAGAAGAAATAATTGTCATCCGGGCTATGTCCATAGCTATATCACTACCTTTTCCCATAGCTATACTTACATCCGCCTGAGCCAGTGCGGCGCTGTCGTTGATACCATCACCAACCATAGCTACTATCTTGCCTTGCTGTTGTAATTGCTTTACAAACTCAGCTTTTGCGGCGGGCAGCATCTGTGCCTTATAATTACTTATACCCGCCTGTGCAGCTATTACCCTGGCCGTAGTATTATTATCACCGGTAAGCATATACACATCAATACCGGCATCTTTCAACTGTTTTATAGCTTGCGGGGTGCTTTCTTTTATTTTATCGGCAATGGCTATTACCGCTATTGCGGCATGCTCATTTGCAAAATATATTACTGTCTTAGCCTCTGCAAGCCATTTTGCAGCCGCAAGGTCAAGACGTTCATCAACCACAATATTATGTGTTTGCAGTAATTGCAGATTGCCTGCATAATATAGCTTGCCATCTACCACAGCCTTTGCTCCGTAGCCTGTAATACTCAGAAAATTTTGTACATCCGGTAAGTTAGTGGCAACTATGTGTTTCACAATTGCTGCGGCCAGCGGATGTTCTGAGCGCTTTTCTATGGCGGCAAGTATTGTTTCCATAGAGTGGTCATCATTCAGCCAATAGCTATCCGTAACCATTGGCTTACCCTCTGTGATAGTACCTGTTTTGTCCAATACTACAGCGTTGATAGTGCGGGCAAGCTCCAGGCTCTCGGCATCTTTGATAAGGATACCATGCTCTGCCCCCATGCCAATACCTGCCATCACAGCGGTAGGCGTAGCCAGGCCAAGCGCGCACGGGCAGGCTATTACCAGCACTGTTACCATTGCGATTACGCCCTGTGTAATGCCATTACTGCCACCCCAGATACCCCATATGGCCATAGAGAGCAGTGCTATGCCCATGACCACCGACACAAATATACCTGCTATCTTATCTGCCAGCTTCTGCACCGGGGCTTTGCTGCCCTGTGCATCCTGCACCATCTTTATTATCCGGGCCAGTGTGGTATCACCGCCAGTTCTTTCTGCTAAAAAACGGAAACTGCCTTTTTGATTGATCGTACCTGCAAGTACCTTGTCTCCTTCTTTTTTCTCTACAGCAACAGGCTCCCCGCTGATCATGCTTTCATCTACATAGGAATGGCCCGCTGTTACCACTCCGTCCACAGCTATTTTTTCTCCGGGCTTTACAAGTATTATATTCCCAGGCTTTACTTGCACGGTTGGCATTTCCACCATGTGATCTCCGGCTTGTATTAGTGTAACCGTATCAGGTTGCAAGCCTGTCAGTTTTTTTATGGCAGATGAGGTATTGTCTTTAGCTTTTTCTTCCAGCAGCTTGCCTAATAAAATAAAAGTGATAACAACGGCAGATGCCTCAAAATATACATTGGCATGCAGCCCTCGTGCATGCCAGTAAGCAGGGAAGAGCGTATTAAATACGCTGAACAGATAGGCTACCCCCGTACTTAGCGCTACAAGCGTATCCATATTAGCAGAACGGTAACGGGCCTGCTTCCATGCCCCGATAAAGAATTGCCTGCCAAATACTACCAGTACAGGCGTTGCCAATGCCCACATGATATAATCGCCATAAGGCATGTGCATGAAAAACATAGCAATAACCACCAGGGGAATGGATAAAACTGTGGACCCTATTGCCTTTTGTTTTAGTAATACAAATTGCCGCTGCTGCGCATCCTCCAGCGATGCTTTTGCATCCACAGATTCATCCGTCATCAGGTCATAGCCTATAGATTGCAATGATGCTTTTAGCTTTTGCGCATCTGTAATGGCGGGTATATATTCTATATGAGCAGTGGCATTCGCAAAGTTTACACTGGCGCTTACCACACCAGGCTGGTTCCTGAGCATGCTTTCACTGCTCACTGCACATGAGGCACATGATAAATTAAGTACCGGAAAATTTTTAGTAACAGTACCTTTTAATCTCTTCCCTTTTTCTTCCATGATTATGTACAAAGTTCGGGAAGATAAAGCATGCGGTAGTTACAAAATTCCGTGAATGTTTTACATTATTTACACTTTATCCAGCGGCTTCCTGGCATCTCTTGCTTTTCTGAAATGGGATGGCGTAACTCCGGTCACCTGCTTAAACTGATTGCTTAAATGCGCTACACTGCTGTATCCCAGCATGTCTGCAATCTGGGAGATAGAATGTTCATCATATACAAGCAGTTCCTTTATGCGCTCTGTTTTCAGGCGGATAAAATATTTTTCTATAGTTGTGGCTTCCACTGCCGAAAAAAGGTGGCTCAGGGAATTGTAGTCATGGTTGAGTTCTTTGGAAAGATATACCGAAAGGTTCACCGGCTGATATCCGCTATCTTTTCTTAAAAGGCTGATCAGCACATTTTTTATTTTTTCAATAAGCCTGCTTTGCTTGCTATCTATCAGCTCGAAACCTAACTTTTCCAATGCATGCTGTAAGGCCACAGATTGTTCTTTCGACAAGCTTTCTTTAATATCCACTTCACCCAATTCCACTTTAACCGGGTGCAGCTCTTGCCTGGCCAGTAAATCTTCAACTGCCATTTTACAACGGTCGCAGACCATATTTTTTATGAACAGTTTCATTTATTTAGCTGATGATCATACAAATTTACTTAAAAACATGCTGCTAAAATGAAAAGGGGAGCTACAACAGAATGTAGTTCCCCTTTCTATCTTGATTTATATAATACTATCCTTTTATTTTATCAACCCTTCTCTCATGCCTGCCACCTTCAAAGGCAGTATCCAAAAATATATTAACCATCGCTTTTGCAAGGTCTGCCGATACAAAACGTTCCGGCAAGCAAAGTACATTAGCATTATTATGCTGTCTTGATAATGCCGCAAGTTCTTCGTTCCAGCAAAGTGCCGCGCGTATGCCTGCATGCTTGTTGGCTGTCATACATACTCCGTTGCCACTGCCACATATAAGTATGCCTGCAGCAGCCTCTCCGTTTTCCACCATAGTGGCCACCGGGTGTGCATAATCAGGATAGTCAGTACTGTCTTTGCTGAATGTGCCTTTATCCACTACCTGCCAGCCGGCAGCAGTGAGCATTTTTTTGATTTCTTCTTTATAATCAAATCCTGCATGGTCGCAACCTATGGCTACAGGGAGTGCTTTGTTAAAAGTCATATTGCTCATATTATTCAAGATCTTTTTGTGCTTGTCTTTTCCTTCTTGCCCTTACTGTACGGCCGCTTATATGCACCGATATTTCAAAGAGCACATACAAAGGTATGAAAACAAGAAGGCAACTAAATAAATCGGGTGGGGTAATGATCTCAGCAAGGATAAAAAGTATCACTATAGCATACCTGCGTTTTTCCCTTAAGAACTCGGGTGTAAGTATACCGATCCGGGATAGAAAATATACCAGTATTGGCAGCTCAAACACTATGCCCAAAGCCAGTATCAGGTTGCTCATCGTGTCATAGTAGTTGTCTATCGTGATGATGTTTTGAAACTTAGGACTCAACTGGTAGTTACCAAAAAAGTTAATAGTATATGGGGCAACTATATAATAGGCGAACAAAACACCAGAGAAAAATAATAGAGAGCACCAGAATACAATACCATTTGCCATTTTAATTTCAGAAGGTTTCAGCGCCGGCTTTATGAACTTCCAAAGCTCCCACAGAATATATGGGAACACGAGTATGAAACCAAGCATCAGTGATACGGATAAGCTCATCATGAACTGACCCGTCACAGCGGTATTCTGGAATTTCATTTTTATATCACCAAGGCAAAATGCATCATAATGTACCAGTCGGCCCAGTGCGCAAAACCACTTGTATGAAACAAAGCTGTTATCGGCCGGCCCCAGTATGATATGATCAAATATCCATTCCACCTTGCAAAAGACTGCAATAGCTCCTACAAGAATGGCTATTGCGGAACGGATAATATGCCATCGCAGATCTTCCACATGATCCAGAAAGTTCATTTCTCCCTGTGGATTATCTTTTCTTTTATTAAGAAAGTTCTTTAAAATGCTCAAAATGGAATATTAGAGGTGCAAAAGTACAGAAATAAGAGGATGGTTGAATATGCATCAAATAACTATATGCATATCGAGTTTTATTCGCTTTTGAAATTTCATAAATTAAAAAGCGGCCTCAATATAAAGGCCGCTTTGAAAATCAATTGATATATTACTTTTTATACACTTTTACAGAAAAAGTATACTCTTCCATTTTTTCTATCTGGCTTTCGCGGTCCAATCTTCCCAGCTTGTTACCCTTAGGCAGGTGAATAGCATTCTCATTAGGAACGGATTGGAGCAAATTTGTAAGGGCAGATGAGCCTACTGCATATGTGTTAGATTCATTTTGCGTTCCTACCGCGGTAAGTATACCTAAAACATTGCCTGCATTATCTATAACCGGTGAGCCACTTTGTCCGTGACCTGCGGGCAGGTCCAGGGTATATTGCTGCTCATTGCTGTTGTAGCCGTTTTTACAGCTTATATATCCCTTGCTATATACGATATCATCTTTGGGATATCCCAGGGTGAAGATGTCTGTTCCTATATCAGCCTTTCCGCTGGCAAAAGTATAAGGTAATTCCCCCTTGCCAAAATGGAAATTTTTCTTTTCCACCTTCAGTATCGCTATGTCCGCTTTAGCATCAAAGTTTACCAGGAATGCCTTGAAATACTGCCCGTCATGATTTTGGATATATACAGAATCAAAATCCCCGTTACCGTCATTAATAACGTGGTATGCCGTAACAAAATATCCATCATTGGTTATCGCAAACCCGGTACCCGTATACCTTACATCTGCGGTAGGAGGTGCGGGCGTATTTTTGTTTACTTTTTGTATCAGTTGGTTAAGTTGCACTTGCTGCTGCGCCTGCACCTTTCTCGAGTCCATCACAACACGGCTGATGTTGTTATACTGTGACTGGCTTTGTTTTATTGATGGGTTCAGTATAGAATAAGTAATAGTAGATGTAAGGAGAGCTACACTGGCAGCCACTGCCGCAGTGCGCCAGAAATGTACCGGCAACTGTATTTTCCTGGTCTTTTTAGTATTAGTTGCGCCAGACTGAGCCTGTATATCGCGCAGCATAGAGCGGAAATGCTTTTGCTTACTGCTGCCCTCGATGGAACGTAAAAGATTAAGGCTTTCGTAAAATTCGGCTGAAAATGCTGCATCCAGCTCCAGCTTAGAGTTGAGTTCAGCAAGTTCACTTTCAGTCAAAGACCCTGATAGGTGAGCCTCTGCCAATTCCCAGGTACTTTTGTTTAAAATAGACATAATCGTATCATTTGGCCTGTACGTTGTAAAATAATTTACGTAATCGCGTAAGGCATTTATATTTTTGATTTTTAGCATTGTCAGGGTTGGTATACCCAAAGTCTGCCGCTATTTCCTGCATGTTCTTATCCTGATGGTAATAAGCCTTCAATAAAGACCTGCAGGGTTCGCCTATCTGGTCGAGCGCATTGTTTAATTGTTCATAGTGTGTTTCCCGCTCATGGTGCACACTAATATCATCTTCATAAGCTATTCCTGTTTCTTCTGTTCCATCCTCCACATTATCCTTCAAAAAAACAGGGTCCCGGCTTTGCTTCTGTAGTTTTTTATACCACAAATGCTTACTTATTGCCAGCAGGTAAGTTCCAATACTGCATGTGAGCCTGAAATCTTTGTCCTGTGCTTTCCCAAATAAAATAACTATGGCTTCCTGAAACAAATCAGCTGTATCGGCTTGTGACCCTCCGTTTTTTATTAACCAGCCGTTAATTACATGATAATTTTGCTGATAAATTTTTTCGGTTGCGGTTCGCTCGCCCGATGCCATTGCAGATAATATGTGCTGCTCCGTATTTATTTGGCTTTGCAAGAGTTAATACTGATTTGTTGAAAAAGTAACCCGGCTTTAAGATGATTTTTCTTTTCAGACGGGAAATTGAAATCCTGCATAAAGGTAAATAAAATCAGACCGCATGAACTGCAATCAAAATATATTGTTATTACCGGGTTTTGATTAATAATGCCCCAGCCAGCGCAATTACAATTCAAAAATGGCAACTGTGTTATGGGAAAGTCAATCTTTTTCAAAAATTATCTTTGAGTGTTATCACTGTTAAACAACGTTTAATACTTTATTAATAAAAATATTCTATTTTTTTTATTTTCTCAGGGTTACCTAATTCCCTTTTAAGCATTAACAGGTATAACTAACTAAAAAACGATATTATGAAATTTGTTAAATTAAGCGTATTAGCTCTTGCAATGGGCCTGTTTGTAACTTCTTGCGGTAATGGTACAGGTAATGCATCTGGTACTGATACTACAGCTGCTTCTGCAACTACTGCATCTACAATGACTGCAACTGCTCCTGCTGCTGCAACTCCGGATACAACTGCTAAGCCTGCTGCTGATACTGCTGCTAAGGCAACTGACAGCAAAATGGAAACTAAGACTACTACAACAACTGAAAAGAAAACTAAATAATATTTAGTTTTTATAAGTAAAAAAATAGATCATCTGAAAAGGTGATCTATTTTTTTTGAAAAGTTTTAAGCCTTAAAGGGTTACCTTTTTTCAAATAAGGTATAAACCTGCATAACCATCTAAAAAAACGATATTATGAAATTAGTTAAATTAAGCGTATTCGCTCTTACAATGGGTCTTTTTGTAGCTTCATGCGGAAGCGGAAGCGGCGATACTAAAACTGCTGATTCTACAGCTACGCCAGTTGCGGCTCCGGCTCCAACTCCAACTCCTGCTGCTACAGCAACTCCTGATACTATGACTGCTGCTGCTGCAAAGGCTGACACTACCGCTAAAATGGACAGCAAAATGGACAGCAAAATGGATGCTAAGAAGAAATAATTTTCTTAATACCACACACACTCAAAACAAAACCATCCTCAAAAGGGATGGTTTTGTTTTGTGCTGATATCTATGATGTGTATATTATTTGCTTAATTCTATAGACAATATCATTGTTTTGCCATCGCGCAGTATGGTAACATTTGTTTTATCTCCGGGAGTGAATTTACTTAGGGCCTCCATATAAGTTTGAATACCCATGACCTTATTATCTCCCAGTTTGGTAATAATATCTCCGGTTTTAATACCCGCTTTTACAGCAGGCCGGTTATCACTTACTCCGTCCACCCGCAGCCCTTCACCAGTCTCAAAAGTGTAATCAGGCATAATGCCCAGGGTTACTTTAAAATTAACCTTGCCCGGGTTGCTTTGCTTTGTAACCAGGTATATTGGTTTTTTATTTTCTTTATCCAGTTTTGCCACCACATTTTCAGCATAGTTGATCACCGTTGTCTCTCCGTTATAGTTGATCAGGTCTGCCTTGTCAGATGGTTTATGATAATCTTTATGAGTACCGGTGAAGAAAAACAATACCGGTATACCCGCATTATAAAAACTGGTATGGTCAGAAGGTCCTGTGCCGGAACTGTCTGTAGTTATCTTAAAGTTTTTATTGCCCATTTCCACCACATCCTTCCAGACCGGGGATGTACCTACACCACCCAGTTCCAGGCTGTGTGTGCTGTCATTCAGACGGCCCACCATATCCATATTTATCATGTATGCGATATGTGCGCTATCTATTTTTTGGTCTTTTATAAATGCCTTAGAGCCATAAAGCCCCAGCTCCTCACCTGAGAAGTTGATAAACATATAATTGTAGTGGTGCAGATTTTTATTTTTTATCCACTTCGCTATCTCCAGTATGGCAGCGGTGCCGCTTGCATTATCGTCTGCACCATAATGTATTTTATGCTCCTTTTTGGCATTAGGCATCATGCTGTTACCGTCTTCTCCATAGCCCAGGTGATCGTAGTGCGCACCTATGATCACCGTATATGGCGCGCCATTATCTATATAAGCAGCAATATTATTCCCTGTGCGCTCAGATTTATTAATAGAAATAGACAGCTCCACAGGTATTCCCCCCTTCTGGCTTCCTGTTTGGGTGTTGTTATTTTCATTCTCTACTATATATTTCTGGTATGCCTTGTGGGTAATATAAACAACAGGTATGCCCAAAGATTCATATTCCGAATGTGCGTTAAACTCCGGTTCCCACGGCCCGCCATATCCATCATAAAACACGACTCCTGATGCGCCATTTTTTTCAGCTTCTTTGGCATGCTCATATATGAATTTCTCCCAGTCAAAATGAGGATCTTTTGCGTTATCAGCATCGCTATACAGGGGGAGCAGCCATATATTGCCTTGTTCCATCACATCAGGCAGCACTTCGCTATAAGCCCGTTTGTTGCCGCTGAATGGCAAAGGAAAGGCATCCTCATTTATGCGCATATTCAGGCTACTGATTCGTATTTGTGTGGATTGGGATATCTCTTTCCCGTACACAAAATGAAAGGGATAGCGATATTGAACTTTATATGGCTCAATACCCTCTTCTTTATACCTTTTCTCTATATAATCAGCCGCTTTTCTCTCACCTTCAGAGCCGGTGCGCCTGCCTTCCAGTTCTTCAGAAGCCAGGTAGCTGATATCTGTCTGTAGTTGCTTTGCTACTTTCCGGTCCGCTTTGTTCTGTGCAAATGCAGGTGGCCAGGGTGAAAAAGGAAGCAGTAAAAAAAATAGCGTAAATATTCGGTTGGCCATAGACGATATTTATAACAAATGTAACAAAAGCTATCCTTAACAAGTTAAATCCTATAAATAAACAGATAAAATAATA
>Ga0302185_10002601_pt1 | contig 11747 bp, 7 predicted proteins | sample II_Bog_E1_1_FD_200231 | JGI IMG/M metagenome (GOLD analysis project Ga0302185, IMG submission 200231) | Peat permafrost microbial communities from Stordalen Mire near Abisko, Sweden - II_Bog_E1_2 | ecosystem: Environmental > Terrestrial > Soil > Wetlands > Peat | place: Sweden: Abisko, Stordalen... | reverse complement strand
ATACTCTGCACTTAACTTCTTTTTATCCTTAGGAATGACGGCACACAGAATAGAACCCAACGCAAACTTCCCTGATTGGAAATGTATCCTTTTTAAACTCGCATGACCATGCCCTGTGCCGGATACTAAAGGAATAATTACTGCTTGGTCATCAAATTGATATTCATTATGCGATTTTCTTTCCTCACTTGTAACCACCATAGGATACTCACCTGGAATAGCTTTGAGTATTCCGGTAGCACCTTTTTCAATTCTACACACCTCACCTAACTTGACTTTATTGCTGCTCATTTCACCATTTCCTTTGGCCTATTAATAATATTATCCTTCATTCGTTTCCTTCCTATCATACAATTCATACAGCTCATGTAGCTTGGCTTGCAGTAGTTTTTTGTCCGGCAGCACTGTTGTGTACTGGCTAATTAGTGTAGGCGATAAATGTCTGCTAAGCGCATACTCTACTACTTCCTGATCTTTATCCCGGCATAGCAATACCCCAATGCTTGGGTTTTCGTTTGGCTTTTTTACATCCCGGTCGAGTGCTTCCAGATAAAAATTGAGCTTCCCAAGATGTTCCGGTTTGAACGTAAGTGATTTCAGCTCAAAAGCAACAAGGCTTTGCAATCCCCTATGATAAAAGAGCAGGTCAATAAAGAAATCTGTATTCCCGACTTGTACACGATATTCTTCACCTACAAACAGGAAATCCTTACCCAACTCCAGTATGAATTGTTTCATATTAGCAATCAGCGCCTTTTGCAGGTCGCCTTCGGGGTGTTCTTCCGGTAAGCCCAGAAACTCCAATACATAAGTGTCCTTAAATATCTGATTTACATCGTGTTGCAAAACTCTCAACGGTGTTGAGAGTTTTGAGTCGCTAAGCATAAAACGCTCATACACAGAAGCATTGATCTGGCGATCAAGCTCCCTAAAGGAGTACCTTTCTTTAGCTGTAAGGAGTATATAAAACTCTCTTTCTTCATGGGTTTTACATCGCGAAAATATTGCCAAGTTGTGCGACCAATTTAATTCTCTCAACAGTGGTGAGAGTTTTGCAGAATCCTTATATGTTTCGTAAAACTGCTTCATGCGCCATAGGTTTTTATCAGAAAATCCAGATATACCCGGCTCACGTTTTTGAATAAATTCTGCAAGCTGCAATACTGTTCCTTTGCCCCAACCTTCACTTTCTATCCGGCGGCTGATATACTCCCCTATATTCCAATACAGATCAATAAGTTCCCTATTAGCCGCCTGATACGCCTTGGCCCGGCTTTGGCTAATGAGCGATATAATTTCGGTAAATTGGTTCTCTACTGTCATTTTACTGCTTCCATTAACTTGTTCAACAACATATTGCTTTTCTCAAAAGAATGGTGCAATTGAGCCATCAATTCTGCACTACTGTATTCGTGGGCTTCTTCCGCTTTAGTTGGGTTTTTAATATCCAAATCGTAGCCCCGTTCTACAATAGTGTCGATGCCTACCTTCCAGCAAATATCGCTTTCCTTCCGGTTGTTCCACCATGCTCTTATAGGCTCGAACTCCTGCACCTGAATTGGGCGGGTTTTGTTGTATGCCTTGTAGCCATCCGGCATCCGGTGCTCATAATACCATATTTCTTTAGTGGGTTCACCCTTCTTAAAAAACAATAAGTTCGTAGCCACTGTAGCGTAGGGCTGGAATACTGAGTTGGGCAGACGAATAATAGTATGCAGGTTACAATCTTCCAGCAATTTCTGTCTTACCCTTTGCTTTACACCCTCACCAGTAAGGCTGCCATCGGGCAATACTATACCAGCCCTGCCACCTTGTTTCAGAAGGTGTATCATCAGTATCAAAAACAGGTCGGCACTTTCCTTTGTCCGGTAGTTCTGCGGAAAATTGGTTTCATTGCCATTGGCTACAATACCACCAAACGGCGGATTGGCAAGGATCACATTTACCCGGTCTTTTTCGGTAAAATTCGCCAAAGGTTGATCGAGCGCATCGCCAAAGCGGATATTCGGCACTTCAATATCGTGCAGTATCAGATTGGTAGTAGCCAGCAGGTACGGCAGTGGCTTGTATTCCCAACCTGCTATATTCTGTTCTATGCTTTTACGGGCTTCTACATTATTAGCCTGTTTTTTAAGATGCTCGATAGCGCAGGTAAGATAACCGCCAGTGCCACATGCAGGGTCAAGTATTTTTTCGCCAAGCTGCGGGTCAACAATATCAGTAATGAACTGCGTAATTGCCCTGGGCGTATAAAACTCACCGCTTTTTCCGGCACTTTGCAATTCCTTTAAAATGCTCTCATACAGCTCGCCAAAAGCATGACGGTCTTTAGCAACATTAAAATCAATTTCATTGAGCTTATTCAACACCTTGCGAATGTTGATGCCGCTTTTCATGTAATTGTTATTGCCATCAAACACCTCACGGACTATAACAGCACGGCGGTTACCGGTGCTCAGGTCTATATTGCGCAAGGCAGGAAACAGTTGTCTGTCCACAAACTCCAGCAGTTCATCACCAGTCATGCCCTCATCGTCGCCAGCCCAATTTCCCTTTTCTCGTACCCAATGAAATTGATCAGGAATTGGTGAGGTATAATTGTCGTCAGTTACTTCCAGTTCCTTATCCTTATCAGAAAATATCTTCAGAAACAGCATCCAACCCAACTGCTCGATGCGTTGTGCATCCCCGTTGAGGCCGGTATCCTGCCACATTATATCCCGTATGCTTTTTATTACTCCGCCTATGTTAGCCATTTTATGCTTTATACTAAATAATTTGGTTCGTTAAACAATATTAAAATCCGCTCAATAAATCGTTTAGGTTAATAAGCAAATCAGCGTGGGTCAAAAAATAAAATTCATCAAAAAGGTTACTGTAATTTGATATAATTCCAGAATTATCAATAACCCTCTTTCTGATAAATGAATTGTCTCTTTGATGTATAATGCAAACGCTAATTTTATAATTATGATTAGACAATGCATTGAAGCATTTTATTATATCATCTTTGGCAAATTCGTTCATCTTAAGCTCAACGTACACCTTGTTTTTGGTTAATCTCCATCCTCCAATTTGCCCGCCATGTAGTGCTAAATCAGGGAATTGGACTTTGTTTCGGCTAAGCATTTTGCCAATTTCTGAGTGCAATACTAGGTTTCTATATTTCTTGGGGTTACTCTCCATCAATACTCTCCATTGATGATATAGTTCAGCTAAAAAGACCCTTTCTATGTCCTGAATTTTAGCTAGATTAATCAAGCTATGTATTACATCTTGATTTAAATACGTGTTAGGAACACTGCGATAAGCTTTTTTTAAGTCTTTCAAATACTTATTCATACCTACTACGCCGTTTTATACAATTCAATTTCTAATTCATTAACCGCTTGAAGGTACTTATCCTTATTGCCAAACTTGCTGATGATCTCAAGCGGAGAGCCAAAATCAGTAAGCGGCTTTACTTTCAGCACATCAATACTTTCAATGTTTACAATCCCTTCATCTGCATATTTATCTAGCAATGTTTCCAGCACTTTTCTTGCCTGTTCGCCATACTTGGTAAAGTAGTTGCGCTTGCGCACATTGTTTGCCCTGTCTCTGCGGGTAAGTGGTGGCTGGTCGTATGCCACATGGCATATCAGGTCAAAAAGGTCTATCTTTTTATCTACGGCTTCCTGCAACGCTTCAACCATTACGCCTTGCTCCTGTAGCTCTTTTATGATCACTTCTTTGCGCTCTGTAGCAGCCCACTTATTGATGAAGTCATTCAGGGTGGCAAACTGCCCTTTTATGATCTCACGGGTATGGTCTTTGAGGCTAACAGTAATTGGTTTCCCGTTCTGGTCGAAATACAAATCCCTGCTTACCAGTATGGAAACATCAACGCCATTCACTACTACTTTCTCCCTCTTAGCACCCTTATTCACCCAGCTACCATCAGGCCGAGAACCATCCGGCCTGCGAATATCTACCTTCTCAAATTTTATTTCCTCACCTGTAGCCTCATCGAGTACTGTCATTGTACTTTCTTCTTCCTCCAGCACAATTAGCGACAGATCCTCAGCTTCATTTACTGGCTTTACCCGTAATGGGTCGCCATCAAAATCTTTATCGGCAAACAAATCGGTTGCATTCCTGAAATCAAGGATGGTAAAATATAGCTTGCCAAATTCTTCCTTTATCCTTGTGCCACGCCCTATTATCTGCTTGAACTTGGTCATGGAAGTTATATTTGCATCGAGCACTATCACCTTACAAGTTTGAGCATCCACCCCTGTAGTCATTAATTCAGATGTGGTAGCAATGACCGGGTATTTTTCTTCGGGGCTTATGAAATTGTCCAGCTCCCTTTTGCCTTCATCATTGTCTCCCGTGATCTGCATCACATATTTGTAGTTCTCTGTCACCAAATCTGCATTATGCCGGGCTAAAGCGGTACGCATCCTTTCGGCATGGTCTATATCCACGCAAAAAACAATGGTCTTTGCAAAACGGTCGTATCCCTTAAGAAATTCGGTTACTTTTTTTGCAACAGTATCTGTTCTCTCCTCTATTACCAGGTTCCGGTCGAAATCCTTTTTGTTGTAAATCCTATCCTCTATCAGGTTGCCGTCTTTATCGGTCTTACCCTGTTCCGGTCGCCAGCCTTCGGCATCTATGTTCAGGCCAACCCTTACAACCCGGTAAGGCGCAAGAAAACCATCATCTATGCCCTGTTTTAATGAATAGGTATAAAGAGCCTTGCCGAAATATTCTGTGTTGCTAATCTCTTTAGTTTCCTTGGGTGTAGCGGTCAGTCCCACCTGAGTTGCATTACTAAAGTATTTCAGTATCTCCCGCCATGCGCTATCCTCCTTGGCACTGCCTCTATGGCACTCATCTACAATTATCAGATCAAAAAAGTCTGGCGAGAAGTCTTTGTAAGCATCTTCAATACCGATGTCGCTGTTGGTCAATCCCTGATATATGCCGAGGAATATTTCATAAGCCTTATCGGAGCTATCAATGCCTTTTTTTTGAGTAGAAACCAGTTCTTCCTTGCCGCTTGTACTCACCACCTTCTTTTTGATGATGGTCATTTTGTTCTTAAAATGCTTAAAATCGCCCTTTCTTGTCTGGTCTATCAGAGAAACCCTGTCTGCCAGAAACAAGATTCTTTTCTTAGCCCCGGCTTTCCATAGCCGGTGTATTATTTGAAAGGCTGTATAAGTTTTGCCTGTTCCGGTAGCCATTACTAACAATATCCTGTTTTGGCCATTGGCTATGGCTTCAACTGTCCGGTTAATTGCAATTTGCTGATAATAACGTGGTTTGCGGTCGCTTCCATCAAAATAATAGTCCTGTGCTGCGATCTTTTCTACAGCAGGCGTAGCAATTCCTTTATACACCTTGTACTTTTCCCATAACTCTGCCGGACTTGGAAAGCCGTCTAAATCTAATTCAGTTTCTATGTTGGTATCGGTGGCAGTTCGGTCGTGAAACAGAAATCCATCACCATTACTGCTAAAAACACATGGAATATCCAGAATTTCGGCATAACCGAGTGCCTGCTGCATTCCGGCACCAACGGTGTGGTTATTATCCTTCGCCTCAATAATGGCAATAGGGATATTGGGCTTGTAGTATAAAATATAATCCGCCCGTTTTCTCGCGCCTCTAGTGGTCATTTTACCCCTAACATATATTTTACCATCTGTAAAATATACTTCCTCAAGGTAATGCGTATGCTTATCCCAACCCACCTTTTCTATGGCAGGGGTAATAAACTTAGTACAAATATCCCTTTCGGATAAGGATTTTTTATCACTCATAATGCGGTAATCGAGATAAGGTCACAAAATACGTAATTAAGTTTATCCGAGACCATAATTGAAGCAAACAAACCCCTTCATTACGATCGATAGAGATTTTGTGAATAAAATAAATATCACCTGTGCAGATACAGTGCACTGATGTTTCATTACTTTGTGTCATAATCTAAAAAAGGAAACAAAATGGACTCTTTAAACGATTTTTTAATTCAAAAACCAAGGCCACTTCCCGTAGTCATTGCCATAGATAGAAGTGGCAGCATGAGCGAGAACGGCAAAATCGATGCTTTAAATATTGCCTTGAAAGACTTTATAGATTCAATTAAGGAAGAAGACAGCAATAAAGCGGAGATACATATTGGCTTATATAGTTTTGGCGGCGACAACGCAACCTGTGACATGCCTTTGACTTCTATCAATCAAGTCAGCGCTCCTGCCTACCAGGCTCAGGGCAAAACGCCAATGGGAGGAGTTTTTACTTTGCTGAAAGAACTCATTGAAGATAAATCGCTTATTCCATCTCGCTCATATAAGCCGACTATAGTTTTGTTGACCGATGGTTTGCCTACTGACGAATGGCAAAAGCCAATGACTGAGCTTATAAATGAGGGCAGATCGTCAAAGGCATTTCGTATTGCAATGGCAATTGGTGATGATGCCGATAAGAATATGCTCTCAAAATTTGTCAGCACTCCCGATTATTTAGTAACAGGCGAAAATGCCCGTGATATTCGCAAATTTTTCAGATTTGTCACTATGTCGGTAACGCAGCGAATGAAAAGCCAAACGCCAGATATGCAACAAGTTCCGCAAATGCCTGAAGATGATACACTAGATTTCTAATGGGGATAAAAATAGAAATAATACAAGCTACATGTATAGGTATAAAGCCGGAGGGCATACCGAATCAAGATTGTATTTTGATATATGAAAACAATAAGCTATTGATAATAACAGTCTCTGATGGACTAGGATCCTCAATAAATTCTTTAGAGGGAGCCCAGTTAGCTTGTAAAGTGGTGGTGGATTATTTCAGAGAAGACGGGCAAAATATTTCACCTGCTTTTCTGTCAAAAACAATACCCCAAGAATGGGAAAGACTTATCAGCGAAAGAGCAGGTGACAGAAAGGACTACAGAACTACAAACTCTTTCGTAATAATTCTGAAACATGAAAAAAAAATAATAATTGGACGACTAGGAGACGTTTTAGTAGCAGTTAGGGTGGATGGTTTGTTTATACCAATAAGCAGTTTTGAAAAGGAATTTATTAATGAAACGGAGTGCTTAGGTTCAAACGGGAATCCGGAATATGAGATACTGCTTCATGATTTTCAAAACAGTTTTGAGTTGTTAATGGCATCGGATGGTATCGGGGATGAACTGGTGAATGATAAAGTTGAATTGCTATTTGATTATCTCAAAACGAAATATGCAAGCATAAAAAGAAAAAAACGGAACTATCTTCTTGAAAATGAAATATTACAAACGCTAACCGACAAAAATAATGATGATAAGTCTTTAGTTTTCGCCTGGTCAAACTAAAAATAATATGAACGTTATTGATTCGAAAAATATCAGCTATAAAATACTTGAGAAACTCGGGGAGGGTTCCCAAGGAGTAACCTACCTGTTGGAGGACAAAAAGCACATTGTCAAATTGTTTAATGAAACTTTCAATTCAACCGAAACGAAATCGAAGATAAATTTTTTAATCAGTCTTGGCCTTGATAAAAAGATCTTCGCAATACCCTTACGACAAATCACACATCCCAAAAACGGTTACATAGCTGAATTTGCATCCGGTATGGTCCCTTTATCTGATTTGAAACTAAATGGCCAATCCAATAATCTGGCCGAATGGTATTTTTCAACTGGCGGTCTTCAGAAAAGGTACAATATTCTTATCCAGCTTTCAGCGTTAATCAGGGCTTTACATAGCAAAGGACTTGCCTATTGTGACCTATCTCCGAATAATGTTTTTATTTCAGAGAAAGTAGAATCCAGCAACGTATTTCTTATTGACTTAGATAACCTTCGTTATAGAACAAGTTTGCTAAACAATATTTATACTCCTTTTTACGGAGCACCCGAAGTAATATCCCGTAATGCCCCCAATACAACAATGTCAGATAGCTATTCGTTTGCGGTAATAGCATATGAGTTACTTACTCTAAATCATCCTTTAATTGGCGATTATGTAAATAACGGAGAACCTGAATTAGAAGTTGATGCACTGGCAGGAAAAATCCCTTGGGTTGATCATTCAACAGAGACAATCAACGAAAGAAGCACCGGGTTGCCATCGGAAAATGTCATACCGGGAAAACTTTTGGATTTATTTAAGAGAAATTTTGAAGATGGGTTAAACGATCCATTGAAGAGACCCAGCATGGCAGAATGGTTTGATGCGCTGAATTTGGGTCTGAATGAATTATTAAAATGCGGGAATAGCAACTGCAACCTTAATTATCCCTATAACAATTTACAGCAATGTACTTTCTGCGGATACACGCCAAACAAGGTTACCCGAGTTCAAATGAGAAGGTGGGAGGAAATTGAAGCTTACGATAAAACAACAAATAATGTGAACACAATTTTTTATTTAGAACCAACTGTTTATGATGAAATATTGATTGATGAAAATACACCAAAAGAAATCGCTGCCTTTAATTTTCTACTGACTGACACTGAACCTCTTGTGCCTGTACTGAAAATCGAGCTACTGAATGAAGGCAATGAAAATAAAATTCTATTGTCACCCCTCAAAGAAATCACATTTACGATATCCCCAAGGTCAGGAATATCGGACGGTAGCAAACAAGTTTTGCTTAGTACTCCGAAGAAAATCAGGGTAGTAGATCAAATGCAAACAGATAAACAAAAGTATATGCTTCATTTAAAAGATTTAAGTATCAACCAAAGAGTTTTAACTATTGACTAATCATGGCAGACGTAAAAGAAATATTATCTCAATACCCTGAAGAAATTATACTTAATACACTATCCGGTGTCGTTCTAAGTGGCGATGTTAATTGGGAGAATAAACCGATCATGATTCTATTAGAGAAAATAGAATCGAACCAAATGTTATTTCAGCATAATGAGAAACCTTTGAGGATAAGCTTCAATGCTGACAAACTAAAAGACCTACACATAAACGTTGAAAACACGTCGTATTTTAATAATATTTTTTGGATTTCAAGATGCAAAGGGGAAAACATAGAAGTAAAATACTTACCCTGCGGAAACGGTCAAAAGTTCAATTCCGATTTAGATATTGGATTTGGAGACAACATTATACTTCTGAATAAAAGTGTAAAAATTGACAAGCTATCTGAAAATCTGACAAGCGACTTTGTCTTTAGCACCGGAAAATTGGACTTGATTTTTATCCAGACTTACCCTGGCAGCACGGAAGTGAGCTTTACAATACATGGCGGCAAAAAAAGAGCAGACATTCGAGTTGTAGATAATAAATGGATTGTGCAAAAGATAGTAAACAAGCCATTTCCCAAAAAGCACAGCGATTTCCTTCAATTGAATGTCGCACAGTATGCTTCGATAAGCTTTGTTGAAACTTCAAAGGCAAAAGAGGCATATGAAACAATTAAGGCAGAAGAAGCAAAAGGCAATACTTTAATCTCCTTATGGAGAGTTTATTCTGATGTTGAACTTGAACGTTCGCAGCAGTTAAAGGATAAAATTGGAGAACTGAAATATCATAAACTGAGAAATCTAGCGGATGGTGTTACTCGTGTTAAGATTTTGATGGGCAACGGCGATTTAAAAACAATAATTGACGAAAACAAAGAAGACATACTAAATACTGCACTGGAATTAATTAGTGTTGCTGAGCATCCTGCAAGTTCAAATACTGACAGGTATAATATCAAAGCAATAAATACAGACTATTCGATCGATGTATATGACGATCTTAATACCTTGCCTGAGCTTGGCTCTTTAGAAATTTCACTACTTGGCGATAAAATTGTTAATAAAAGAAGAGAAAGAGCGCTAAAGAGCCTCCGTGAAGACCGAAAATTTATCACTAGGAATTTATTGTTTGCTATTGAAGGAGCATGTGATGCAATGGCAGAAAAAAAGAGAAATGAAAAACCGCTAACAGACAGAACAAGGCAATTTTTGAAAGAAAAATTTGGCATAAATGATTTAACAAGCAATCAGAAAGAGGCTGTGCAAATCGCAATAAATACGCCAGACATTGCAATTATACAGGGTCCTCCAGGCACCGGCAAATCGACAGTTGTGGCTGCAATATGTGATCGACTTTTAGAAATTGCTGAAAAGGATGGGAAAAATCATAACGCCAAACTGATATTAGTTTCCGCTTTTCAAAATGATACAGTAGAACACATCGCTTCCAAAATTTATACATTAGGGCTACCCACCATCAAAATCGGAAAGGATACACAAAGCAATATCCGAGCTGAAGATAAATTAATTGATGAAATTAAATTGAATATTGATCGTTCATTGCAAACCCTGTCAGCCCAAAGCAATTCGCATAGAATTTCAAAACAGTTGAAGGACATAAAAGCAATTTATGAAACAGAGAAAAAAGAAAGTCATGCGAAAGAAAAAATCGTCTTGCTGCTTAGGACAACCGATATGAATGATGTCTTATGGAATAGCTGGAAGGAACTTAATGCCGATGGGCAATTCAATACTGCTTCAATCGATAAAAATATAATAACCTTAAAGGGATTGCGTACAGAATTAGAATCATACAATGATGATGGTTATGAAAAAGTACTAAGAATACTAAAAACAGACATCCCGTTTACAGAAATTGAAATTGCATTCCTAGAATCAAGCCAAGTGGATGATCCAACATCGGAATATCTTACTAAATTAAAAGAGCTAAAAGAAAAATACTTAGAAGAGATAAATGTTTCAGCAAATACTATTGCAACAGGAAATAATCTTGGATTGACCGAATGGCTAAATGAAGCTATTGAATATTTCAAGTTGAAGGAAGAAGTCTCATATGAAGATGAAGAAACCTTTATCTATTCAAATTTGGAATCTCTCAGAGAAGAACTTGATGGGAATGCGGATTATATCAGAGAAACTATAAAAGATTATGGTGAGAGCCTTGCCGCAACTAATCAAGTTGCAGGTAGTCGAGAGATGAGTGCTTACCATAATATTAGTAATGTAATCCTGGAGGAAGCCGCAAGATCGAATCCTTTAGACTTATTAATTCCTATGTCAAAAGCAACAGAACGAATAATAATGGTGGGTGATCAAAATCAGTTACCACACTTGTTGGAAGATGACATCGCTGATGAAACCTCATCAAAGCTCTCTGATAAATTTCAAATATCTGAAACAAGAAAAAAACTAGAGGAATCGTTATTTGGCGTCATATTCAAGAACCTTTCTTCCGCCAAGCCACAGAGAACTATTACTCTTACCGAACAATTCAGGATGCATCCTTTTATTGGTGACTTTATCAGCAAAGTGTATTATAATGGTGAACTCAAGGCCGGATTACAAAATCAAGCCGATTACAAAAAACATGGGTTACAGTTGCCTTGGGCAAAAGATAAGGTAGCAGTTTTCTGCGATGTAAAAAAGCAAGCAGGATTGGAAAAAGCTGGAAAAAGTAAATCTCGCCCCGCTGAAGCCCAAAGGATAATCAAAATGCTTGACGAATTAAAAACTGATGCAAACTTCGAAAATCTTACGATAGGTATCATAACATTCTATGCCAAGCAGGTTGCCGAAATATTTAAAGAGGCAGCACATAAGGGGTACGCCGAGCAAAAACCCGATGGCTCTTTTGAGGTCGCAAAACAATTCAGAGAAACCAGCGATGGCAGAGAAAAGCTAAGGATAGGTTCGGTGGATTCGTTTCAGGGTAAAGAATTTGACATTGTTATTTTGAGCACGGTAAGATCAAATGAGA
>Ga0302185_10002599_pt1 | contig 11757 bp, 8 predicted proteins | sample II_Bog_E1_1_FD_200231 | JGI IMG/M metagenome (GOLD analysis project Ga0302185, IMG submission 200231) | Peat permafrost microbial communities from Stordalen Mire near Abisko, Sweden - II_Bog_E1_2 | ecosystem: Environmental > Terrestrial > Soil > Wetlands > Peat | place: Sweden: Abisko, Stordalen... | reverse complement strand
AATAGACATTCTCCTTCGAGGATGAGATAGATTTGTCTATGTTGATTAGATTGTAGCTCATCACCCATGCGAAAATACTTCACTCCTAATGTGTAGTAAAGCCGATTATTTTATAGAGTTTACTCGGTGAGATCGCTGAAATAGGCTAGTTGTTGTTTCAACTGTAGATATTCCTCTATTTGTGATTTACAATAGAGGTGATAGGTACCTTTATCGATGCGAAACAAAAGACATGGCTCTTTTTATCCCTCCACATTGATTGGATGTAGTACTTCGGCCCTGTGCCATCGTTTATTGTGCTGATTATAAAAGAATTATCCGATCACAGTCTCCCCCTCTAATATCCTCGAGCTGTTTTCTTACTAAAGTGTTGAAGATCTGCGAGACAGAAGCACTCTTCCACTCAATAAAAAGAAGTATGAATTGATAGGCTCCCCTTGCTAAAAGATGGCTGTATGACCATCATACTTGAAAGGATGAATCTCAGGAATGAGTGAGGAGAAATCGATACGATACCCAAACTCGAAAAAGAAGTGATTCTTCAAGTGTGTTGTAACTTCGCTCAATTCCTCATGCGTGAGATTACCTAACTTTTAAAGTAATTTGAAAATTCTTCTGGACATGGAATTATTAGAATGGAATATTCTATGAAAGTAAATGAATCAAAGAATCATCGCACGTTCACTCTCCTTATCTGGCCAGATGGCACTTTCTTCATGATCCCCGCTCTCATGCAATTGCTGTAGCCAAAAAACATGGATGACTTGGTCAAATTGCTCAAATCCTTGTTTAAAAAGCCATTTACTGTGCTTCTTTGAGTGGGTTATAACTGTGGATAGTTGAACCACTTCTACCGATCGGAAAGGATAGTTAAATTGGCAATATTCTCACATTATTCAGTTCGTACGTAAATCTACTTGATCTTTCTTTTTAAAAAAGAAGCCGAGTTATAAGTGTGCACACGCATTTGCTTTGGAATTGGTTCAGTCGATGTTCGCGATTGATGAGTTACTATACCCATGGATTCTGCTATTTTTCTCTTTCGGTTTTCTCTCACTAACTATCTGAGAAGTTCACTCTTGTTTTCAATGCGGCCCATACTATCTTTAAAGAGCGAGTACGCGAGTGGGTGTTCTATCAATCTATCTCTTGACATCGATTATGTGATACTGTTTTCGTAGTTCGACTGAGGGCATAACAATTTTTAGTTTTCCTAACTGAGTTGTACCTTCTTCAAATACTCCTGCTGTTTGAGCTATGCAGCTCTCGCTGTCTTATTGACTCTGCTTTCTATCTATTCACATTGAAATATTTTCTAGCGATGTTCGTTGCGAATCTTGAGTTATTTGGACTGTTCTTTGGAGTTGAATATGATCTTGCTGAGTTTGATCTTTTTGATGTTTTGTGGATGGAGCTGTAAGTGGTTAGGCTCCTTGATAGATCTCTTCTCCTGCCAATGTATTCCAGTCAAAGCATTATTCATTCTATTGACCTCTTCTGTCTTTGTCCGTCTGCTGAGTTCCAGATTTATCAACATTTTCTTTAATAATTATTAGTCTTCTTCATGTGTTTAGAAATAAGTTTGCAATCTTTTTATATTTATTTTTATTAATAACACATCGCTTTTTGCCTAGGCAGTCACCTTTTCCTATATCTTATAATTATTTGAAGCCTAACTTTCATCGTCTACCAACTCATCTTTTATAGGGTAAGATAGGATATCTCCCACTGCAGAGTTTAGAATACAACCTCTGCTCACTTCGATTTTGTAGAATGGACTATTAATCAGCATTTCTCCCAAGAAGAGTAAGTATAGTGAGGAATTTCGTAGTTAAGTCACTGTTTTGCGTGTGACAGGCTCGAGAGTGAACAAGGCTTACTCTTTCTAATTTTCCTTTGGGATTGTGGTCTCTTTCGCATTTTATCCAGCACATTCAATCCCATTTTCTCTCACACTTTATCTTCTGCTTTCCCTCCTGCTTTCCCTCCTACTCTCTCTTCTGCTTTCCCTCCTACTCTCTCTTCTGCTCTCTCTTCGACTTTCCCTCCTATTTTCCCTTCCATCATCCATTTCACTTTCAATGCTCTCTCTATTGTTAGCAACTACTCGATTCATGATCAAATTACTATTAGCCTGTTTAATCTGATCCTCAATGTAATCAATATTGAGATTAACAGTCAGTTTCTTGCGAATAAAGCTCATTATGTATTCTCCCTGCAATCGCTTGAACTCCTGAACATACCGTCTCCATCTAGTAGCATAGACTTCAAATATTTCTACATTAGTCACTGTTCTCAATGATATTTTTTCGATTGTTTCGATATTTCTCCCTTCGTTATGATGTGAGTTGATGCAGAGAGGCATTTGATCATCTGTCCTTGCAAATTTGCGGCGATTAAGTTTCTTCGATCTCAAACTATCCATTCGCATTGTGCTGGATCTTGATTCGCGAGAACGCGATCCGCTGCACCTGAGTTGCTATTTCTCTACCACTCCCTCAATCAAAACATAGTATTTTTCTTACTCATTTTCGATTGTACAGTTGTTGAGGTAGCAACTTTTGCAAAACAATTATTCATTTGTCATCAATCCTTGTGTGAGGAGACTAACTGGTAATTATAGGTGATTGATGGCTTAGAATTCGTTCTCATACCCAAGAATTTTAGAAAGGATGAGAAGGGAATGCCAAAGGGGTGCAAGGTTAGCATGAATTTTATCCTTCTTGTGAAGTGTGCTGAATGAGTGAAGTTGTTCTAGTGCCGTTTTGACCTATTCAATCTCTTTTCTCTTCATCTCTCTGTAAAATTATAGCTCTTCCTCGTTGAGATCAATGTTGTTGCTGGAGCCCGCAGTAATTAAGACCTAAGTCATGATAGTGATATATAAACTTCTATTTAGCGAATAAATGTTTCAGGTTATTTTTACAGAAGAATTCTTAAACAATAAAACAATCAAATCCATCAATGTAGAGACACATATTGCGCACGACTAACCATCTTCGTTTATAAAATCAGTTGTTATATTTAATTGATTAACTAAGTTGAAAATCAATGTGGGTGCTTGTTGTGAGTTTAATTAGTTAGATTATTTCACTTTATTGCCCAGTTCGATCTTGGATTATTTCTGCTAATTATGGCTTGAAGGCAAGGATTTTGAGCTATTGTTATAATTTTATTGTTGTTGTTTAATTTTCTTTTGATATTTCTGTAAATTGAGTGAATTGATGTTTGTAGATGCCTTCCAGTAATGTTCGTAATGAATGCAACTGCTCATTTAATTGAAAGAATACTATATTCTGTTGTGCTTTTCTCCATAAAATCCTGATTTATTCATTTAATTTCCCTAAAAATGGACATTCACCAATAATCTTTCAAAATGATACATAGAGAATTAAGTCCAATTAAGTCATAAATTGACAAATTAGACCTAAATGACCATCATTATCCCAATCTTTAAACAATAAGTATCCATCTCATCAGCATATTCTCCAGGCAATTTAAATCCAATCTATATATTATCACTATTATCATAATCATTTAATTAGAAAGTAAATATATAAACCTTATTCAGAATCCATCAATCACCCTCCTCAACATTAACCTCATTCCGGCAAACTGGACAGGCTTTCTTACGACGTAACCACTCGTCAATGCAATCTGAGTGGAAAATATGGTCACAACTCAACTGTTTAGCTGAGTCACCATTTTTTAGTTCAATCAAACAAATAGTGCATCTATATCCATACATATTTACTGGTTGCCACCATAAACTGCAGTGCGATACTGTCGAATGGGAATCAACTCCAATTAGTAATCAGTTAAACCCTGCTCTTCCTCAGAATCTTCTTCCTCATAATAATCAGACTAATCAGAATAGTCTGATTACGAGGAATCGCTATAGCCTTCAGAACTCTCGACATTGTTGGTATTGTACTGATAGTAGGTAGGGTGAGATTCGATGTTGATGTTTACGAAGTTATTGAAGTTTTAAAAGACGTGGGACATCATGCTGAATTGACTACTGTGTAGAAAGACAAGTACTTCATCAATTAAAGTTGATCGTTTATAGTTTGTGAAACGAAGGAAAAGAAATTACTTGGGGTACGAGAATGGGTTGGATGCGGGCGACTCGGGCCTTCATTACGAGAATTAGGTCTTTGACGAGGTTGATTTTATCTGCGTTGAGTATTTCTAGTGTTTCTGTTGGGATGGTTTAATTGAGGATCTCTCTGGCTTCTATTTTCTACTCTGTTATGAGGTTCTCTTAATTGTTCTCTGAGTTGTTCCGGATATCTTTGCTGATTCTACTCTCTCTCACTTCTATCGTACTCTCCTCTCATCCTGGAGTTTCTTAATTCACGCTACTACTATTTTTCTTTCTTTTATCGACACTAATGACTGTTGTTCGGAGTTAGTTTCGGTTGCGGTCTTCCTTGTCTTTCCTTTTTCTCCTCTTATCTCTTATCATAAATTCTGTTGACCTCCTCTTAACTAATTTTGTTTGTATTTCTAGTTTTAAGCATCATTCTGCCTATCTCTTCAACTCTTAAAGGCCGATGGTTTACTGTTTTCTTACGCAGACCACTACTTGCCGATTAGGGCTGTGCAAAAACAGGTCGATTCAGCTTTAAGTTATTCTTCAGTAGAGGAGTGTATCCGCTTTTGCTCATGTGCTGGCTTTACTCCACCTTTCTATCCTTATTAGATGAACTATTCATCTTTTTACGCTCTTCTCCTAACTTTGGACTTGAAAACTTTTTTTTCATTTTATTGTCGATCTCTTTTGCTGATGTTTACACTCTTTGCTTTTCTTACTTCTTCTTGCCTATGGCTGAGCTTGGTCTTTTCATTTTATTTTGGGCCTAATTAACGTGGTTTAGTTTTAAAGATGACTGCATTTTGTTTGAAACCTTGGGGTAATAATCAGCACTGGATAACTTTATAAATTACTTTGGATTACCCAATGTTACATTTTTGGGTTGTTTTATTCCTTGCGCTGATTCTTGTTTCTTCTGATGTTGATGAATGCCGAAGTGGGTATCTTCCCTTTCTTTATGTTCCTCCATTTTCATATGGCACAGTTTTTTATGTGAATCCTACTTAAGATTAGATTTTACTATGACCTCCTCAGGGATTAACTCAGAACAGAAAGGGCACTACACTTCTTCACTTTTGGGGCATTCCCAAATGCATTCAATTTTTTCTTCAAAGGGGTGGCATTGGTTTATGCATTGGTCATGGATTGGCTTTTCTTTGTGGAACACATGATCTTTGCGTATTTTCTAAAATTAATCGACGATGAGTCTGTGTCCTCCTTTTCTATTACTTTTTTTCATGTTTCAAATCACAATAATTATAAAACAGTTCAATGATCACAGCGCTGAATAGTAATTCAATATATCTGTATATTGAATCAATCAAAATAACTATTCTTTTTATTGTTATATTTGCGATGAGACTAATTTTAGTTATAATATTTATCAGCATGGATATCACACAGAAGAGGATCAGGTTCAAGCAGGAAATCAGAAGGAAGGAAGTGGAGAAGTTTAGGAATACTAAGAGAAAGCAAATACTTGATTTTTATCAACAAAGTCAACCTTTAAAAGTCGAAAATCTGCATCTTTAAATAGAGAGTTGGAGCACAGATGATATCAAAAAGCAAGAATAGCGCTTAAAAAAGCTTCCTCAAAGTGAGATGAGTCAATTACGTGACATTCTAAAGAAAAGGAATACGTAATTGGTGATGAAAATACAGGATCAATAAGGCTAATTTGATCAAAAGATAGAGCCAATTTAAAAATTTATAAGTTGTTTGTGCCTTTTAGTTATTTGCCAAGAATAAATTGACCAGGAGTAAGCGAAAAAGTAATACTATTGGACCATTGCTCAAATTAAAATATTCAAGCAAAAACTTGCAAAAGAGCCCTAAAATGTTCAATAACATGTTACTCCTGGAATTCTGCATCTAGAACAATAGCTTTTCAATTACTTATTAATTCTAGTTGATAGATGTTTCCAAGGTCAATATGATCAGAATTATTATTGGCTGATTGAGGAACTCTAAAAATAGCAGCAATCAACCATTAATATGCTGGAAACCTTAAAAGATATCGACCAATCTGACCTCATTGAGGAGAAAGCAATGCATCTTTATCCATATTTCGCCCGCTTATTAATAGCGTATCACGTAATGCCAACATAACTTAGAATTTAGCTTAGTTGGCTAAAATACTATCCAAATAAACATAAAATAAGGCAGCAATGGAATTATCATCAAAGTTAACTATCGAACTGTTCAATAGCAAAATGATAAAGCTCCTTTTCTATGCCCTCAGGCGTGATATATTTGGCATTGACCATCATCTGGCCATTAGTTAAATTTTATTGGAGTTAACATATAAAAACAATGAGGAATAACTCAAGGTATTGTTACTAGATATACAGATCATTTTGGATTGCGATTTCATACAATATATCAAGATATTCTTAACTTTAGAGGAAGACTACAAGGAGTTCCCAAGACGGCAGTCCAAATAGGCATTGAGCACTCTTTGTTTATTTGGAAACCTCATGACAGCCATCTGCAACATTGCCATCAACATTGGCAGTGATATTTTTTGGTTATAGGGTAATACAGTCCCAATTTAGGGTTACCTCAAGAATTACGACTCAATTTATCAGAGATTCAAGACAAGACAGTGCGAGAGAATATGATCTTCGTTCTTTTCACATTAATCGCCTGCGTATGTAACCAGTAAAGTATCTAAATGATCAATAACGCTGACATTTTGGACTGGACTTTGCATATCATAAGATAGAGACTTTAATGCAACTTCATCGTTAATGATCACATCAATGACGAAGTGATTGCAAATGCCCTTCAAATTGTATCGTTTTTCTTTGAAATTGGGGAAAGAGACAGGAAAAACAATCTGAAATTGACTATTAATCCTTACAAACTGAAATTCAGATATTTGGGAGGGGAGTCTATTCTTACTCGTTTTGAGAAAGGCCGATAGTTTCTGTAAAAGGTATACGATTCTGACTCTGAGGACTTGCTTTGATCGTGATATCTCCACAGTTGTATTTATTAATAAGCTGTCAATAATATTATAACAATGTCCAAGCAGGAAGTGGCCATGACTATAGACAACCAATCCTTCCGCAGCCGCATTTCCAAAAATAGCAGTAATCGCTATGATTAATCCTCTTTCAATAGTGATGACAATGAATTTATCAAGGCCTTTCCCAACTCAAGTAACTACTACACTCTCAATGCCAATAAACCCACTGAACCCGAAAGCCCTCCTCGTCGCCTATCGCTTATAGATGAATTGGGGCAAAAAAACTAAATGCTAAGAAAATAAGTGGAGAGAGTAGAGCTAATTCTGAATTCGGGAGAGAAGGGGCGTGCTCCTCGTCTGCCTGAAATTAATAGTAACGTGATGAAGAAATAACTGTAAAACGCCTATAAGCAAATCAAGTTTTACTAAACTGAGGTGGCTCAAAGACAGAAATTGTTTGAGCATGAGGGCTACTACGTCGATATGTAGTTGTGTGCTAATTTAGGATTCGTAAAGCATAGAAGAATCTGTTAGAGCGACAGGATTTAGCACATAAACTACAGGCGGAGATAAGCGAAATGAAGAAGCAGTCCAATGAATTTATGAAATTGCTGCAGGATGGGCATATCCAGAAGGAATACGCCTCTCGCTCATCAAAATTGCATAAGGAAATCAAATACTACGAGCAGATGCTGGTAGAACAGGAGGAGCTAGCCACTTCTGATCGAAATAACAGCGATAATAAAAAGAGCATGATGATGCAAATGGAGTAGGAGTTGATAAAGGGAGGCTTTCCTAAAGCAGACATCCTTCAAATCAGAAGGAGGTTTGAGGCTTAGAGAACCACTCAAACATCTATGACTCAAAGAAAGGAACAAGGGGAAAATCGCAGCAAACAAGCCTATGAAGATTTGAAAGGAGAAATGAATATATTGAGAAAAATGCAAAAGGACTACTCCAAAAAAATTGAAGAACTGGAGAGATAAAAAGAGGAAGCCTGTGAAAAGGGCGGAGTTTCTAAGGAAAAATTGGAGCAAACTGAACAGTAGTTGGAACGATTGGAAATACAATTTATGGAAATGAAAAAAAGTATCGACCCTGTTAAGCTCAAACCTGTCTTTAAAAATGGGATTGGACTCAACGAGTCATCGATCAGTCAGTTCGGAGGCAAAAACAAGGGCAATCCTTTATAGCACCAGTTTTAGACAGCGTAATCTGGAATTTCGCTGAAAAAAGGACAAACCAATGTCAACGATCGTCCAGCTATCGGTAAGAAATCAGCTAAAATTATCGAACTAACGTTGTATTAGAACAGAACTCAGTTTTTAGGATTTCAAGCCACTTATTTGATTGGCTAAACTTAAAAAAAGGGTGGCATCAACGTGCTGAAGAAATAAAATGAGCGCTTCCTGAAGGATAAGACAGTTAGGTTGTAGCCTGGAGACTACTATCGCACATTCTAATTAACAGTCAACAAATAGAATGTAATAGTCGGATTGATGAGTATGAGCTTTCAAGGAAAAGTTATCACTGCTGGCTCCATGGAGGGTTTCAAGCGAGAGTTAGATATGAGAAGCAAATAGTATCCTTGTTGCCTCTATGGATGTTATTCTGATAAGGGTTTTGAACTGTTGGGTGTTGAAAAGGTGGAGGCAGGTTGAAAGCAATTATGTTTTTCGTAATTTGATACACTATTCAATTTTAATTATCATTGTCTTCATATTTATATAACTGCTAGTATGCCACCCAAAAAGCAAGAAGAGGAATCGACATCCCCTCTCATAGTTTGGAACGTTTTACCTGTTATTCTAAATTCATCGCTGACTCTCGATGCTCTAAAGAAATCAGTGAATATCAAAAAGAATCTTGACAAAACAAAAGCAATCGAATTACTGAAATAAAAAGGTATTGATAAATACCTGATCGATGGTAAATTGAATCGTGAGGGAGAACTGTTTATTTGTCAAAATTTGCAGCAAGTTTGCCAGGAATTTATGCTGCAAATCAAAAAGCCTGCCGATCCAAAGAAAGAACAGAAAAGTAAATTTGGATTAACATAGAAGATAGTAAGAAGGATAGCAAGAAGGAAGAGGTGCCAGTCGAACAGCAATAAAAGGTCATATAATTCGATTTTACCAAGGCAGTTACTGATTTTTTGTTCTTGTTGGATGTGCCTCTTGACGAGTAATCTGTAGAGATAGCAGTGCAGGGTGGACTGAAGATAGACGTGGTTGTATGGATAGAATAAAAAATAAAGTAGAGCTCTCGAGTTCCAGATTATTCCCTGCTGAATAAAGAACGCACTATTGATGATTTTATGATGGAAATCAACAGCTCTACAAGTCTAAAGATAGACCAGTCAAAGCATGCCCTGTCCAATAACGAAAAGGAATAGCAGAAAAGGATTATTCGCAAAATTAAAGAGTTAAGAATGAGGCAGGATAGCGGTGACTTGTAAAATACTATTATCCTCGAAGTGCCCTTCTTGAAGGATCTGCAGCATCCTGAAAACGACGGATTCTAATTCTTAAAAATGCTATTGTAGCGATTGTGTGAGTTAAGTCTCAGTCGTGGCAAATTTTAGGTTTGGAAGAAACAGCAGGTTGTAACTTCGATGGTGCCCACTATTAAATAGAAAGTGAGAAGAGAGGTGGTGATCGAATAAAAAAAAGAATAAAAAAAGGGAGGCAAAAAGGAAGTGCCGGCCCAGGTGCAAACCGAAATCATTGAGTAGATTGTGGAAAAGAAATACTAAAGTTTACCTGAAAATGCTAAAAGCGACCTCAGTGTTTATCGGATCATCTCTGAAAAGAGAAAAAAGACAGGAGGGAATGTGTATCTAAACATCCTGGAAAATATGGCTTACAGTGTCAGCAGTCAAACTGAAAAGGAAAGTCAAGTGTCGAAGATTGACTTTTCAGCACTTGGAAAATAGCTGTGGCGGAAGTAAAAAGCTAAGCCCGTGAGTCAAATATTAGTATCAAATCTGCAGGATAATCTGCGCAAACAAATTCACTCTCCAACTGCCAATAGTTTAATTTTCTCTTCTAATCTAGAGAGCAAACAGTCAATCTCATAAATAAATCTGCATGATCTCCAAAAACATTCTCCTTCTAATGTGTCCTTGTAGATGGAATACAAAATGTTGCAGTTTACCAATATGATGAAGGAAATGGAGAGTCACTCTTAGTGGACTTTCAATGGTCGAAAATACCTATAAGCTTTAGATAGAAGTGTCCTCAACAGTGAAATTAACTTCGAGTTGTAGTACTAACCAAAGATATACTCTCTGGACTATAATCAGGATGGCTATAAGTTACTTATCTTGGCTCGAGTCAACCCTCCTGGCAGGGTCTTATACCACAATTTCTATTTTGATTGGAAAGTGCTCCCTAATTTCTAATTTTGGAATAATCACTTTCAGAATAAATAGCAGTCGCAGATCCAGCTATTTGACTATAACTGGCGAAAATGTGGTAATCTCAGGATAATAAGCAAAAAAATGATGCCTACTGATAATATGATCATAACTGAGAGCTTATTCTCCTCGGGGGACTAGGAAAGGTGCTTGGTGACTTTGACTAAAGAAGATGTCAATTATGGATTGAGGAAGACTGCTAATAAAACTTTTCTTTTCTGGAAGGCTTACCATAATCTCACCCTATACGCTTTTGTTTCAGAAGACCACAAGGAGTAGGAGAGACCCGAGGCATAGTCACTTAATAAGAGCAAAAGGGTGTAGGTATGTATAAGGCGAGATGATTTTACTGTTTTGTTTAGCGAAGTAACAACTGTATTCTGGAACAACCATAAACTATAAATCAAACGCGTCTTTACTGCAAGAGGAGAAATTATGCGGTATTTGAAGGACGGATCATTGTTGATTTATTACCTGAATGGAGATGTTTCCACATTTGCATACGGAGAGTGGACTCATCTCCGGAATCAATAGCTTTATAACAGTCAAAATGAAATTACAGCAAAAGTTACATTAATCACTCGAAGGCTAGAAGACCATCAGAGTGAGGGAAGATAGCACTGTATTTGTCGATTATATGAATGGAGATAGAATGATTTGCTTTAGAGATGGAATAACTGTCAAGACTACTAAGAAAGGTCGGCAAGTGGAGATTCTTAATGAGCATAACATCATATTTAGGGTGGTATTTCCAAAAAGTAAAGATTTGAATGTGATTGGTTCTGGTTCTGCTTTTGCTTACTTGGGAGAGAAGAATCTATTGGAGAGGAGTTACGATGGAATTCTTCTATAGTTGCATCATCCTAGTTTTAGCTCACATAGCTACACAGAGATGATTGACAAATCTGGCAAAAGTGAACGTTAATCTGTGCAATTGATAACTTTTACTGATGGCTCCATATTAAAGGTTACATCTGTCGGACTGATTACTTTTTTGCATAAAAACAGCCAAACTACTCATGAGGAAGTTGTTCACGAACGATGGTTACAACTGTTTACCACGCCAGAGTACCACAACTAAGGAGTATATGATGTTAGTCTATATGAGGGATGGATTCGCACCAAAGATAGAGAGTCTAATCAGTTTCAGGTTCAAGGTATTTTTGAGTTAATGTAGTTGAAGGGCCGAGTGAAGTCAAAATTGCAGTTTCTTTTAATATTGGAAACGAGCAGGAGGAAGTGAATAATTTTCCTAAGGGATTTCATGTACCT
>Ga0302185_10002597_pt1 | contig 11768 bp, 9 predicted proteins | sample II_Bog_E1_1_FD_200231 | JGI IMG/M metagenome (GOLD analysis project Ga0302185, IMG submission 200231) | Peat permafrost microbial communities from Stordalen Mire near Abisko, Sweden - II_Bog_E1_2 | ecosystem: Environmental > Terrestrial > Soil > Wetlands > Peat | place: Sweden: Abisko, Stordalen... | reverse complement strand
TGGCGCCAATGACGTGGTAAACCCTGCTGCAAAAGAAGACCCGTCAAGCCCGATATACGGGATGCCGATACTGGAAGTGGAAAAAGCCGAGCACGTGATCGTAAACAAACGCAGTATGAAACCGGGCTATGCGGGCATTGAGAACGAACTGTTCTTCAGGCCCAAAACCTCAATGCTTTTCGGTGATGCTAAAAAAGTATTGCAGTCGCTTGTAACTGAATTGAAGCAATTGTAGAAATAAAAATATAATAGCGAATTGGAATTTTACTTCGTTGTGGGTTGAAGATGTGATTATTATTCAGGCGAAGGGAAAATTTAACAAAAATTGGAAAATTTAACTAAATTTATGCCATGGTAAATAAGAAAAGCAGTGTGATTATTGCGGCCATAATTGGTTTGTTTTGTTTCTTGTCGGTAGTTTATATATCCTCTTGTACTAAACCGGGGATACCGGTGAGTTGTGACGGAATTGTATGCAATAATGGGGGATTTTGCCTTGTAGATTCGGCAACCGGCAAACCTGCACCTCAATGTATATGCCCATCCGGTTTTGAAGGCAGCAACTGTGCGACCGCTTCTGTAACGAAGTACTTGGGGACCTGGACCGTAGTGCAAACCAATATAGGCAGTGATTCCGCGAAGGCTGTGGGCACAGATACGGTTTATTCAGTTACTATTGAAAGGTCTGCGACCCCTACTACTTTTATGATCGATGGTTTGTGCGGAGACCAGAATTATAACGATATAGTGTGCACTATTGACAGCCTTAACAGTAGTGATTTCGTTCTTGATTCTACGTCGGCGTTTCATATGATCTTTGATCATTTCAAGCTGACAAAGAACTCATACGGAGTTATTATTCCGGGCAAGGAAATCGATGATACGCTATATACACGGCATCTGAATTCAAGTATTAACTGGGTTCATGATACATTTAAAATTGTAATGAGACCAAATTAATATTGAAAATTTCAGCAAATTACAATTGTATTCGGCCAGTAAACGTATCCTTAATAGAAATTCACCAGATTTTATTGGAGTCAAGTTAGGACAATGGGGTTAGATTTTCGCGATTTTATAAGCGTTAATATAGCGGTCTTGATTCAGGAAGAAATGTGGAAATAAAATTGATGTAGAGAAATCGGGAAAATAATTTGTAAAACCGAATTAGTTATCTACTTTTGCAATCCCAATTAATAAAAAAGGGATGAAGTTCTTAAACAAAAAGCCACTTTAGCTCAGATGGTAGAGCAACTGATTTGTAATCAGTAGGTCGCTGGTTCGATTCCGGCAAGTGGCTCTGGATTTTTTGAAAATTGAATGTTACAGTTTGGCGAAACAATCAATTCATTTTTAAATGGTATTGGGGCGCATTCCACAAGCGGCCAACGTGAGCAGACTGTAAATCTGCCGTCTTTCGACTTCGGAGGTTCGAATCCTTCTGCGCCCACCATTATAATTTGAAAATTTGAAAATGAGCTAATTTGGAAATTGCTTGAAATTTTCAAATTTTCAAATTGAGATTTTCAGAATAAACAAGCGGGAGTAGCTCAGTTGGTAGAGCGACAGCCTTCCAAGCTGTAGGTCGCGGGTTCGAGCCTCGTCTCCCGCTCTCCTTTAAAAGCTGTTGTAGCTCAGCGGTAGAGCACTTCCTTGGTAAGGAAGAGGTCGGCAGTTCAATCCTGCTCAACAGCTCATATAAGCTTTCCAACAGTATATTAAAGAATACCCCGATTTTATCGGGCAGTTTATTTTCTCTCTGCATACTATAAGTCTTTCCCCTTTCCAGACGAAAAAATGCCTTTTCATTGCTGAATTGCGCACTTTGCGGAGGAAAATGGAGAAAGAATATTTATTTTGGGAAAATAAATTTATTTGGAGACGAAAATTAGATTATATTTGCACACTTTTTAGATAAAAAAGACTTTAATTTTTTAAAAAAATAACAATGGCAAAAGAAACCTTTAAGCGGGAAAAACCCCACGTAAACATTGGTACCATAGGCCACGTTGACCATGGTAAGACCACATTAACAGCGGCAATCACAACAATTCTGTCCGGAAGAGGGCTGGCAGAAAAGAAGGGATATGATGAAATTGATGCAGCACCTGAAGAAAAAGAGCGTGGTATCACCATCAACACAGCACACGTTGAATATGCAACAGCTAACCGTCACTACGCACACGTTGACTGTCCAGGTCACGCGGATTATGTGAAGAACATGATCACCGGTGCAGCGCAGATGGATGGTGCAATACTAGTGGTAGCGGCTACAGACGGCCCTATGCCACAAACTAAAGAGCACATCCTTTTGGCTCGCCAGGTAGGCGTTCCACGTATCGTGGTATTCATGAACAAGGTTGACCTTGTTGATGACGCTGAGATCCTTGAACTGGTTGAAATGGAGATCCGTGAGCTGCTGAGCAAGTATGAATATGATGGCGACAATACCCCAGTTATCCAGGGTTCTGCCACAGGCGCACTTGCAGGTGATGCAAAATGGGTTCAGGCAATAGACGACCTTATGGCTGCTGTGGATAGCTATATCCCAACTCCTGAGCGCGCTATTGATAAACCATTCCTTATGTCGGTAGAAGACGTGTTTACGATCACCGGTCGTGGAACAGTTGCTACAGGCCGTATTGAGCGTGGTATCATTAAGGTAGGCGAAAACGTTGAGATCGTTGGTTTCAATGAGGCTGCACTTAACTCTACCTGCACAGGTGTTGAGATGTTCAAGAAACTGCTTGACCAAGGCCAGGCTGGTGATAACGCAGGTATCCTGCTCCGCGGTATTGAAAAGAAAGATATCCGCCGTGGTATGGTTATATGCGCACCTAAGAGCATCACTCCGCACACAGACTTCAAAGGTGAAGTTTATGTACTGAGCAAAGAAGAAGGTGGTCGTCATACTCCATTCTTCAACAAATACCGTCCACAGTTCTACTTCCGTACTACAGACGTAACGGGTGAGTGTGAATTGCCAGCAGGTGTAGAAATGGTAATGCCAGGTGATAACGTGAGCATGACCGTTAAGCTGATAGCTCCAATAGCTATGGAAAAAGGTTTGAAATTCGCTATCCGTGAAGGCGGCCGTACAGTAGGCGCCGGACAGGTTACTGAAATTATCAAATAAGTTTTCAGTATAAAAAATAGTAAATCAATTATCGAAAGCCGCCGGATATTTTCCGGCGGCTTTTATATTTATGATATTTGACCGGAAGTTTTATAATAAGCTATTATCAATTTTATTATTGTTAGAGTGCAGACGCGGTCAAAGTGCAGAGACGCGATGCATCGCGTCTCTACGAGATGTGCTAATCATTTTATTTACAATTACCAGCTACTTGTGTGCTTTATTGGAATAGTGGAATAAACCTTAACTTTGATACTCATCTTGGTCGTATAATCTAACTTTAAAATCAGAGAGACACTGGCTTCATGCAGGGTCTTATTTTATTCCGGTAAAATGAAAAAATTAATTAAAAAGCTTTTATCTCCAATATTGAGATCGTATGACATCCGGCTTGAGCAAAATAGACAGGAAATAAATTCGTTGTATAAATTGCTTTATAACCAGATCCATGATTTTGATCAAACCATGCCTTTGGCAGCAGCGCAAACGGTGGGGACATTTGGCTTTCAGTGGGCAGAATTGAAGGAAGGGGAGCATATGCTCAGTGACCGGCGGTTTAAAGACAATGTGGAGTACATTATTACAGAGCGGGAAATACAGATAAAAAAAGAGTGGTTCAAGGGTAAGGACGTAATGGATTGCGGATGTGGAGGCGGACGCTGGTCTTATGGATTAGCAAAACTGGGGGCGAATGTGACGGCTGTAGATATTAATGAATCGGCGCTGGCGGCAACCAAAGATGTGCTGAAAGAATTTGATGTGCAAAAACAATTTGTTTTAACGCCACTGGAACAATTGACAAAACACCTTCCTGAAGGTAAGAAATTTGACCTTGTATGGTGCTGGGGAGTATTGCATCATTGCAACAGTTTTACTGAGGCCTCAAGGCAGGTGATGAGTTGTGTAAAAGAAGGCGGCTTCATATACCTTTATCTTTATGGCAGGGAAACCGTAGATTACGAAGCAGATATTAACCTGTTTAAAAACAGGGTGATCTACAATACACTACAGACCTGGGAGGAGAAAGAGAAATTCCTGATCAATAAATCGAACGGAGATAAGTCTAAACTGCATCAGAACCATGATATGTATGCGCCTTTGCTGAACAGGAGGCTGGAGTTTGATTACGTAAAGAAGATGCTGGAAGAAAACGGGTTTACTGATGTGGTGAGGACCGTGAACGACACGGAGGTATATGTGAGGGCGGTGAAAACAAAAATGAACCCGGCAGATAAAGAAATGCTGAACAAGCCAGAATATAACCCGCACTGGACAACGAAATTTAATAAATAATGTGCGGAATAGCGGGCTTATATGGTAAATATCCGCCGGAGATAAGGCAATCGGCTGAAGATAGTTTTTTTCGATCGCTGGGACACCGGGGGCCGGATGGCCATGGGAAATTTAAAGACGATTTGGTTTCATTTATTCACACCCGGTTGTCGATCATTGACCTTTCGGAAAATGGCAATCAGCCGCTGTTCAATGAAGATAAAACGCTCGTTTTAATTTGCAATGGTGAGATCTACAATTATGTAGAATTGCGGAATGAACTGATCGGCAGGAACCACCAGTTGAGTTCCCGTTCTGATTCTGAAGTAATACTACATCTTTATGAGGAATACCCTGATGATCCGGAAAAACTCATAAGCAGACTTACAGGAATGTTTGCATTCGCATTATGGGATATGCCGAGAAAAAGATTGTTGATCGCAAGGGACAGGTTGGGGATCAAACCGCTATACTATGCCCATGTAAATGATAAGCTCGTATTTTCTTCGGAAATAAGGCCAATAGCTAAATCGGGGATCACTACATTCACTTCAGATCATACTTCCCTATACGAATATTTTTTGCTGGGCAATGTGCCGGGCCCTAACACGCTATATAACGAAATAAAGGCTCTTGAACCGGGTCATTATATGGTGGCGGAGGATTCGAAGATCAAGGTAAGACAATACTGGGATGTAAAACCAGAATTACGGAAATGGAAAAGCGAAGATGATGTAATTGATGAAGTTGATGCTACTTTGTCGGGAATTGTAAAGGAGCACCTGGTGGCAGATGTGCCGGTAGGTGCTTTTCTTTCGGCCGGGGTAGACTCGTCTTTGATCACATCTTATGCTGCTGCGTTTCATCCGGCTATCCATACTTTTACGGCATCTTTTCCAGGTGAGCCGGAAGATGAAGGAACGGTATCAGGTAACACAGCCCAGACATTAAAGACCACTCACCATTCGTATAAATTAACCGGGAATTTTTTTCAGGATTTTGATGAGCAGTATGCAGACCTGGACCAGCCATTTGCTGTAACCAGTGCGTTATCGCTTGGGAGGATCTCCAAACTAGCAAGCGGTACAATAAAAGTAGTATTGAGCGGGGATGGTGGCGATGAATTGTTTTGCGGATACCCAAGACACCAGCTTCCGGCTTACCCTTCATTTTTAAAGTATATCCCCGCGCCGCTGAGGGATGTTTCATTAAGATATGGTGCGATAATAAGCGGCAAAAAGAGCCTGGAGACATTAAGACAAAACCTGAAAATATCTGACCTCGAAAAATACATTTGTAACTACCAACTGCTGAATAAGGACTTTATTTTATCATTATTCCCCCCGGATATCAGGCGTGAAATAGATACGGAGCGGTATATGTGCCGGCTGAACAATAACTATCAGAAATTTGAGCAGGACGATAAGTTGAACAAGCTACTATACGTGGATATAAAGACCAGCCTGGTAGACGAGATGCTCACAAAGTGCGATAGGATGACCATGATAAATGGTATAGAAGGGCGAGTGCCTTTCCTGGACCACCGCTTGGTGGAACTGGCTTTCAGCATTCCATCTTCTTTTAAGAAGAATAATGAGTTTGGTAAGTTGCCATTGAGGAAGATATTGGCGAAGAGATTAGGCAATGAATTAGCTTATCGTAAAAAGACAGGGTTTAATTCGCCACTTAAAAAGTGGTTGCAGGATGATAGAACCACGGCTGAGTTTGCTATGGCCCATTTAAAAGACGTGGACCAATACGCTTTTTTTGATAAGAAGGTGGTAAGAAAATATGCAGATGAAGTTAAAGAAACAAACCCTGCATTGATTTTTTCGCTGATCTGTTTGAGTAGTTATTTGAAAGGTGCGTAAACAATAAAAGTTATAAAATTCTTACTGATGAGAGTATGGGCTTTCCCGTCATTTTATCCGTACCCGTATCCCGGCATGCACCATGGCGGGATATTTGCACACCGGCAATATAAAGGGCTCATAAGTCATGGTGCAGAGGTAAAGGTAATAGTGCCAGTATTGTGGAGCCCGCCGGCGCCACTTTATAATCTTACGGCAAGCTGGAAAGAAGATGCGAAATATCGTTTCCCAATAGAGCGTGAATATGATGGCATTAAAGTGTACCACCCGAGGATAAGCAATATGAAGCCGGGAAGGATATTCAGAAAGGCATATAGTGAGCGGTATATTGAGGCCATTCTTGGTTTTTTCAAAAAGAACAAAATTAAGCTTGACCCGGCCGAAGATATATTTTACTCACAATGGTTGCCCGATGCAGGACTCGTGCAGACCGCCGCGCATAAACTGGGCGTAAAGTCGGCGGTAATGGGTATTGGCGATGATGTGCTTATCATACCGCATAAAGACAAGAAGAGCTTTGAGTTTATAGACAGGACGCTTAGTGAAGCTGATATAAGACTGGCAGTGGCCCAATATCTGGGAGATGCAGCAAACGGATTATTCAAGAAGAATTTACCTTTTTACGTTGTAAGGAGGGGAGTAAATTATGAGTTCTTCAAACCGGTAGATGATAAGATTAAAGAACAGATAAAAGGAAAGCTTAACTTACCTAACGATAAGATGATCATTTTATCGGTCGGGTCGCCAATTATTGCCAAGGGTTGGATAGAACTACTTGATGCTCTTAATGAATTAAAAAAGCAGAATGACGAATTTGTGTTACTGGGGGTATGTGCCGGTTTTTCAAACCTGGATATAAGACAGGAAGCTGCAAAACGAGGACTACAGGATCACTATATACAGGTGAATGATGTAGCCCCTGATGAAATGAATGAGTATTATAATGCCTCTGATATTTTTTGTCTGCCATCACATACAGAGGGTATTGCTAATGCAGTGGCTGAAGCCATGGCATGTGGGCTGCCTGTTATTACCACATCGGTAGGGGGACATCCGGAGCTTATTGCCAATTATGAAAATGGTATTTTAGTGGAGCCGAAGAAGCCTGGCGAGCTTTTTGAAAAGCTACGGGAGTTGACCTCTCATCAGGATCTAAGAATCAAGTTAGGGGTAAACGCACGAAACCATATAATAACCAGCTGGGGCAGTTTTGTTGAAAACTCACGGAAGCTATATGACATTCTTAAAGACGGGTTGGCGCACTGATATAGCAGATCAATGATAGTAAACAGGTTATTTTTGTATAAATAAATTCTGATCATGGTTTCATTCAATGAGCTAAAAAGAAACCTGAAAAAGGACTTTTCCGGTTTTGAGAAAATAAAGCTTGCTCTTCTTTCTGATAGTGCATCGCAGCTCTTGAATGAAGCAATCAGGGCTTATGGATACGAGGCAAAACAGGACCTGGAAATTTATGAAGCCGATTATAACCAGATAGACCTACAGGTATTTGACCCCGCCTCTGAGTTATACAATTTTAAGCCTGATTTTATTTTTATAAACAGGAGCACGGAAAAACTGCTTGTTGATTTTTATAAAGAAAATAAACAAAGCCAGAAAGACTTTTCAAAAAATATTATAGCAGAGACAAAAGACTATTATGATGTGATAAAGAAACAGCTGAAGTCGAAAATCATCATTAATACTTTTCCTGAGATCAATGATAGTGTTTTTGGCAATTTTGCTGCTAAAACGGAGTATTCGTTTATCTACCAATTGCGTAAAGCCAATGTTGCACTGATGGATCTAAGCCGGGAGGCGAAGGATATGTTGGTATGTGACCTGGCAAGCATCCAATCTGAATTAGGGTATCGTTTTGTATTTGACCCAAAAATGTATGTGACTGCTGATATGGTTTACAGCCTTGATTTTTTACCGTACATAGCCAGCAGCATAACATCAGTCATACAAAGTGTTACAGGTACTTTTATGAAATGCCTTGTACTTGATCTTGACAATACTATGTGGGGAGGTGTGATAGGAGATGAGGGTATGGAAGGCATAGAGCTGGGCCATTTTGGTTTGGGTAAAATATATACAGAGTTCCAGCTTTGGGTAAAACAACTGAAGGAAAGGGGTATCATTATTGCAGTGTGCAGTAAGAACACCGAAGAGGTGGCGAAAGCGCCGTTTCTTGCTCACCCGGATATGGTTTTGCATATCGATGATATAGCCGTGTTTTTAGCAAACTGGGAAAATAAAGCAGACAACATCAGGTACCTACAATCTGTTCTCAATATAGGTTTTGATTCGATGGTATTTGTAGATGATAGCCGTTTTGAAAGGGAAATGGTGAGATCTGCATTGCCGGAAATAACAGTACCGGAATTGCCTGAAGACCCTGCCGAATATCTTTTGTATTTACGTACCCTGAACCTGTTTGAAACAGCATCGTATACCGAAGAAGATGAAATGCGCACGCGGCACTACCAGCAAGCGGCAGAAAGAAATATGCTGCTGCCGGGTTTTGACAACAGAGATGATTTTCTCAAAGACCTGGGGATGGCAGCTGAAGTAAGAAAATTAGATGATTTTACAATACCGAGGGTAGCGCAACTTACACAACGATCAAACCAGTTTAATTTAAGAACGGTAAGGTATACTGAAGAAGATCTGAGAAGGATCAGTAAAGACCCACAATACTATGTGATGTCGTTATCGCTGAAAGACCGTTTTGGAGATCATGGCCTGGTGGGTGTCGTTATACTGAAAAAAGAAAGTGAAGAGACTTTGTTTATTGACTCATGGATCATGAGTTGCAGGGTGCTGAAGCGTGGTATGGAAAACTTTACACTAAATGTGATAGCAGAACTGGCTGCTGCTAATAATTTCAAAAAGTTGATAGGTGAATATATCCCGACAAAAAAGAACGGGATTGTCATGGACCACTACCGGGATCTTGGATTTGAATCTATAGGCGATGGATGGGTTCTTGATGTGGCTGGCTATAAGAGAAATGATACATTTATTAACGCAAATATTACGTTTTGATATAGTATTTGACTGTATTTAAAAAATCGCAATCTGCATTATAAGATGATTTATTGCAATGGAAGCAGGTCTAATTATATTTTAGGTTATGGGATGCGATAATAAATGCTGAAATTATGAATGCTGCTGCGAAATTTTAGTGAGAATAATTGGAAAGATTATGTATCTTTGCCTCCCGGTTTAAAAAAGTCAAAAGGTTTTACTTTTTGACTTTTTGATTTATACCCGCTCTGCAATTGCACCGGCAGGTAAATACGGGCATAGTTCAATGGTAGAATAGAGGTCTCCAAAACCTTTGATCGTGGTTCGAATCCGCGTGCCCGTGCAGTGTAATGTTGATGGTTTGACAGCATATCGGCTGTTGAGTCATTAATGAGAATAATTAATTTTTAAAAGTAAGATTATGAGCAAAGTAGGAAGTTATATCCAGGAAGCTTACGACGAGCTTTTACACAAAGTAACCTGGCCGACCTGGGAAGAGTTACAGCAAACAACCATCATAGTGCTTATAGCATTAGGTCTGGTGACTGCAGTGGTATTCGGGATGGACCTTGTTTCTAAAAACGTCCTGGAATTTGTCTATAAACTTTTAGGTAAATAAAGATGGAGACAATGAGCGAAACAGTAGTAGCCACAGAAGCAAAAACAGGCCCGGAAACCAAATGGTACGTGATACGTGTGATAAGCGGGAAAGAGAAAAAGGTGAAGGAATACCTGGATAAAGAGGTGAAGATAAATAACTGGACCAATTCAGTAGTTCAGATATTGTGCCCGATAGAAAAGATCTTCAAGGTATTGAACGGTAAAAAAGTTTTGAGGGAGAAAACATTATTCCCCGGCTATATTTTACTGGAGGCCAATGATGGTAAACTCACAGATGATATCATCCATGCGATAAAAAATGTGACCGGTGTCATCCACTTCCTGGGTAAAGAACATCCTACTGCGCTTCGTAAGTCTGAAGTGAATAAGATGTTTGGTAAGATGGATGAGGTGAGTGAGCAGGGCGTGAGCTATGCAGAACCATATATAGTAGGTGAAACCGTGAAAATTGTAGATGGACCATTTAATGACTTCAACGGCACAGTAGAAGAGATAAATCAGGAAAAGAAAAAGCTGAAAGTTGTGGTGAAAATATTTGGACGCGCTACGCCTGTAGAATTGAATTACATGCAAGTTGAGAAAATTGCGTAAGTAGAACATAGTGTAAATAATTATAGTAAAAAAATAGAGAGGCTGTCTCAAAAATCCGAGACAGCCTCTTTTTATTCGGTTAGCTGATGGAGGCCTATTGTCGTTTATGCAATTCTTAAGGTCTTCATTTTACTTTCGAGACCTTTTTTTTATACACCTGAGATATCCTGATCTCCGCCACCAGAAACACATTTTGATTTATGATTTTAAATATTTATCGTGAAAACGTTTGAAATAAATATATTCAGTAACTTCACATTAACATACTATAATAATTATTTCTATTGGTGGAGTAATTAGGAGTTTGTGTTGAGAAAAAAATTATTTTTATATTATTAAATAATAATATTATTTATTTATCTTCTTAATCAATTGATTTGTAGTTAATTAACATCATTGTGAATAATTTTATTTTTTTCTTAAAGACCTTTATTTAACGTTGTACGATATGTTGTTAATTATTCCAATATAATCCATTTCGTGCTTATTATAAATTTGGAACATATAAAATATTGATTTGAATAATTGGACAATAACTAGTTAATAACCAATCACTTGCATGAAAAAAAATCGATAGATGGGGCGACCTGGCTATCGGTTGTTGACTTTGTAGAAAGTCTAGTGATCTTTAAAATATTGACAAAAATTATTGTTTTAAAATTTAAAAACTGAGGAGTATGGGTAATTGTACCAGGTTTATTTGCAGCACAGATTTCGGATCCCACAAGAGGGGATTAACAATAGGCGTAATTAATAAACCAGTTGTAAATAACAGACGACTAAGAATGGCGTTTGCTATCCTGGCTTTGCTGTTTTGCGTTACAGCCACCAAAGTATACGCAGCGACTTATATCAATATTGCCAATACAGATCTGAGCGTGGCAAGTAACTGGACAACAAATGGGTTGGCAACCGGAGGTACAGCTGCTTCAAGTTTCACAAATGGCGGGGATATATTTAACCTTAATAATGTTGCGGGCACCCAGACATTTACTGCCACATGGACCCTGGGCAATACCACCTCTGGTGGAGGCGTAACACTGAATATTAACGCTAATGTTACGATGGCTGCCGGCAATAATGGTATAGTGATTAATGGTAAAAATTCAGCTCCCGGCTCGATGGTAATTGCGAGTGGGGTGACACTGGACATGAGTACCGGCAGTGCAAATACGTTAACAATGTCCTCTCATGTAACAATAACAAACAGCGGTACAATACTAACGGGTTGCACCGATGCTTTG
>Ga0302185_10002596_pt1 | contig 11770 bp, 3 predicted proteins | sample II_Bog_E1_1_FD_200231 | JGI IMG/M metagenome (GOLD analysis project Ga0302185, IMG submission 200231) | Peat permafrost microbial communities from Stordalen Mire near Abisko, Sweden - II_Bog_E1_2 | ecosystem: Environmental > Terrestrial > Soil > Wetlands > Peat | place: Sweden: Abisko, Stordalen... | reverse complement strand
AAAAATAAAAAATGATTTGATATAATAAAGTGCCAATATGTCTAAACATCCTTTTTTAATATCAATTATTTTCATATATATTTATATTTTACATAACTTGATATACTTGATATTTAATGATTTTATTATTAAAATGAATGCTGAAATATGATCTTTAAAATCGAGCTTCAACATTTTTAATTTTTTAATTTTTAAGTTGTTTTTTAATCAATCTTACAATTATAACTAATAGTTTAGAAGTATTTGGCTTTTTGATCTTTGGTTTATCAATAGAGATTGAAATGATTAAACCCTCTTTATGGCCAAGTTAATCGAAAGCCTTCTTATCATAAACTTAAATTAAATTTACATTATTATTAAATTTATATTCTTCTGAAATTATCTCATTTACAAAGATATAAAACTCCTGAAGGAAAGATAATAAAAGCAGCAAAATAATAAAAGTTATTTTTAAGTTTTAGTTTCAAAGAAGAATTAACAAATTATTATTTTAATTTTTAACTTTATGATCAGATGAATTATTTATTTTTTACTCTTTGATTTAAAGTTATTAATATCAGATATTTTTAACTCTAGATTGCAAATGTTTTCCGCTAGTTTGATTCCATTCGACTGGTGATAAATAAGTAAATCTGATTTTGGGGGCTTGACTTGTCCTATTTACACTAAACACTGGTTGGGAAGCATGATAAAGAAGAGTAGCTATATAAAATCATAGATACAGGGAGGTGGACTTTAGTATTTAAAGGTTTTCTTTTCAGTCAAATCAACGATGGCTTATTTCTTCTCTTCACCGCCAGCGCAACAATTAAAGAAAGGCTTCTTAACTGATGAAGAATTGTCTGTCATATTCAGTTGAAATTAATTGAGTTTAATAAATATAATAATATTAAAGATATTTTCTCTTAAGTTTCATAATTTAGATGATCATGATCAAAAACATCTTCTTATTTCTATCGACTGAAAAATTAGAAAAGATACTCCTTGCGCAAACTCAATATAAATTTAATAAATGTTCATCAGAAAATACATAAATCAAATTAGTAAAAACAAATTAATCAATATTTATTTGATCTGATGAAGGCGATATTTTACTTTGAATATTCATCACTATACAATAATAAAATAATAATCTTAAATGGGGGCAGCATGCTGTACCTATGAACCAAGACCTAAGCATGTTCAATCAACAGTGAATATTGCAGTATCCTCTTGTCATTAAAATTAAACAAGCAAACAAGGATCATGGCTAGATCTAAAGGGAACTAAGCCGCAAGATAATATAACCAAATCTCTCAATATTCCATTGATTCGCAATAATAACACTCAAAAAAACAATCCTTTGAAAAATACTAAATGAAATACTGATTTACAATTCAGTTTGCATTCTTTGAAAATTACTAAAAATATAGAAGATTTATTATCTTTCTAAAATGCCATAAGAAAAGATCAAAAGATTTAATTGTTATAGGCATAGGATATAATTTAAAATAATAAATAATTTATTGTCGAAGGGAATTATTCAATAGAAAATTTTCTTCGCCACCATTTTCTTGATCTATTATTTTACAAATAAAATTTATTCTGTAGAATTTTTATTTATAGAATGATAAATTGCAGATTAAAATCTTGGTAGGAGATATTGTGAACCGTTTGATTGAGATAATTTCGAAGACAGCAAAATTATCAAGCAAGTTTTGTTTTTTTTGTTGTTTTTTCATGCCTAAGTTTATTGTAAGATTTATAAAATGACTATTGGAACAACAACAACGGTGATTGGTCTTCTGAATGCCATGATAGGAGGCTCCATGTTGATAATACCTGTTGATGGTAAAGATGCTGGCTATATATCATGGACTATACGATGTATTCTAATTTGCGCTGCATGTGGGTACACTGCCTATATACTTGTGAGCCACTTGGGTAAAGCAAAAAACATTAAATACTTGATATTAGCCCACTTTGGTCAAGATCGAACATATACAACATTATATAACTGTACTATTTGGTTTAGTTTTTTTTCTTCAATGGCACTCTATTTCAGCCTTTTCTGCGTACAAATTGAAGGTTTATTTGGTAAAAACTAATTTATGGGATAAATTATATTTGTGATCTTGGTAATATGGAGTGTTGGTCTTAGGGAGTTTGATCTGAGTGAAGTTGCATTGGCCAGTGGGATAACTAGTATTATTGGCTTTTTAGCCTTTCTCACCTGGGCTTTAGAAACAGCACCCAGTGGATCAAATTTTATAATGCCATTTTAGGCAAAGCCACAAGCCATAACGCTCGCTTTTCTCAACTGTTTTACAACACATGATTTTATGATTCAAGTAATTGTAAATAACCCCAAAAGAAAAGATTATCCGATGATAATTTTCCTACTTTACTTTATCGGAATGCTTGCATTCCTCTACACATCATTTGGTTCTTTTGGTAATTATCAAATTATTCAGCTATTATAAATCGATCATCAACAAGTGCTAACCCTTAGTCAATTAGTGATTATTTTTAAGGAGGAGCGGAGGATAAATGGCAAATTGCAATGCTATAGCTTTTATACTGTGTACACATTCTTACAACTTTTCCTGAATATTTACTAATATCAAAGTAAAATAAGCAATATCTAGAATAAGAATATTTCAGTTAATGGAAATATAGGCTACTCCCAAACAAAATATTTCCATTGGTGAATTTGTTTATATGTTTATAGTGGTGGGAATATCTTATCTAACCTTTAAATTTAATGTTTCCCTTTCAGTTATCATGGATTTTAGCGGTTCTATCATTGGGTATCTGTTTGCTTTTGTCATTCCTACCTGGATCCACTTGAAATGTGTGTTCTACAATAAAAATTCAGGATTTATTAAAGGAGAGACAGACAGAAATATGGAAATCGTGCTCAACGATTGTTAATGTAACGTTTCTTATAGATCAAAGTATACCCTCTACCTAGAAACTACTGTTTTGATCTTTTTTGTAATATTTGGCGGCATCTATTTCATGAGTGAACTCCAAGAAGATTTAACCAATTGAAGCGTCGTTTGATTTTATACAAATGCCATAATATTTATATATATTTCAAATCAATTAATGCTTAATAGATTTACTTTTTGTTATTTATTAACTAAATTAATTGTTTAGTCTTAACATTGGAGCTATGATCAAATATAAAACTTAATCATATTTATAGCTTTGAGTAAAATATAATTTTATAATATATGTTAGTCAATAATGAGTGATTTATGCAATAATCATATACTAATTTACTTATGTCGATTTATAAAAAAAAGGCTCCTTTTTTTATCCAATATAATCAGTGTTTACCTATCACTGTTCAATAATAACCAGACATATTGAGAATTAACTCTCTTTCGTCAAATGTTTTATCAAACGCTATTTTGACACGAAGCATGAAGAGGTTAGTATCATAATCATCAAAATCAGAATATTTTAAATACAGCGGAGAGATAACTTAATCCAATTCATATTTATCTTAATAAAGGGAATCATGTGATTTATTTTTTTAAATCAAATCAATAGATCAAGGAATATATTACGACAATATCCATGATCCTGATATACTTTTTAATCAATGCAAGGTCGACTCATCTTCGAAATACTAGAAATTAGAAAGAGTTTTGAGTGGATACTATTTGAAGGAAAAAGATGAAGATGAATCTGAAGTCTAATCAGTCTGAAAAAGCTCATCGTTTATATATTTATATCTAAGTAAACTTATTTATTAGATAGAAAAATTGAATTAAAAAATACAATTGCAATTCTCTATTCTCAAAAATAATAAATCTGCTAAAGATCATAAATAAAGCCTTAAAGTTTAGGATTTATATAAAAGAATTATTATTGATATATATTTTTGCTTTAAGTCTAAGATCAATATGGATTGGAATGAGTCCGAAAGTGACAACTAAGCTGTTTACTCTGCATATAATTCTGACTCCGAGTAACATAATTAATGGAATAAACCTGTTATAAAACCATACAAAAAGTAGATGATTCCCTAAATGAAAAGATAGATATAGATGGAGGTCAGTAAATCTAAAGTTCTCCCCCGATAATTAATAAAATAATAAGTTATCTTTTAAAAAAGAAAATAATGTAAAGTTAGTCAAAAGAAACCGCCTCATTAAGAATTTAAACAAAAGCAGGGAAAATAAAAAATAGAAAAAATAAAAGAAGCACCCATTGAATAATTCAAACTTGCTGAAGAATATATTACTTGCCAAATATGTTGGAAGTTTGCAAAAAATGCACTGATTTGCCCAAATGAAAGATGCCAAAAAATATTCTGCTAACTGTGCACGATCAACTTAAAGAACAAAATAGAGGATAAGTGCCCTTTTTGCCGATCGAGCCCATTCAATTGTGTGCCAAGCAAGAACAGGTAAGCAATCAATTCAATGAAACTTATTTGCTCCCTGTGCACCGAGAAATATCTATTTTTGTAAGAAGAAACTCACTACAAGAAAAAATGCTCTTTCTATACCAAAACATAATGTAAATTCTGTTCTAAACTTATTCCCAAAGAAGAGATCGTCTACCATACAAAACTAAGGCATGCCAGCAAAATAGAAGATATCATATCGTTTATGTATGATAATCCAGCACCTCTTTTGGATCCGCAAAAAGTCATTAATAAAAATAAAATCTATCTTTCAAGAATCCATCGATAGCCAAAACTAGGCAATACAGGGAAGTTTTATTGCGGGGGCAAACTGGAAACCAAATGTGATTGTTGTAATGGATCCTGCGGCCCCGGCAATGGCTAAAACTGTTTTTCGTGCATGAAGTTAGATATTCAACGGTTAGGCTTACCGAAAGGATATTTAGTAAACTCATCGGGTAATATTTGCTGCAAAAAAGGAGAAGATTTCGTGTGTGGAGTGAGATTGCCTTACGAAGGAACAAGCTGTAGACAGGGAAATAGTTGCAACGCGTGCGGAAATATGAAGACAAATATCAAACGATATCAAGATCTAATTTGATTTATTTATTCAATTTACCAATGGGAATTCATCACTCTTTGCTATGATGCTTACTATTTCTTACTATTTTCAGTATTTTATTGATAAATTTTATACTAATTAAAGAGATTTTTTTTTAAAAAAAAAATTTAGTCTATCTGGTGGACATCTGCTAACTTAAGACCTTCAAGTTACTATGATTATAATATAATAAATTCTTGTGATATTTTCATATGAATTCAAATTTGACTTCTTAAGGCTTCATTGCAACTGACAATGACAATTAGAAATGTCAACTGTATAATTAGTTTTCTTGTTCCAATGACTGCATCTTTCAAAATCCTGAATCTTTAAATTTGGGATCTTCCCGACCATCAGAGGCAAAGACAGCCAGATCTTAATATTTATTAGATTAAGAGCCCAGTGATTATCATCTTTCTGGATCTCATTAGGTATTAGATTTTTTTAAAGAAATAAATGCGTTTGATTTGCCATAATTGGATAGTGTCTAGGAATCTTCACTCTTCGAAGATTCATAGGCCAGACATGATGATAGATCTCATCAGCCATCATAGGATGGAGCCTCGGAATCTTCACACGTCAAAGATTTATATGCTAGATAGGTTAGACAGGATGATGATAGATCTCATCAGCCATAAAGATCAAGAAAAATTAAAGAAATTAAATATTTTACCAAGAATTCTTTACCAAGATTTAAAGGGGTTCACTTGAAATATCTGGAAAGATAATTGGGAGTCTAGTTTGTGAATACATTCCCGATCATTCAATAACTCCGTTTAAAGAAAGGAATAGCTCTAAAAGATTATGAAGTGCTTTATAGCATCCCACAATTTAGGTTGTCTTTAAAGAAAATGCTAAAAAGCAAGGCTCTTTATCGCGATTTGATTATTTCCAAAGCTATGCCTGGCTTCAAAATCGCTCACAATCAAATTGTATTTAACTTTGATGAGGTTTATGCAAACAAAAAATTCGATAAAATTGGCAAGCTCAAAGAAGAGATATCTGTTCCAAGAACTTTGGTCAGATGAATACTTTATTAATGATATCTATATCATTGAAGTCCTCTAAATTTTATTAACTACCCCTCTTTTAATAATTTAAAATTGCCTCGATGGGCATTAGCTGGACAAATTTTAAAAAATTCAGGATCTGCAAAAGTCTATTTCTTTCCAATCTTTTGCTAATGGAGAATCTCTCTTATACAGCTATTATAAATAAATATTGATAATTTAATGCATGAGGCTTTTTGAAATTCTTGATATCTTCACTCAAAATTAAGAATTGCTTCCTCAAAATTTTGTTGCTGAACAATATCTTCTTGAGCCACCAGGAAATCAAAGACAGTCTCAGCAATCTGGCGGTTCGCTTTAAGAAGTTGAATACTTTGTTCACGATCGATGCTTCCCAACCTCACAGACTACTTGAGTAAAGTTTCCTTCATTTGCATGAATTGCCTAAAAGTCATGTTAAGATTTTTGCAAAGCTGTTCTTCGTCATGATTGATGAATAGTACTCTTTTATCAGATTTTTAGATCGTGGGGTCCTTCCTCATACGTCTAGTCTAACTATATCTTCAAATGTACCTTATCGCTAATACTTGCTCCATCAGACTATCTTTTTTTGCCTTTGTCATCTTTTCGCTTTCTTCCCATCAGTTCGTCTTCGATTTATCCCAAATTTTTGAGTCCCCTGCGTTTCATTTCTTTAATTTCCTCGAGGCGTTGTCTCATTTGCTTTTCCTTGATGATTCCTTGGACAAGTTTATCATGATCTTCCAGACTATTGAACCTGGCATAAACTTTCATCATATTATATATTTCCTTTTATTACTTGGTGCGAGTCTTATCCAATCTTATTTGCTCTCGTAAATCAAGTAATTTTCTAGATACCACAAACTATTTGCGCTTTATCCTCTAATTTAATTTGTGATTATAAATGTCCAACAGTCTAAATTTTATTCTTTTTTATTCGTCAGTGTCATCCTCATTAAATTACATTTCAGCTAAAAGTAACTATGCATCGTTATCATATTATGTTTAGAAATCTTTTCGACGAGGTAGAAAACCAACAATTTAGGCTGGGCTTGATGCGACTTTCATAGTTTGATTCATTGGGGCAGAGGCACGAGCTGCTTATCTTCATTATTACATGATTGAACAGCACTAACAGGTCCCGGTCGAACTGCTTCTATTTTCTATCGTTTTTTAACTTAAACTCCAGGTCGTATCACGATCATCCCAACAGCATCACGTCGACTTAAGACAATGTCCTTCTGCATTATGGTTTAGTTACTGGTAAAAAATGTGGCCCTACGAGATAAATGCGTTGATAATGTTCCTATACATCATCACATGTTTTATCAGTGTTGATAAACTCAGCGATGTCTTTCCAGTTGCCATATCCATGCCTATTTAGCTTTTTCAGTACTTTTACATTCCTTAGAAGAGAAGTAGTTCCTACTCAGCTGCCCAATCTGGTTCGAGTAACGGGTAATCCAGTTTATTAATAACCTGGTACTCGCCATAGAATTGATCAAAATTGGCAAAACAGCTACAACAATAGTAATGGCTATCTCCAGTCTTGATTTTAGTCCATTTGGTGATAATTCGCTTGCATTCGCTGCATTGAATCTGTTGAGATGGAGAGGGAATGATCTTGTTAGAGTAAGAAAATACACAACCGTTTTGCTTTGAATTATCAGTGCCTGAAGAAGGATTGCTGATTTTCTATTTTTATTTCATTTGGTAATTTTATGGATTAAGAGGATGGCGGTGATTTATTAATAATAACCTCAATTTTAAATATGCACTCCCTCTAAATTTGATAAGACGTAACTTACATCAATCCGGAGTGATTAAAGCTGACGGGCCTAATTCGTCAAAAACACCAACTATCAAAGACAAATATATTAGCAAACTATTTATAAGATTATCCTCTATTTAATAGGGTTTAACTATATCATAATAGCAATCATTTGGATTTACCATTGAGATAAGATAAAATCACTAAATTTTATAGTCCAATATATTCTCAAGGATGCGTTTCTCGTATTTCATTAGATACATTCTCTTGTTTTTCTTTTCGTCATACTTTTCAATGATGACTTTATGATCCAACAATTCCAAAAGATTTTGTCTTAATTGATGGTCGCTGTTTAATACAATCTACTTATCCATTTGATTACCTCATCTATGCAAATTTAGAGTAACTCGTTGAAAGTATAGTGAACAATTTGCTGGTCCTCGGCTCCAACATTTTTAAGCTAATTTTTGACGATAAACTTGATGATTTGCTTTTGATTTTTATTAAGACTCTGCCAGATGCATTTTAACGCATCTTCTGTTGATTCGTCGCTATCCTTCTTGAGAGGGCGATGTTTAAATTACTCAATATAAGGTTGATGGGTATTTATATTAAAGAAGTGAAAGCGGTATTTCTGGAGCGTTACTAAACTAAAAAACAAAATACTTGGAGACCAATTCATGACCATCTTCATGCTATCGAGAGAGCAAATCAGCTGAATCTGAGGTATTTTAAATAAATCGGATAATTTCTCTTGGGATTAAGGATTACTTATGTTTGGTCCATCAATTGAGTGGAAGATTACAACCACGCGCAAATCTCCATGATCTTCCAAATGCCTACGATATTCTTCTGATTGATCTTTAATAGTAATTTTGTCAATTTTATCAATCAAATTTACATCTATGAGGAAACCTCCAAAATGATTGTATATCTTCTTCTCCGAAACTGATGGTAAATAGCCCTTAATATGGAATACGTGATATTCAGTAAGCAATTTTTTATGCAGGCGCCTGAGCAACTATATTTTGGAACCAACTCCAAAGACACAGATATTGCATCCTTTTGATGCTAAATCATACATTTCTGCTATCTCTTTTTCTTCAGCTGGAGAGTAAACCTCCTAAATGGGGGCTAGAGTGCGTAAATATGCATTGTACTTCTCTGTTGTGTAGTACTATAACAAAGAGTCTTATTTGTCTGATTTTGCTACTTGTTGAGGCCTATTTCGAAGAGTTATGTAATCACGCGAGAACAAAGGAACGGGATTGTTTACAGATTCCTACTACTCGTAGATAGGCTATTTGGGAAATCTTTTTGACATTCTTTTAGCGGGTTATTTATAAATTATGATAACTGGTAGATATCAATCGAGGTGCATTTTAAGCATAATCTTATAAATTATAGGGCATTTTATAAAATTTAACTAAAAGAATATTACATCAATTAGACTTATTCAAATACATATTGCTGAGAAGATAATACAGAATGATGTTTAATTTTTTTGATATGGCTTTGATTGAGTAATAAAAAATAATTCATAGCTAAAGTCCTTCTTTCCGCAGATGTGATTTATTTTACAATTATAATGAATCAATGTTTTAAAATATTAAACTCACCTTTCGTAATAAATATGCTTAGATCATCAAAAATAAAGATAAGTTCAATACTAATTAACTCAAAACAATTTCAGAACTGGCTTATTTTAACGAATTAACTAACATTTATCAGTAGTCAACTTCAATGGATCCATTAATGTTTTCGCATACAATTAAGTTGGAAACTTTTTACAAATGTTGTGCTCCGGCTTACTACTCTCTTGCATGGGAAGATGAAATAAATTGTAAAGTACCCTATCCCGTAACTTCCATAGTGGCTTTTAAGTAAACAGGCGAAATATATTACTCTGTGGATGTTAAAGTAGCTACCTGGGCTTAATCAGGTGGAACAAGATTAACACCTATCAAAGCTTCAGCTTCTAAGGAAAAGATTGCTGAAATGGTGAAAAATACTCATGCTATGATTATCCCTGAATTTAAAGGCGATGTGTAACAGTCTTTTTTTGATCATATATCTGATTGTCTCAAAGAAAATAAATAGTATCCGGTTCTCGCTTTGGGAAATTCAGGAATTTGTTTACTAACTACAATACATAAAACATTGGAAATAAAACACAAAATGGATATAAAATTTAACAATGTCGATATGATGGCCTATGTTTCACATACAGATAAATGGTTTGCTGATTTGGATTTGAAAACAAGATTGGAAATCTAAAATAAACCAAAAATAAGAGCAAGTTTGGTTCAACTTCCTCTATAATTGTATAAATCCTGGAAGATAGAGGAAACAATAAAAGTGATAGGACTTGGTAAAATAAAAAATGATGATTGGAGTTTACTCATCTGCCGTGAAAATTTAATTCATTACTGTTTCGTAGATCCAAGGCAAAATGCAGATAAATTATAAAATATTAGTTTTGGACATAGATTAATTGTGAATTTCATGGAAGAAGTGCGCTGCCGGTCTAAGGCGGTATAGTAAAAATATTTATAAATTGGGCAATATAAGGTAGTCCTTAAGGAATAGGCTTATCTATATAATGTTGATGTAAAATTGACTAAAATATGAATTACTCTTTCAAGATATAAAACTAGTTAGTTCCTTGATATACATTTTTATTATTCAATTTTTTAAAAACTCAAATATTATTTAAATTTAATCGGTGACAAAAATTATCTTTTGAAGATGATAATATTTTACAATTAAGGTAATTATCTTATGATCATAACAGTATGAATATCAAATATTTCTGGTAATCCCATAGTCAAATAAATTATACTTCTTTGATGGTTCCTTTTTTGGTATTTGTTCATTGTTTAAAGATATATTTTGATGTTCAACAATTGAAGGATTCTTTGGTCTTCTTAAATGGATGGTTTATTCGATTCCTTCGCAATTATTGCTGTATATCTACAAGAAATGTTTAAACAACTAAGCCTCGGCGTCTGAATGATAGGCGTAAGAATCAGGATCTGAAGATTATGGGACAACAACAAAAGAAGGTAATTCTTTGATATTGTTGTATCCAGCGATCACTGCGCAAACTTTTGCATCTCTTTGATTTTTAAATGTAAATCTTTAATATTAGTGGATGGCAATGCGAGATATTTTACGATATATTCTCTTTAATATTACAGATTTTTTTAAATATTTTTAGAAGGGATGCAAAAATTATGTTGTAGCCAAGGTGTAGGAAAAACGTGAAGACATTGAAATATTGTTGTGATTACAAGAGCTGGAATGAACAACTTAACTTTCTTAATTAGAAGCATTATTATAAGTTTCTTCTTTCATTCTTTTGTAATTATCCTTCAAATTGGAAATAAATATTTATTTTGCTTCCTTCTTTTTGATCGGTTTTTGATCTTCCTCCACAATGAAATGAGCAGCACATTTAAAGCATACGTAGTGGGGATTGGCATCACAATTATCCAACGATTCTAAGACCACTCTATATTTATAGCCTAATTAACGACATCTATGGCAATTTGAAGTCTTTTTCATCTCTGGAATAAATCCATTATGTTTCACTCTCCAGTTTTTTTAATTGCGAACATCTTTCGCAATCCATCTAGGTGAATGTTTATGACCAATTTAAGTCTGACTTTAGTTTTCTAAATTGTCTCCTTAGTTTTGATTGCTATTATTTTAGCTTTACATACTTGCACAAAATAATTATACGTCGGAATTAATGTTGTATATATATCAAATATATCTGATCAATCCTTATAGTACACTTAAATTATATAGTGCAAGATTATTCATTAATTATAAAAATTGTCTAGAAGATAATCATTGACTCGTGGCTTGTTGTAGTAGAAGGTGAATCATTTTATTGATCTAACAACTGTTATTTTCACTTTTTTGGGTAAATTTAATAAATTTATTGTTTATTTTGGTTT
>Ga0302185_10002592_pt1 | contig 11777 bp, 8 predicted proteins | sample II_Bog_E1_1_FD_200231 | JGI IMG/M metagenome (GOLD analysis project Ga0302185, IMG submission 200231) | Peat permafrost microbial communities from Stordalen Mire near Abisko, Sweden - II_Bog_E1_2 | ecosystem: Environmental > Terrestrial > Soil > Wetlands > Peat | place: Sweden: Abisko, Stordalen... | reverse complement strand
TTCTATTGTGTCCTATTGTGTCTAATGTGGTTACATATTTGTATTTTCTTATTGTGTCTATTGTAATTACGTATTTGTGTTCTTCTATTGTGTCCTATTGTGTCTAATGTGGTTACATATTTGTATTTTCTTTTTGTGTCTATTGTAATTACGTATTTGTGTTTTTCTATTGTGTGTCTAATGTGGTTACATATTTGTATTTTCTTTTTGTGTCTATTGTAATTACGTATTTGTGTTTTTCTATTGTGTCCTATTGTGTCTAATGTGGTTACATATTTGTATTTTCTTTTTGTGTCTATTGTAATTACGTATTTGTGTTCTTGTATTGTGTCCTATTGTGGTTACATATTTGTATTTTCTTATTGTTGTTACGTATTTTGTATTAAATAGTAAAAGAATAAATTGTAAATGAAATTGTTCTTTTAATTTAGTAAATTTCTATTTGACGAAATAATTTTGTAAATTTGCATCTTAAAGATTGCGGGGTGTGGCGCAGTAGGTAGCGCGTTACGTTCGGGACGTAGAGGTCGCAGGTTCGAATCTTGTCACCCCGACAAAGTTTTTGAAAATAAGAATGACTTTTTCTTTCATTTTCAAATTTATTATTTTAATATGTTAGTATTCATAAGGGAGTTTTGGCATAATATTTGTAATTTTGTACCTAAATTATTGATAATATGAAAAACCGAATATATATTCTATTAGGAATAATTGCTATTGCATTTAGCTCCTGCAATTTAAATAGCTCAAGCAATAATACTCCCGAGATATTATTTGTTACAAGTCCATTTGTAAATAAGACTGATTCATTGAGCAGCTACTTAACGGATGATGGAATTTATCATATGGATACAATAAATGTTGGTGATACGGTTACTTTCCGTATTTTTCTCTACGGATACTCGAATAATCTGTCAGAATATAACATTATTCAATCGGACACGAGTTCCACAAAACTTATTTTACCTTCAACAAATTCACTCGATTCAATATTTACTTCGCCAGGTTCAGATTATTCAAAAGGAATCTTCATATTTAAAAATAAAGTATCGAGCCTCTATTTTCCATTCAGATATGTTGCTAAAAAAGCAACTAATGATGCAAAGCTGACATTTAATTTGAGTTCAGATGCCAGTTTTGATGCAACGAGTGGATTAGGAAGTAACACTGCTTCTTTCGTTTTACAGACTCCGATTAAAACACCAAAAGCTAATGTGAAAGCAGTTACAAAAGCTCAAAAGAAGTAAGTGCTGAATCAGGTACTTTATACTTAAATTGGTTCCTGAATAATTACACATTTCTGTGTTCTCTTATTTCCTGAATAATTGAGACTTTATATAAATAAAAAAGACATTTGTAAATTCTTACAAATGTCTTTTTTTATTTAATGAAATAAGGATTAGAAAATAAATAATGTCCTGTTATTTTAAATAAAACTTTTTCAACCTCAGTTCTATCAACCTCTCCTTAGGAGGCTGCATAAAAATGATATTATTAAAAAATAACAACTTACCCATTGAAAGTCTGTAATTATTTGTTTTCCAGCCTTCCTGAAATTTGTTTACCCTTATTCTGCTTCCTTACCTCTTACCTCTTACTCCTTACTTCTGAGAGGGGCAGGGGAGTTCTGCTTTAGATTCTTGCCTTGATTGCTTTTGTTTCGGCTTCAAAACCGGGTTTTTCGAGCAATGCAAACATGTTTTTCTTATAAGCTTCTACTCCCGGTTGATCAAAAGGATTTACTCCCAATAAATAACCGCTGATTCCGCATGCTTTTTCGAAGAAATACATCAATTCGCCTAAATAATATTCATTCAGTTTAGGGATCTCTATTTTCAGGTTTGGAACACCACCATCAATATGAGCAATCATGGTACCCAGTTCTGCCATCTTATTTACTTCATCCACTCTTTTACCTGCCAGAAAGTTTAATCCATCCAGATTATCTTCAGTTTCCGGGAAAATCTTTGTATAATTAGTCTCTTTTATGGATAGAACAGTTTCGAAAATAATACGTTCACCTTCCTGGATCCATTGTCCCATCGAATGTAAATCTGTTGTGAAATCAACCGAAGCAGGGAAAATACCTTTATTCTCTTTCCCTTCGCTTTCGCCGTATAGTTGTTTCCACCATTCGCCTACATAATGCATTTTAGGGTGGAAATTCACCAGGATTTCAATTGCTTTACCGCTTTTATGCAATTCATTCCGTACGGCAGCATATTGTGCGGCAGGGTTGTTTTCAAAAGCTATTTCAGGTCCGCAATCCGTTTCCATCTTTACAGCTCCGGCAACTAACCGGCGGATATCGAATCCGGCAACAGCGATAGGCAATAATCCCACCGGTGAAAGAACCGAATAACGGCCTCCGATATTATCTTCGATAACGAATGTCTTGTACCCTTCCTGTGTGGAGAGCGTACGTAAAGCGCCACGTGATTTATCGGTAATAGCAACAATAAGTTTTTGTGCAGTTTCTTTTCCCTGTTGTTCTTCCAGTTGTGTCTTTAACAAACGGAAGGCGAGGGCAGGTTCGGTTGTTGTTCCTGATTTCGAAATGATGATAATTCCGAATTTCTTATTCTTTAAAAGTTCCTGAAGCTCGTACAGGTAATCTTCGCCAATATTTTGTCCTGCATAAACGATGACAGGTGATGTATGGGTTGCCTGTAACCATTCAAAGCTGTTCGAAAGGGCATCAACCACAGCTTTTGTACCAAGGTAGCTTCCTCCGATACCAATTACTACAACCACTTCGCAGTTTTCCCTGAGAACCTGAGCGGAAGTTTCAATTTCGGTAAATTGTTCTTCATCAATGGATGAAGGTAAATTCAGCCAACCCAGGAAATCACTTCCTTTACCTGTACCATTGTGCAAAGCAGCACTTGCTAAAGCAACCTGCTCTTTGTACCCGGCTACCTTTTGTTCGGATACAAATCCAAACGCTTTGTCGATAGATAGTTTAATGTTTTGCATAGATATAATAATTTGATGTTTAATGTTATGATTCTTCTTTCATGAAACAAACCGGAATACATGTACAATTTACAATTTACAATTTGTCGGTTTACTATGTTTGATCTTATCATTTTTAGTCCCGCTTGCTGTATAAGATGCTTTTATAAAACAAATTGCCCCAAGCCCCTAAAGGGGATGTATATTACTACCGTCTCTTTAACTTCCTTTTCCAAGATGTTTAAAACTTTCTGATTCCACTCTTTACATCCCCTTTAGGGGCTTGGGGCGGCACATTCACCCTTAGTAGAAATGTTAAGTAAAAAATATCCTGCCTTTATTCACTTAGTTGTTTTCCGGTTTTTCCTGAAATTTGTTTACACTTTCCTTATCTCTTACTCCTTACTTCTTACCTCTTGTACATCACTTCAGTCTTTCCGACAGCTTTCTGATTTCCATGGTCGGCGAACACCTGTTGTAAAGAATTTCAAACATTGAATCGACGATTGGCATGCTTACCTGATAATTTTCATTTATTTCGTGAATACATTTGGTGGCATAATATCCTTCGGCAATCATTTCCATTTCAATTTGTGCCGTCTTTACAGAGTAACCTTTTCCGATCATACTACCGAAAAGCCTGTTCCGGCTAAACTTTGAATAAGCTGTGACCAGTAAATCACCCAGATAGGCCGATTCGTTGATGTCACGATGCATTGGATTCGTTGCATTGCAAAACCGGTTCATTTCCTGAATGGCATTCGATACCAGTACAGCCTGAAAGTTGTCGCCGTATTTCAACCCGTGACAAATACCAGCCGCAATCGAGTAAATATTCTTCATGACCGACGAAAATTCAATCCCCATAATGTCATCGCTAATGGACGTACGGATAAAACTCGTGTTCAGTCGTGAGGCGATCATGCGCGCTTTCTCACGTGAAGTGCAACCGATTGTCAGATAGGAGAGTCGCTCAAGGGCAACTTCCTCGGCATGACACGGACCGGCTATAACGGCAATATTGTCTTTATGAACGCCATAGACCTGCTCGAAATAATCCGACACAATCATATTCTCATCTGGAACAATTCCTTTGATGGCAGTCACTATAAATTTATTGTCGAATGAGCGTTTCAGTTTTTTTAAATGCTGCTTTAAAAAGGGAGAGGGGGTGGCAAATATCAATATATCGGAAATACGCACCAATTTATTGATGTCGTTTGTGAAATGAATCCTGTCTGTATCAAATTTTACTCCGGTAAGATACGATGGATTCTTGCTACACCTGACAAATTCATCTATCTGTTCCTGCCGGCGCATGTACCAATTGATACTGTCGGCATTGGTAAGTGTAATTTTAGCTATTGCCGTAGCCCAACTTCCACCACCAATTATAGCAATCTTACTCTTTTCGTTCATTTCTTTTTTATTGTTCTAAAGTACAACGCCTAAAGCCATCTCTTCTAATAATTAATAATTAAAAATTAATAATTAACCATTTCCCAATTAATAAACCAATCACTAATCACTAATCACTAAACACTAATCACTAATCACTCCCCCGCCTTTTCAATCCACATTGCTACATCTTCTTTCGAAGGATTAGAAAGTTCCAGTTTTAATTTTTTGTTCAGTCCGCAAATATCCTGATGGAACTTGTTAGGGTTTAATCCTTTTAAATCGGCAATCATCAAAATGCCTGTCTTTTGAATGACAGGGATCCATTCTTCAGGAACTCCCAGAGCGATAAATTTCTCCGGTCCATCCTTTTTTATTGTCTTTTCAGGTTTCATTTGAGGAAAGAAAAGTACTTCCTGAATAGCCTGCTGACCTGTCATCAACATCACCAGCCTGTCCATCCCTATTCCCATTCCCGAAGTCGGCGGCATGCCATATTCAAGTGAACGGACAAAATCCATATCGATAAACATGGCTTCGTCATCCCCTTTTTCACTCAGATTCAATTGTTCCTGAAAACGTCCCAACTGGTCGATCGGATCGTTAAGTTCCGAATATGCATTGGCCAGTTCTTTTCCGTTCACCATTAATTCGAACCGTTCTGTCAGCTCCGGATTATCACGGTGGCGTTTGCACAACGGACTCATTTCGCGTGGATAATCGGTAATAAAGGTAGGCTGGATATAATTTCCTTCGCACTTTGCCCCGAATATTTCGTCAATCATTTTGCCTTTACCCATGGTTTCATCGGCTTCGATATGCAGGGTTTTGCATACTTCCCTCAATTGCACTTCATCCATTCCATTGATGTCGATGTCTGTATATTCCTTTATGGCATCTATCATGGTGATGCGTTTAAAAGGAGTTTTAAAACTGATGGTCACATCACCGACAGTAGTTTCGTTTTTTCCGTTTACATCCAAACAAATTTTCTCTATCATTCGTTCAGTGAAGTCCATCATCCAGTTATAGTCTTTGTAGGCTACATAGATTTCCATGGCTGTAAATTCAGGATTGTGCGTACGGTCCATCCCTTCGTTGCGGAAGTTCTTGGAGAATTCGTATACCCCTTCAAACCCGCCAACGATGAGCCGTTTCAGGTACAATTCATCGGCTACACGCAGGTAAAGCGGCATGTCCAGAGCGTTGTGATGGGTAGTAAACGGACGGGCAGCTGCACCTCCGGGAATAGATTGAAGGATGGGAGTCTCCACCTCTATATAATCCTGCGAATTAAAATAATCGCGCATGGATTGGTATACTTTGGTACGTTTAATAAAAATATCTTTAATCCCTTCATTCACCACCAGATCGACATACCGTTGACGGTACCGTTGTTCAGGGTCTTCAAAAGCATCAAATGCCACCCCATCCTTGTATTTTACAATCGGTAGCGGACGAAGCGATTTGCTCAGTACGGTCAGTTCTTTAGTATGGATGCTTATTTCGCCTGTCTGGGTACGAAACAGAAATCCTTTAATACCCACGAAATCGCCAATGTCCAACAACTTTTTGAACACGGTGTTATACATTTCAGGCTGTGCTTCGGAGTTAATATCATCTCGACTCACATAGACCTGAATACGTCCTTTTGAGTCCTGTAATTCAATAAATGAAGCCTTCCCCATAATACGGCGGCTCATCAGACGACCGGCCACACATACATTCTTACCAATCATTTCATCATTAAAGGCAGCTTTTATATCGGTGGAAAATGAATCAGTCGGGTAAAGTGCGGCAGGATAGGGATCAATGCCTAAATTCCGTAAATCGTCCAGACTCTGACGTCTGAACTGTTCTTGTTCGCTAAGTTCTGTGCTCATACTCTCTTTCAGTTACAAATTACCGCAAAAGTACAAAAAAAGGATGAAAATGTAATGCATACTGTGTAATTCATACGGTACTCCCGTATTCAATCTGACAGGTTGAATGATATTTAATGAAATTTTATATTTTTAATGGGAAAATGAAACCTGAAAAGAGTTTGAAGAGTTAGAAAGTTTGAAGGGTTTGAAGTTTGAAGTTTGAAGGGTTTGAAGAGTTCCGTGTAAAATGGAATAACGCAAACTCAATTTTAAGTGTTCTGCGACCTATATCTTGGTTCTTTTGTCTTAGTTCTTTGCTCTTGGTTCTTCTTTTTTGCAGTCCGGTGTGCTTTTTTGGGTCTCGCGATTTCCATATCGCGAATAAAAACCTCAGAAAGTAAAACAAATCTCAAAACGTACGAAGTACTTTTGAGCGTTTTCCTATTGATGACTAAAACGTTTTTGTGTCCCGTTCCCCGAGGTTGCAGAAGTGAAACCCTCACTAAAACCCGGGTTAATTGCACTAATTCATTCATTAAGATGATACCACACGATTTCTAATAAGTGAGGGCTTCACTTATGCAGGAATGAGGAATGAGGAATGAGGAGCGAGTGGGAGGGCGACTATTAAGAGGTAAGAAGTAAGAAAAAAAGTTTCAATTGATTTGTACCGTAAACCTTTTTGACCCAAAATGCGGAACGCGGAACCCGGAACGGGATATTCCACCCTTTAGTCGCACTCCCACATCTAAGATTCCCGTTTTCTGCAATCAACACCAAGTGGGAGGGCGACTTTCAAGGCCAGTAACCTTTCATACCATGAACACGGAACGCGGAACGGGATACTTCCACCCTTTAGTCGCACTCCCACATCTAAGATTCACGTTTTCTGCAATCCACACCAAGTGGGAGGGCGACTTTCAAGACCAGTAACCTTTCAGACCATGAACACGGAACACGGAACGCGGAACACGGAACGGTGTACCTCCACCCTTTAGTCGCACTCCCACATCTAAGATTCCCGTTTTCTGCAATCCACACCAAGTGGGAGGGCGACTTTCAAGGCCAGTAACCTTTCATACCATGAACACGGAACGCGGAACGGGATATTCCACCCTTTAGTCGCACTCCCACATCTAAGATTCACATTTTCTGCAATCAACACCAAGTGGGAGGGCGACTTTCAAGGCCAGTAACCTTTCAGACCCGAAACACGGAACACGGAACGCGGAACCCGGAACGGGATACTTCCACCCTTAAGTCGCACTCCCACATCTAAGATTCACATTTTATGCAATCAACACCAAGTGGGAGGGCGACTTTCAAGACCAGTAACCTCTCAGACCCGAAACGCTAAACACGGAACGCGGAACACGGAACTTATTAACGGCAAAGCAGAATCTTCCCGCACCCTGCATGTTTCACAGGTTCAATTACACCACCAAACCCTACAGCCCCAAATTCAATGCCCATACTCAACAGTACCGTCACTTCATCTGTTAATAATGGGATAGCTGTTTCATTGAGTTGAACGGACAGGACATGAGCCGGCAGGACATCATTGGTTGAATGCCAGTCGCTTATGGTTGAGTTGGATACAACATTTAATTTCTCATTTATCGGCTGATAGTTGTAAATCAGACCATCCGGGTTATACATCATGTCCGAAACCGTGCCCAGGTTAATGATCAGGCGAAAATAAGGCAGTTTCCTGATATTCTGCAAATTCGTTGAGGTGTTAATCCGTGGGAGGGAGACTGTTGCCGAAAGTGTTTCCCTGTTCAGTTCAACCAGAGGGGATACCCGTAAAATTGTTGTGATGGGATATTTGTTGTTTAAATCGTACCCTTCCATTTCCTGTTTACATTGAGAGAAACGTAAAGTCCGTTGACCTACTGCGTTGACAGTGTCCAGTTTTAATATCTTATTCCCCATTCCCGACCATACAGGAGTAAGATTAATATCAGCCAGTCGATACGTTTCACCGATACCATATCGCATGGATTGTGCAAACTTTACACATCCCTGCCATTCAAGTTGATGCAGCCTTAACTTAGCAAAATTCTGACCGTTTTTAATCGTGTACTTTGATGCACCACCTTTGGTTCGCATAATCACTTTGTCGCTCCCGACACGGGTATAGAATGACATACCCTTAATACTGCCGGTCATTTGTAGAAAACCTTTTACAATTGCCATAATATTAGTATTTAAGAATGAATTAAATAGAGTTGATTTTTTTTATTTAAAAGTATTGATTTTTAGTTGGAATTATTTTCGGTTTGATTATTTCAATAATTTATCTCCTGTTCTTCATCTTCATCCAACCTGTCAGTTGAAAACTATACAAACTATTTATTATAAAGAATATACACTTAACCACCTACTACTTATTGAGCTCGCGAAATTCATTTTTTTCAGGATTTTATTGCCCGGTTTTATCCGTAAATTCCGCCGAAATTTCCGCGACATTCCCGCGACATTCCGCCGACATTACACTCGGCAAAAATAAATAATATTATAATATTACGCAAATGTTACGCAAATAAAACGATTCTATATAGATTCGTATTATTATCGTTTCATTACCGTTTTATTACCGTATTATATCCATAATTCTGGTGTAATGTCGACGGAATGTCGGTGTAATGTCCTGGTAATATTTCTGTAATTTCGGCAAATATTTCACAGGATGAAAAAATTGATTTTAGTTAAAAAAGGTGCCAAATCTATTTCTTTGTGCAAGCGGGGATATAAAAACAGATTTAAAAGTACAAAAGGTGTGAATTGGTGGGCCGGATATTTTATCCCGTTTTCTATATCAGAAGGATTTGTAAACCGAAATGAAGAAATCCGATTTACAACCGTATAATTTTCTGTTGTAATTATTATCACTCTTCACCCGATTTTTCTTAGGAAAGTTATGCTTCGTTCTAAGTCTATCCACAGACTGCAAATTTACAAATCTGGACGAAACAGGCGATGTCATTGAACATAATTTCAGTATTTAAAGTCAACACCTATATTCATTTTTTTATAACACCCTCTATTCAAAAAAATCTTTTTTCCCCTTTTTTAGTGCATGAATACCTATGTCATGAGATATGTCATAATCGTTTTTAAGTACGTTCATTCCAATGTGTTAAAGCTAAATATTGAAGAAAATAAATGATTAAAAAATTTGTTTATTTTAAAATAAGTATTTATTTTTGACGCTTAATAAAAAACATATATATTATAGAATAATGTGTATAATTATCATAATATATTCAATAACTGAATAATATATAAATGACATGAAAAAAAATTCTGTTCTTCTTTTATTCTGTTTTATATGCCTGATTCCCAGGGCGCAGCAATCGCAAAGACTTACTGCTAAACGGAATGCTTACCGTGCAGCCGACCAGCTTGTAAAACAACAAGTAGTGTTTAAAGACCCGGCAGTTCAGGAAAAGGGCTGATTTGGGACTTTAGTACAATCCAGCCCATCAATGAGAACTATTCCCTCAATTATTTTATTCCCGACTCCACCGATATGACCCGTCTGTGCGGAATGGAGCACAATACACGTTATTATTACCGCCAACAAATGGACAGCCTGCAAGCAGTAGGATACGAAAACTCCACCACCTTTATGGAATATAAAGTACCCGAACTGCGAATGCATTTCCCGTTTGCTTACGGTGATACATTGTTCAGTTATTTTGAAGGCACAGGAGAATACAGCCACTTTTTACCTCTGGCTGTAAAGGGATATACCCGCATCATGGCCGATGCCGAAGGCGACATAAAGTTACCTGAATTTGAAACGGTAAAAAAAGCTCTGAGGATACGTACGCTTAGGCATTATACCGAAACAGGGAAGGACAGCCTTGAAATGACTCTGGATACCTATTCCTGGTATGCCAAAGGTATCCGCTATCCGGTTTTCGAAAGCATTAAAACAACATTGAGCAAAAAAGGGGATACTAAAGATGAAAACGGAGAAAGCATGAAGGATACCACGGTATTCAGCACTTCTTTTTTCTATCCTCCCGAACTGCAAACCTCGCAGGTTCAAACCGACTCAGTAGCTGCGGATAAACCGGATATAAAACAGGATGCAGCTTCCGTATTTACCGAAGCACAACTGATGCCCAACCCGGTATTGACCGATCTGACTATCAATTACAATCTGACCCGGGCAGCCAAAGTCTGGTTTACGGTACACAATAATACGGGTATAGGGCTTTGCCAGACAGCCCCACAAAATTTAAGCGAAGGCTATAACAGCAGTACTGTACCCATGGGCAATCTGATTACCGGCGTGTATTCACTCTATGTTCATGTGGACGATATGGTGATGAGGTTGAATGTGGTGAAGAAATAAAAGGAATGATCATATACAGTTTTATACAAAATATCCAATAAATTAAATTGTAAAATAATAATTTTCAAAATAATATATTATGAAATTCAAATTTTATGCTTTAGCTTTTTTTTCTGTATTTGGAGTTTCAGCCTTTGCAACCAATGAACCAAGTGGTGGAAGTGGAAGTCAGGTAGATACACATACTTATGCTCAATCAAAATTCGATATAATTCCTCATTCACCTGAAGTTGAGTCACTTGGTAGATACGGTATTTTGCCTGTAACACTCTATACAGGTTTGCCTCAAATAAGTATTCCGCTTTTTGAAATTAAGACTCCGGGTATTTCAGTTCCATTTTCACTTCAATATAGTTATAATGGTTGTAAACCAAATGAAATTGCAACTAATGTTGGGTTGGGTTGGAGCTTATCCGGTATGGGGATTATTACACGAATAATTAAGGGAAAGTTTGATGATTATTTAAATTCCGATCAACGTTTTGATTATTATTGTACAATTGCACCATTAACAGTTGACAATCCGTTTATGACTAGTGTAGGAATTGGAACTTATGACACTGAACCTGACATATTTGTTTTTAATGTGGGAAAATATGCCGGGAAATTTATAATTTTAAAAGGACAAGTTTATGATTGCTCCTGCCCAAATGTGAAAATTACAGCCAGTTTAATAAATAATGTCGTTCAGGGCTTTAATATAATTGATGATGAAGGTAATAGGTATGATTTTCAAAACAATACAGAAACCACATACAGTCATAATATAGCAACTACACTTGGTGTTACCAAATATATATCGGCATGGTATATTGATAGAGCAATAAGTGCCAACAAACAAGATACTATTAATTTTAGTTATCAAAGTTATACAATTAATCATCCGGGAACTTTGATCGATGTTTATAAATATACAAATAACATGGGTGGTGGCAATAATCCCTATTCAAACGAAAATCTAGGTATAGAAAATAATACAGGAATTATAATCACCGGATTATTGCTGACAAATGTTAGTAGCAGATATAGCAGTGCAAGTTTCACTTCGTCAACTGCCCGTTTGGATGTTCAGGGAACAAATGCCAATATGCTAAATAAGATCAGCTATCAAATCAACGGTTCATTGACCACAAACGATATGATTTTCAATTATTCATACTTTACAAATAATGCCCGGTTAAAATTAAATT
>Ga0302185_10002590_pt1 | contig 11785 bp, 15 predicted proteins | sample II_Bog_E1_1_FD_200231 | JGI IMG/M metagenome (GOLD analysis project Ga0302185, IMG submission 200231) | Peat permafrost microbial communities from Stordalen Mire near Abisko, Sweden - II_Bog_E1_2 | ecosystem: Environmental > Terrestrial > Soil > Wetlands > Peat | place: Sweden: Abisko... | reverse complement strand
CTTAATGTTTTTATTGGAATTCGGACTTATTAAACACGTCGTGGGGAATAAATTCATAATGTTATTTTAGGAGAGGATCAAAAATGAATCAATTGTACCAAGGTATAACGGGTAAAATAAATCAGGCAATCCTGAGATGATTGAACACAGGGACTTTGACATAGTCCAAAATAAAAGCAAAACATAATGCTGCCACGAATATTCCTCCCACAACAAATACAGGTAAAGGTGCCATGGCAATTCCGCCAATCGCCAGCGTAGAGGCGATAAGCAAGTCTAATACAGATGACCCTATAAGCAAGAGGCTAGGGGCAGTAGATCCCAAGTGCCGTCGTTCGCGATTCAAATAGGTCGTTGCCTGATTGCCAACCACAAGGACCACGAAGCTCAAAGTTTGTAGCGTCCCGATCTCAAAGCCTAAAGAGAATTTACCTATGGCGAGGATCACCGTGCAGAAAACAAGTTCGGAGGCTCCCATGAAAATACCCGCCATAGTCAAAGGGCCTATTCGCCATACATTAGGTTTAGGCGACGGGCTAACATTGTCCGTCGTCAAAGACATGCCGAGAATATCTCCGGTAAGCATGATAATGACCATCAGCAAGGGAGTAAGGATCGCGTGCCCGGTGATGACCAGACCGGCGGCAAGAAAGAAAGGCTTCATGATCTTTCCGGTAACTGAGTTTAGCGTATATGTCAAAATGCGTTGAAACGTTACGCGGCCTGTCTTTACCGACGCGACGATCCCGCTAAGCCCGGGCTTGGTCAGTACAATGCCTGCCGCTGATTTGGCAACATCAGTCGCCGTTGATACTGCGATCCCCATTTGTGCCTGACGCAGCGCCGGCGCATCGTTGGCACCGTCTCCACACATACCAACAACATGGCCACTCTTCTGAAATGTTTTAACGAGATCGAATTTCCCTTCCGGAAGAATGCCGGCATAAACAGAATCTGTTCCCTCAAGGCCTATGGCCTGGGCCACGATCCTGGCCGTTACCGGCGCATCACCTGTAAGCATCACGGTCCTGACACCCAGCGCGCGCAATTGAGAAACTAATACCGCAGAATCTTCACGAGGAGGGTCACTCAGAGCGATAATCCCCGCAAATTTTATTCCACCTGAAGGTCCCACTCCTACGGCTAAAACCCGGAACCCCTGGGCTTCCATTTGATTTGCTATTCCTGACGCATCGGGTGTTGGCTGAGCGAGGGCCATGACTACACTAAAGGCCCCCTTCACGACACGCACCGCAGATCCGCTCGAACCCACTAAGGTCGCCTCAGACATTTTGATTGCAGGTTCAAAAGGTATGAATTTACTTAATTTAGGCAGATCAGAAACAACGGTGTGCGAAGCAGCTAGACGAATGGCGGCATCAACAGTATCCTGCCCGCCCTCTGAACTTGCAAGGGCAGCTAACCCTAAAACGTGTGCTTCGTCAAAACCGGGCATAGGATGTACGGCAATCACCTTCAACTCATTACATGTCAGCGTTCCTGTTTTGTCCGCGCACAGGACATTGATGCTTGCCGCTTCATCCACCGCGGAAAGCCTCGTTGGAAGAACGCCCAGACGCGCCAAAGCCTGCGCGCCAAGCGCCGCAGCAAGCGTAAAAGTTGCCGGCAAAGCAACCGGGATCGACCCCAGTATCGCCGTTAGCACCAAAGGAATGATCTCACCCAACGGCAATTTGAGAACATAGGCATACCCTACCAGCATTAAAATTATAATGCCGTTAAATATAGCGAGATTACGCACGACAAGCAAAATAGCCTTATGCTGAGAACTCTCGACATGGGCAATGCGGACCAATTCAGAAGTGCGTCCAAACTTTGTTTGCCCTCCGGTAGCCGTAACTTCTGCAACAGCTTCGCCACGACGCACCAGTGCTCCTGCATAAGTTTGCAGTCCGGCTTGCGCTTCAAAGGGTAAGGATTCACCGGTCAGAAGAGATTGGTCAATCAAGATCTCGCCTTCAATCAGACGCACATCTGCCGGTACCACGGCTCCGAGAGATAACTTCACAATATCACCAGGAACGAGTCCGGCCGCGGGTATGATAGACCACTCGTTATCGCGACGGACCGATGCGTTTAAAGCGAGCCTAGACTTGAGCGCGGCCAGGGTCGCCTGAGCACGACTTTCTTGAAGAAAACCAAGAATAGCGTTGAAGGTCAAAAGAACGGCGATGATCCCGGCCTCGACGAACTTTCCTAAGGTGAGCTCAAGTATTATGGCAGCCTCCAGCATCCATGGGATTGGCGCCCAAAAATTGGCTAAAGCTCTGGCTAACGGGTTCAGGGTCGTTTCAACCACTGCATTCGGACCGAACTTCTCTATGCGTCGGCGGACCTCATCGCTTGCGAGCCCAGTCGACAGGAAGTGTTCCTTATCGGATAATTGCGGAACGATCGTAGCTTCCATACCCATACTATATTTCATTCTCTATAGCCCAAATCAAATTAAGAGGCTGAAATGGCTTTTTAATCCACCTTTTTATGCCGCAGAAATTTAATAACCAACGAAATTCATCCCTGTATGACTCTGACATCGCAATAATCGGGACTTTCTTTGTTTCAAAGACCTGATTGATTGTGTGTGTCAATTCAAATCCGTTTTTACGGGGCATTTTTAACTCCATTAAAATAAGATCCGGTCTATGCTGGATGATGGTATCTACGGCCAATAATGGATCGATAACTGGGATCGGTGTGTATCCACCCATAGTTAAAACTCCTTCAAGTTCTCCTAATACTTCTTTATCTTCATCAATGATGGCGATTATTCTATTTTTCATTTCTTGATCTCCCTTTTATCCAATATTCAGGTCTATAAAGAATTTGCCGATATAATGAATACTTCCTTCCGACTTTTTTTCATTTTTTAATATTGGCATTTTAGAAAAAGAGTCAAAATGAATCAATTATACTAAGGTATAATATGCTGTATCGACGGAGGACTATTTTGGGACGAAGTAATACGAATCAATCTAAATAATGCTTACCATGGATAATTTTCAAAGCACCATTTCCTTCAGGAGATTTTAAAGCCCTGTTTGTTTTTAGAACCCGCTTCAAGAATTGTAAACTATTGGTTTTGATATGCTGTCCTAAACTGGCCCAACAATCCGAATCTTGGTCCATTGGTCGTTCTTTAGAATTATTTTCTGTTGATATCATAAATTCAGATCTAACTTTTTCGAGCTTCGGTTAGAGTAATGGCAATGTCTTGTTTTCTATCCTATCAAATACTCGGGAAACCATATGAAGCAAATAATGATCCTCAAATGGTTTTTGCAAGAAACCTATTGCTCCTGCTTTTACGGCCATTTCTCTAAAACTTTCATCCTTATCCGCCGTAATAACAATGACCGGATGGTTATACCCTGCTTCCGTAAGTCTTTTCAACGCATCCCAGCCATTTAATCCCCGCATATGTATGTCCAAGATCAAACAACATTCAGCACTATTGGGCACGACTTTAAAATATTCTTCTGCTGATGAGAATGTTTCCACTGCAAAACCATAAGAGACCAAAAGCAATTTTAGCGAACGACGTACCGTCATATCGTCATCCACAATAAAGATTTGCTTTGTTTTTAAGTTCGTTTCACCTTTATCATTGATCATTAATTTTTCTAATGTCATGAATGTTATTCTAGGGAAGGACTAAAACGATTCAATTGTACCAAGGTATAACGAGTAAAATAAATTGTGTTCAGTGCGCAAAATGAAGTTGGGATGTGTTCAATGACTCTTCGTTGGCGCTCTGCCGTATGGCATCTGTATGCGCATAAATTTTCTGGGCTTTATATACCGTTATGCATAAGGCAATAAATACTGCCCCGACAAAGAATGGGAATATCTGGACCAAAAGCACTTTACCTAAGAATATTATTACCACATTAAAAATGATCAAAACCTGACGAGCCTCGGATACGCCGAAATAATTAAAACTTATTTTAAAATGATTAGTTATGGCAAAATCCATAAGGGTGTGGACCATAAACCCTGCTGAAAAGACCAAGGCAAACAAGACCAATAATGAATACGATGCTGGCAATAAAAATGAGTACCCGATAACAATCGAAGATAAGAAAATATAATCCAAAAAATGGTCCATATAAAATCCCCATTTGATAAGCCCCGTATTACGAGCACGGCCCAGCGCCCCATCCAGCATATCAGTGACATACTGTAGGACTATGCAACCACTAAATAACCATAACCAACGTACATCTGTCCTTGCCATATAACCGGTCATAACGATGCTGACAGACCAAAGAATGGTCATTAATGTTAAGTGAACAGTACTTATCTGTGGTGGAATATACGGTAAAACCGCATCAATAAATGCTTTCTCATAAGGAGCAAGAAAATGGACCAACTCTTTCTTATCCCCTGCGAATTCTTGGACTTTAGGTAAGGTAATTATTTCTTCCATCATAAAACTCCTGTCTTTATAGCATGCTTGATAACGTGTCGGTAGCCCCCAAGAGTCAGGTTTTGCTCTAAACACAAATTGACAATGACTGGCAAATGATCTGAAGCTGATCTATCCAAAGCCGTGTGAGATACTTGAACAGAATTCACACGAAATTCCGGTGTTACAAAAATATGATCAATACGTCTAAGGGGAAAGCCTGCAAACCATGTTTTGGAAGGTTTATGTCCAGCCAACATTAATTGACTATCTTTAAGTCTTTTACAAATTTCTTTATAAACAAATGAGTGCGGCGCTGTATTCAGATCTCCGCATAAAATAACAGGACCGCTGCAATCAGGATGCCCAAGCCAATCATTGCCTAAAAGCGTCTTTATTTGAAGATGCTGTTCCGGAGGCCATAAACTTAAATGAGTATTGATGATATTGATCTTTGTCCCTTGATAATCAACCATGACCCAAATAGCTCCACGAGACTCCAAAACCCTTTTATCCCATAATTTGGGCAGAACATCATTTTTAATCAAGGACATCGGATAACGGCTCAAAATGGCATTCCCATATTGTTCATCTTTATAATGAGACGCAGCATGAAATTGAAAAGACATCCCCAATCTCCCGGCAATTCGCTGGGCCTGATCAATCCCAAAAGAACGCAATCGTCCCGCATCCAATTCTTGTAGACACACAACATCGGGATCGTCCCTCGCGATCACACGGACAATACGGTCAGTTAAAATGCGATTGTCCATGCCCTTACACCCATGAACGTTATAACTCATGATCCGTAATGCCTTTGAAATAACGGCCTCAGGACCAGAGGTGCTGCGGCGAAAAGTAAAATTCTGACTCAAACAATTCTCAGCAGCTTTTCGCAGATCAGTAGGCCGTAAATAATTCTTGCCATTGGGCTCAATAGGGGCATCCAACGGCAGTAATGCAAACCCTTGGGTTTCTTCACGACCAGCTCCTGCGTGAGCACCATATTCAAAGGCAAAACTAATGGCTGTTTCACCTTGGCACCAACCCAAAATAATAAATTCTCCTGCGTCGGGATGATAACACGCCCGTAAAATATCTTCTCTAATCTCGTCAAGGAACGGATGATCCTTGCCAAAGACCTGGGCGAGCTCATCCGGAAGGATAAATGCCCCCCGCTTCGTCCATCCACAAGCCTTATTATTCCCCAGACGTGTGATCACCAAAGGAATTTTGGCCTCATCCACCAGTTTCTTCGCCAAAAAATCTATCTCTGATCTTTTTAACTTTTTCTGAGGATAGATATGTCCCATAGGCCCCATAGCTGAAACAAGAGCCTCAGGCTGAACAAATATTTTCTTTACCGCTTCTTCAAGTGTTACACCATTCTTGATCAGATAGGGAATTGTTTTATCCTGACCATGATCGCTATAAACCCATATATCGTAATCCCGATAAGGAGAGCGCTTGATCGCACGATTGATACGCCTGATGGCATCATCAATGCCTTGAAGCGACCAATGGGCAAACTTGGAAGAGGGCCCACGAGCATGCGACTGTTCATCGTATCCTAATAAATTAAGGTGAATAACTGGTAAGCCCCGCATAATATCCATCGAAGCACCGGCAGTGACGAACTCTCGAAGAGAAACACAAACCAAGGCCCTTAACCAAATAAGGTCCAATTCTTTTAGAAACATCCTTCCCTTTAACGTTCCCCGGACGCATTCAAAGCTGGCGATCACAACTTCAATGGTCAGAAGAAGAAAAGTCCTTATAAAGATATCAATATATAAGATCATCAAAAAGGGAAATACAAATGGGTTGACCGCATGAACAACTCCTTCCCAACCCATTTTTCCCCAACAACAATGTGCTTCTTGGGCACCCCCAGCAAAGATGTTGGAATATGAGCTGCCACCTGTCAATAGCCCGCTGCCTTGTTTTTTTAATTCAGCCTCTAATGAAGCCACGTAGGCAGTATCGGACATTTTGATAGGCTGATCGGTCTTACGATCCACAAAACTAAAGGCTGGTACGCATGTTTTAACCCCATAAAACAATTCTCCTTGAACGGCAGGAGTATTGGAAGGCAGCCCGGAATAAAAAGAATGGATGGCGTAACGTTCTTTTTGCAGGAGAGTATTCAAGAATGGAAGATGTCTCTTTTGAAGGGCTTGCCGGAATTGGGTTAGTGATAAACCATCGATCTGGATCATCACCAACCCCGTCTTTTCATCAGCTTTCTTTAACTTTGATAATCTTAACAAGTGGATAGTCCACTCGCTACGGCTGAAGAAAGAACGCGCCTTTCTAAAAAAAACCTTAATGGGAGTGATCATAATTATTGACCCGTTAACTCATTATTCTTGCCTTCTTCATCGATCACCAAACTGACCACCTTCTGAATTCCGGAGAATTTGCCCCAGGTTTCTTCTCTAAATAGATAGATTAAAATACCCGCAGCGCCCAAAAATTCTATCCCGCCTAATATTAAAGCGACGATGAATTTCATTTCATTGCTCCACATCGAATAAGTAAAGAATGCCGTTTGGATCAAGGATAAACCATTTAAGAGGAACATAAATGAAACAAATACGAATACCCCTCCTAAAAAGAAGATCCTTGTTTTCTTCACACCAAGGACATACGCCTGTGCGGCCCTTATCTTGATCAAAGAAGACCTGCTCTTAAATTTCCTGACGATAGTCAGGAGAAAAAAAGCAGAAAGAAATTGTTCCAATAACCGACGCAAAGTCGTATTCATGATCACATCCTGATAGACTAATGATTATTTACGTTTAGATCCCATCAAATAACCCAACAAAAGAGATGCTGCTGCAGCCCCGGCAATGTAGACCCACGGGTCCTTATGTACGCGTTTATCAACATCCCCTGCTATTTCTATTACTTTTTCTTTGCCCTGGGCGATCACCTCTTGAGCATGCTCTACCCCTGAGCTCATCGCCTCACGGATATGTGCGTACTTGTTAACCATTAAACCTTTGAGCTCATCTTTCTTTTCTTTAGCGACCTCATTCAAAAGCTCTAGGGCCTCACTGATCTTTGCATTGCTTGATCTGGCTTGCGTTTCTGTTGTCATAGCACTTTCTCCTTTTATGATATATTCCCGTTATTTTTCAGACTGATTATGGGCCTCAATGAACCATAAATTCTTGTCTACACCGCGAGATATCTCGGTGAAAATATCCGCTGTCGCAGGATCATCTAATTCAGCTGCCTGTTTGATCGTTATACGAACCAGTTCACCATATGCCGCGAGGCTATGAGAGAACGCCTCGATGTGTTCCTTGCCTGTCATCAGGATCAAAGGATAATTCGGTAAACTTGTTCGATTATCCACGACTTGGATCGTCCCTTCTGCAATACCACCAAATTGGACAATACGCTCGGCAATAAGGTCCGGATAAGTTTCAGATTCCTCTGCGATCTTGTCAAAAAGCTCATGTAAAGCAATAAAATTCGGTCCTTTCACATTCCAGTGAGCTTGTTTGGCCTGGGTCATCAGATCAATAGAATCAGCAAGGCGTTCTTGTAAAATAGCTTCCATCTGAATCCTGACTTTTTCCGGAATTGTATTCTTGGTACGGAATATTTGCTCTTTACCATTTTGGGTCATTACTTCGATTTTCTCTGAATCCGTACGACTTTCGATGACAGCTGATTTTAAATTCTTCATAAATCCTCCATTTTAATTCAACGTAACCACGGCAAAACCACCCGAGGAGACTTGTCTAAAATACATACCATTACCATAGAAGTATGAGCTACCGCTAACGACAACCGTTGTGTAGCCCGGTGGAAGGGATGAAACAAGAACACCATTAGATAAAATAGGGCCAGGGATTCCCCAACCATACCAGCCATTCCTGTTCCAATTACCATTGTGATAATAATGCCTATGCCCATCGCTTCTACTATATGCACCGGAACCTCTGTTGATAGTACCTGCGTTACCACGCCCTTCCTGGTGTCCCTGAGCAAATACCCCGGGGCAGAATAATGAAAGACACAACGAAAACAATAAAGCTATTCTGAATTTTAAGATTTGTTTTAACATTTTCTACTCCTTTATAATAATGCGATACGATCATTTTGCATGACAGGCAGGACCTTGGCGAATTGAACCACCATATCATTCAATGATTTTAATTTAGAGATCTTGACGTTGTCCTGATCCAATTTGACCGAACATCCAGTTTGATCTTTAATGATCCTTTCAAGCATTGCCATGCTGGTGTGTTTAGGATCGAATTTAACTTCTCTAAAATCCTTAATATTCAAAGAATTCATCACCCTATGTTCCGGTAAATAAATCGTTCCATTACCAAAATCTACGCAAAAAGCAATAACACCCGGAATAATAAAGAATAATAGCCCAACAGCATCCAGGACCGTAACTCCTACATCTAATCTGCCGCCTTTTTGTCCTCTACGTTCTGGATACATAAGGGTTCCACAACCGACCAATTGCAAAGTTAAAACAGCACAGATAAAAACACGTAACATATTACCTAACGTTTTGACCATAATTCCCTCCATTTATAAAGATTACGTTTTTACTTCAACAGCTTTCCCAATATCCGGGGTATTTGTGTCGAGTTTGCCTTTTTTTAAATTATCTTTGGTCTTCTCTGCTAATAAACCATATTTCTTTTGGATCTTCCCCAAGTCCTCATCTGTTAATTTCTCAATGTCCATCATTTCGTTATGAGCACCTTTAGTGGCTCGAATGATCTCATCAAGTTTTAACTGGATCGCAATGGTATGACGGTTTTGGCTGTTTTGAATGATAAAAAGCATCAAAATAGAAATAACAGCCGATAATGTGCCGATGATCAGATGCCATATCACACTAAAATGCAGTGGTAATCCGGCTATGGCCCAAACCACCACAATAAGGAAGGCCGCAAAGCCCACGATCGATTGCGCGGTTTTATCTGATATCCATTTTGCGATCGATGAAAAATACTCCATCATCTTTGATTATCCATGAATGTTCACGTTAACACCCGGATCGCGATGCTCTGGATGGTCATACCTATCGTGGTCATGATGCCAGCGGTCGTCATGATAAAAACAACCTGCCAATTGGACAACTAAAGCAACACCAAGCAATATTTGTAACGTTCTGTTAAACATATTCCCCTGCTTTCTAAAGATCTAAATTATTTAGGAAATCGCTGCTGGCAGTAACTCCGTACAACCACTAACACCACCAGCAGCAAGTGTCCCTAATCTCTAAGTTATGGAGTAATAATGGTCATATTGTTGACCACATTTGTCACACCATTAATATCACCAGCTACCTTACCAGCCATGTCTTTAGCAGCTCCACTGGTAGCATTGCCACTTAATGTGACAACGCCGTTACTTGTATCAACGCCAGTCTTGAAAGCACTGGTCGAATGATGCGTAAGAAAAGCCATCTTGACTTGGGCGGTAATGGACGCGTCATCAACCTTATTATCCTTATTATCCTTGTTCTGTTCTGGCGGATTTACAGTTGAGGCGATGGTCATTTGATTATCGACACTTTTGACACCATTAATATCTTTGGCATATTCACCAGTTAGGTCTTTTTGGGCTTGGCTATCAGCCTGACCCTTTAATGTAACGACCCCATTGGCCACATCTACCTCAGTATTAACAGCGCTCACGTTACGATTAAAGAACAAGGCGCTTTTGACATTCATACCAATCCAACCATCTGAATTCTCAGAAGGCTGTTGACCATTGATCACTAATTGATTATCCACACTTTTAACCCCAGGCAAGTTGGAAACGGTCTCTTGAGCCAAGGTTTTATGGGAATCTTCACTGACTGATCCTGTCAACGTCACGATGCCCTGATTAGAATTAACATTGATCGAATCATCTCTAAGCTCGGTCCTAAATACATACGAGTCCTTGGCCGATGATTGGATACGATCATCTGTCTCAGAGGCGCGTACTGACACACTGGTGAGCAATACCCCAAACATCACTGCTAAAAAAACTTTCGAAAAATTTACCTTCATAGACAAATCCCCTTCCATTGATGTTACTTTTAATATTTATCCTCTTGATGAGGCCTTCATTTTGGAACTATGCAGAAACTCTTCTGCCAAAGATAAACGAAACTACCGCTAATAACAAAAACACAAAAAATAGGATCTTAGCGATATCAATGGCGGAACCTGCGATCCTGGTAAATCCCAGTACTGCAGCGACAATGGCGATGATAAAAAATGTAACGGCCCAATTCAACATAGAACTCTCCTTTCTTCTCTTTTCTTACTTATGTCTTGAATGCTTTCAACTAAAGGCATTCTAAGGATTAAACGAAACGAATCAATTGTACCCAGGTATAACTGGATACAGAGACGGAAAACATGGATATAAGAAATATCAAAACGCCAAATTGATCATGCTAACAAGCTGCAAATCATCAAACGGCTTTTGTAAAAGACCTAAAGCCCCTGCTTTTAAAGCCCTCTCTTGAAGGCCTTCCTCTTTGCCCGCCGTAATAATAATGACCGGCCGATCGGACCCTGATTCTGAAAGTTTTCTTTTTGCCGACCAGCCATCTAATTCAGGCATATGAACATCCAGGATCAAACACCCTGGGGTGCTATTGGGTATCACGCTAAAGAAATTCTTTGCAGAAGTAAAAGTTTCTACTGCAAAGCCGTAGGTCAGCATAAGCAATTTTAATGCCCGGCATACTGACTCATCATCGTCCACAATAAAGATCTGTTTCTTGTCTAAAAGCATTTCGTTCCACCCCTCGATTACCCAATCACCCTATTTTCGATCCTCTCTTTTTTGATCCCCTCCTTGTAAAAAGGATGCTGCCGGGTCGATCAAATTAATGTGTTGATCGATATAATCATAAGCTTCAGGTTCCAACTTGATATGATCGACAGCTGTGTTATCGGAATCAACCAATGAATGATACGCGTACACATTCAATGGTGAGGCAACTTCAACCTGTCTGACCAGATGGACGTTAAGTCTTTCATAATAAGCATTTTGATTTTCTAGAAGCGAATTATCAATTTGTGCAGCGGCCAACGTAGCATTGAGATTGACAACCGTTGGGAGGTTTAAATTCGGCCAGATCTCACTTTTATTAAGGAAGATATATCCCGGAGGGTTACCACTAAACACGTTGTTGGTCGAAGTATACGGGGCATAGGTGCCGGGAGCAAAATGATATACACCGCCTACTGTACCGCCAAGAGTTCCACTTACAGGCATAGAGCCAACACTACCTGTTGCTAGACTATTCCTCTGAGCGATGGCTAAGTATAGGTCTTTGCCTACATTAACATTTAACGGTGAATAGGGGCTCCA
>Ga0302185_10002588_pt1 | contig 11794 bp, 10 predicted proteins | sample II_Bog_E1_1_FD_200231 | JGI IMG/M metagenome (GOLD analysis project Ga0302185, IMG submission 200231) | Peat permafrost microbial communities from Stordalen Mire near Abisko, Sweden - II_Bog_E1_2 | ecosystem: Environmental > Terrestrial > Soil > Wetlands > Peat | place: Sweden: Abisko... | reverse complement strand
GAGATATATGATCGCACCGGCCAGCGCAGACTTTCAATAATTGGTAAACAAAACCAGGTGGGGTTGGCCTATAATTTTTAGCTTCAGATAAATTAATACTCTTGTATCAATACGCTTGCTGGTATTGATAATTTATCGTGCAGTTTGCGGATCATTGCGAGGTTTAATTTTCGTTTGCCCGATAAAATTTCTGATTTTCTGCTTCTGAAGCCAAGGATATTTGCCAACTGGCTTTCAGATAAGCCCATTTGTTCTAACCTGAATTTAATAGCTTCAACAGGATTGGGTTTAGGAACAGGGAAATAGCGGTCCTCAAAGTTTTTTACCAGTAAGGATAGTATTTCCAATTCATCAGAAAGTTTTGAATTTTCCTTCAGGTCTTTTTGCATTAAAGTATAAATGCGATCCAGCGCAGCTTCATACTGCTTTTTATTTTTTATTGGTTTTAACATAACTAACAGTTTTAGCGTCTGGTGGCAACTATTCTCATAGCTGTAGCAAAGATATAAATTCGTTACCAAAATGGGAACATTTATTACTTAATTTTATTTTAAAAACGAAAAATGCCTGTAATTATCTTTTTTAAAACTACCGCATAAAAGTTACTTTTACAACCTCAAACCGGATTAATGAAAGATTTCAAAAACGCTATTATAGAGTGTGTGCCTAATTTCAGTGAAGGGCGCAATATGGAGGTAATAAAACAGATCACGGATGAAATAGAGCAGGTAGAAGGAGTGCGGCTGCTGGATGTGGATCCCGGTAAGGCTACTAACCGAACGGTAGTAACTTTTGTTGGTAACCCATATGATGTTATAGAAGCCGCTTTCCGGGCTATCAGGAAGGCGGGGGAACTGATAGATATGAGCAAGCATACGGGCGAACACCCGCGGATGGGCGCTACTGATGTTTGCCCCCTGATCCCGGTTTCGGGAATTACAATGGAAGAAACTGTTGCGTTTGCAAAAATGCTGGGAAAGAGGGTAGGAGAGGAATTGGATATCCCTGTATATTTATATGAATATGCAGCCTCTGCACCTTACCGGAGCAATCTTGCAGACATAAGGAGCGGCGAATATGAGGGGTTTGCCGCTAAAATTGTAAAGCAGGAATGGAAGCCTGATTATGGCATCGCAAAGTTTAATGAACGCAGCGGCGCTACGGTAATCGGCGCGCGTGATTTCCTGATCGCTTACAACATTAACCTGAATACCACATCTACGCGCAGGGCCAATGCTGTGGCATTTGATATAAGGGAGAAAGGCAGGCAAAGGAAAGATGAAAAAGGTAAGGTGGTAAAAGATGCGCAAGGTGAGCCGCTATGGGAGCCTGGTTTACTGAAAAATGTAAAGGCGATAGGGTGGTATATTGAAGAATACGGCATAGCCCAGATATCGGTAAACCTGACCAATATGCATGTTACCCCGCTGCATGTGCTGTTCAATACTGCATGTGAGCGGGCTACAGCAAGGGGTATGCGGGTTACCGGCAGCGAACTTGTGGGCCTTGTGCCGCTACAGGCTATGCTGGAAGCCGGAAAATACTTTCTGCACAAGCAGCAAAGAAGTACAGGGGTGGGCGAGGATGAACTGGTAAGAATTGCGGTGCGGTCGCTGGGGCTGGATGAACTGGCTCCTTTTGACCCGAAGAAAAAGATCATTGAATACCGGTTGCAGGATGATAAGGCTAAAAAGCTGGTTGACCTGCCGCTTACACGCTTTGCACTGGAAACGGCGGGGGAGACACCTGCTCCGGGGGGAGGGTCTATTGCGGCTTATTGCGCTGTTCTGGGCGCGGCATTGGGTACTATGGTGGCTAATTTATCGGCACACAAGAAAGGTTGGGATGACCGCTGGGAGGAATTTTCCGGCCATGCTGAAAATGGACAGGCGCTGATAAAGGAGTTGCTTTACCTTGTGGATGAAGATACCAATGCCTACAACCGGATCATGGCTGCATACGGACTGCCGAAAAGCAATGATGCCGAAAAGGCGGCACGTAAAGAGACGATTGAAGAGGCGACAGTTTATGCGATCAGGGTACCGTTCCGCACTATGGAGCTGGCATTTGAATCGTTTGGCCTGGCAAAAGAAATGGCGGAACATGGCAACCCGAACTGCGCCAGCGACGCCGGAGTTGGCGCGCTGTGCGCCCGCGCTGCGGTAAAGGGCACTTACCTGAATGTGAAAACAAATGCGAAGGGGCTGCCTGAAAATGCAGAGATAAAGCATATACTGGAAAGATCAGAAGAAATGAGTAAGGCTGCTGATATACTGGAGCAGGAGATATGGAAGATAGTCTTAGGTAAGATGAAGTGACCCTGCATAGCCAATGTTAAAACCAGTGTTTATGTAGTTTTTAATTAATCTTGTGGCATAGTTTTTAGTCTATTATTTATTATGACAAAGCAAATGATTGATCAGCAAGAGTTACCAAAATATATTGCACAGGCAATACCGGAACTCGCCGGCATTTGTAAAAAAGAAAAGTGCCGTAATCCTTATGACTTTGCCCGCCAGATGCTCAGATATACGAGCGCCCAGATAATGGACCACAATATAAAGGCTGCTAAAGAATGCCTTGCCCTCGGTGAGCGGTTATATCAGAAAGGCAATAAGACTATAAAGAATGCTATTGAAAATGTTTTTGTTTATTCTTTTTCCCTCGCATTTTTTCACGATGAAAATAAAAGGGAAGAGGTAATACCCATCGTGCCTGCATTCCTGTATGACTTATATAAGAAGCAGGTTCTGAGCAGCCATTTATAATCCCGGCAATAAACTGAAACAAAAAAGCCTTAGGAGGAATCCAGAGGCTTTGCTTTTGTTTATGAATCGTTGAGGGTTTATGTTTACTTCATCAAATTTCCGGGTTTATAAGTTACTTTGTCAGTTTATAGCCTAATGTGAGCCTGAAATAGGCCGACGAAAGGGCTGAGTTAATATTGTACCCTGCCTGTACATTAGCGGGAGCAGCGGTTTGCTGGATTAAACAATCAAACAACCATCTTTTATAATCATAGCTGACGCCTACCATGTAGCCGAAACGCAAAAGGCTTTCCTGGGTGGACGTATATGGGTTGGTGTATGTGGAAATTTCATTTTCGTTATAAGTGATTATGGAGCTTGTAGGTAATTGCGGTGCAGGAGCAGGTCCGTTAACTGGCCCAAATTGCATAAATGTGGAGTCGGTACGCAAAATGCCTTTTTTGGTATAGGTAACCTCATTTATGCTGGTTGTTTTACTGTAAACGATATTTACGCCACCGTAAACCGAAAAATGATCAGATAATTTATATTTCAGCAGTACCGGCAGTTCATATTCTGAGTAATAGCCCCCGATATTATGTGATTTTACTATTGAATCATGTGTCTGGCTGTATTTATAATGATATATCCATACCGAATCATTATTTCCGTCAAAAATATGTACAGTGTTCCTGTCAGTTGTTGGGGTAACAAGGCTATCTGCGTTCTCTTTATAATAAGACGCAGGGTTGCCTATTTCCCTTGATTGAATGGTAGCTCCTTTTACAGCAGGCTGTAACATTATAGCAAACTTTGGCGAGATATTGTATTGCACATAGGGAGAGATGACCAGTTTTTTAGCTGCGTCGTTATCAAAACCGCTTTCGTACCCTGCCTTTATACCTGCTTCAAATCTGTTGAAGTGCGGCCTGGGTTTAGGTGGGGGAGGTGGTGTTTGATTATCATCTTGTTTTTTTGAATTATTGGTGGGTTTCTTTACAGGTTCCTGTTTGTTTTTATCATTTGCCGCATCATCATCCTTGTCAGTATTTGAAGGACTGCTGCTGTTATAAACATGCTCTGGCTGATCTTCCGCCAGTTCTTCATTTTTGTTTGCTCCGTTAGTTGTTTTGCTGTTTATTCCGGCAGATGATGCATAAATATTGCCATTATGTTTCTTTGCTGTTGCGGCAGTCCTTTTTGCCGGCTGTGTATGCCGCATGTATTTATTCCGGATTTTATTTTGGGCTACACGGGCAGTATTATTTGCCTGCTGATTATTATCGCCGGGATTATTTATTTTTTCAGCATTTGCAGGTAAAGCCGCACCTGGTATCACAGGTTGGTTATTCCCGGTTGTAGCAATAGCACCCGTGGTACTATTAACTGCTTTTGTGGTGGCGTTGGCGTTATCCATGGCAGCAATATTTGCTGTGCCGGAAGAAACAGATGAATTCATCATTTTCTTTGCAATGGACACGCTGAGCAATAATACCGAGCCGAGCATTACCAGGTATAAAGACCTGCGGAATATAACGGCTGTGCCCCGCGGCGGCACACCGTCCAGTCTTTTCTCCAATGCATCCCATGCCATGGGAGGCGGAGTTTCGGTATAGCTACCTAACTCTTCTTTGAAAAGGTCATCAATATTTTTTTTCTGTTTTTCCATCGTTTTAATAATTACCTGCTGATGAAATTTATTTTTTCTTTCAGTCGTTTCCTGGCATCATTCAGATGCCACCTGCTGTTGTTCTCATTAATATTTAATATGGCTGCAATTTCTTTGTGTGCATAATTTTCAAATACAAAAAGATTAAATACAATGCGTTGGGTATCCGGTAAACTATGTACCATCTTCAATAATTCTTTGTGCGCTATTTTTTCAACTGATTCACTACTTACATAGGCGTCTTCCGGCTGAACTTCTTTATGGGGCTGGTCTTCTTTAATATTTTTTCTAAGGTTGTCTGTTATAGTATTGACCACTATTCTCCTGATCCATCCTTCAAAGGGCCCCTGAAAATTATATTGTTCCAGTTTTGTCAGAACTTTAAAGAACGAATCATTCAATATTTCCTGGGCAAGGCTTTCATTATTATATAAGTATCTTTTAATGATGCCGTACGCGGCAGGTGCATACTGGTCATATAGTTTTTTCTGAGCGCTTCTGGATTGCTGTAAACAATCCCTGATCAGCATACTGAGTTCACTATGCACTATTGTAGTGGTACTCCGTTCTGCAGTTGTAAAATGATTCCTTATGTTGATTGTTTCTGACAATTCGCTACATATGTTTATTCTATATTCGTCTTATAAACTTTCAATTATATCTATAGACGAGCATAGGTGTAAAAATGTTAGTAACTAAGAAAATAATTTTCTAAGGTACTAATATTGTAACTATTCAGCCCTCTATGGTTATTTGAGTATTTTTAGCAGAAAGCGAAAAATGGGATTGAGTTATCCACATTCTTATACTCTGTGCGACGTACGGAGGCTTCATTTTAGAAATCACGTTTTTGGCTTGTTTTTATGTGCATAACAAAATATATTTGTTAGTAAACGGGCTTGATTTTACTGTGTTGTGGTTGTTTTATGTTTGATCTTTGTGATAGCAAAACGGCAATCATTTGGACACTAAGATTCTTATACAAGCACTAATTGACCGGCTGGAAAAGGTTGAAGCCACCAACGGGATCTTGCTTGCAAAAGTTGCATCATTAGAAGCAGAGCTTGCGGTATATAAGAACAAAAAGAACAGCAATAACTCACATATCCCCCCTTCTCAGGATCAAAACCGCCCTAAAAGAAATCAAAGCCTACGAGAGTCAACGGGCAAAAAAGCAGGTGGTCAAATTGGACATGAAGGCACAACACTGGAATTTAACACCCCCATAGATGAGGTAGTAGATCATATGCCCAATTACTGCAACAACTGCGGCAATGACCTCTCTGAAGTAGCAGAAACATTTATTGAAGGCCGTAAGGTTATAGATATTCCAGTCATACAACCTGTTTGCATCGAACATCGCGTTTATCGCAAAGTATGTAGCTGCGGGCATTGTATGGAAAGTGAGTTCCCAAACCACATAGCGGCCAGTTTGCAGTATGGTCCAAATGTTGAATCACTGGTGGGCTACCTGCATGGCAGGCAATATTTGCCCTATAAAAGGATGAAAGAATTGTTCACAGATGTGATGAACCTGCCAATAAGCGTGGGAGGTATCAATGGTGTATTGACACGGATCACCCAAAAAGCATTGCCCTGGTACGAGCAGATAAAAAAGCGTATCGGTCAAAGTGCATTTGTCGGCACAGACGAAACAAGTGTAAAGGTAAACGGGCAGAACGACTGGATATGGACCTGGCAGAATGATGACCTTACCTTTATTGTACATTCAGATAACAGGAGTGGCAGAACTATCGAAGAACAGTTCCCAAACGGCTTACCGCTTACCGGTTTGGTCCACGACAGGTATGCCTGTCATTTTAATTGCGAAGCCCCATATCACCAAATGTGCATGGCACATCTTCTCCGGGATTTAAAATACATCATCCAGCTTTACGATGGTAAATGTGAGTGGGCAATGCAAATGAAAGTATTGATATCAGAAGCATTGGAACTCAAAAAGGTTATGTTGCCAATCCAATATTATCAACCCAATGATAAAAGAACTGAACTCGTAAACAAACTCAAGCAACTTCTGCAAACCCCTTTACATCAGGAACATTCAAAAGCAGCAGCACTCTTTAAAAGCCTGGTCAAACACCAACAAAGTATCTTTAACTTTCTATGGTATCGGCAACTCCCGCCCGACAACAACGGAAGTGAAAGAGCAATACGAAACGTAAAGGTGAAACAAAAAATCTCTGGGCAGTTCAAATCAGAGCACGGTGCCGATTGCTTTGTCGTCATCAGGTCTGTTATTGACACTACCATCAAGGCAGGACAAAACGTCTTAGCCGCACTACGGCTCATCGCTGTCCTTGGGGCTGAATAGTTACCTAATATTTGAGTGAGTGCATTTCTTTAGATTTTATGGTTTTCGCAGGAGATAAAAAAATATTTCTTTGTGTTACTAACGATTGCCCGAGAATACTCGTCCAAATAAAAGTAAAAGTGGGCGTTGTTATATATATTTTTTTTGGCACTGTTTTTGCTGTATAAATTATGTAGTTCAGATGCCTGTATGGCGTTTATTATTTGGTTTATTTGCGAATTGTTTTATCAAATTTTTTCAACAGTTATTCCGATATGTTATTATTTTATTTTTATAAATAAACGATGTTTATGAAAACTATAACTTTACTATCAGCGTTTACGATTTTTGTATTTTGCGCTCAAGCACAGGTGCCATCAGTGCATGAAAATTTCGATGTGGATTGTGCGTCTTCCGGTAGTATTCCCTATATCTCTGGCTGGCAGGTATATAATCCAATAGCCACCACGATAGCCTATGGCCAATGGGTTTGTACCCCGGTTAATGGAAGGCCGAATACATCAGGTATGCCTACACCGGGGATACAGTGTACGGATACATTTAGCAGCAGTTATCACCTGGACACCTCATTTCTTATTACACCATTAATGGACCTGAGCAGTTATGACAGTATTTTTTTGCAATTTGATACAAAGACAGATAGAATATATTATGGCGCCGATCTGTCGATATTGGTAACCACCGACACTTCTCATCCTTATGCAGGAGGCATTAATATTACTGACTCGTTAGTACCGCTTATCGGCATTGGTGATTCCACGAATTGGGTTACCCATGTAGTTAATCTGACGCCATTTAAGTCTGTGCCATTTTATATAGCATTCAGATATACTTCTACTGCTACCACAGGCAGTATCTGGTTCCTGGATAATGTTAATACTACCACTACACCTATTACTCTTTATACCGCTAATCAGGATCAGGATAAGGCTATTGTACAATTGAAAATTTTAGGGAAAAGTACAACAGACCGGGTTAATTTTTCATATCCTGCATCAGAAAAGGGGATATATAAGCTGGTCATTTTTGATATGCTGGGCCGGGAAGTGTATGATGAACATTTAAATGCTGCAAGCGGCGCAAATAATTATGCTATCAAAGGGCTTGATCTTCATCCGGGAATGTACCTGTTGAAGATGGGGAATGAGCATAGCTTTGGAGTTACGAAAGTAATGATCCAATAACCCGGTATTGCATCTTTTAAAAAATATATTTCGAGTACACTAACATTTCTACCCATTTATACGCCTATATAGTAGTGGGTATTCCCACATAATGAGACAGCCCCTGTAAATTTAAGCATATTAAACTGCCACCTGCAGTCCTTATCTTTTAGTATGGTAATTACTGTCCAACAGTAATTACATAAGATTTCCCTGCCAGTACCCTCTGGCAGGGAACGTTTTTTAACCAGGATTATGGAATCATATTGCCCGAATACGGTTGTTTTTGGCGTTGTGCTCTACCTCTGCCATGCCCAATGCTTCAAGTACTCCGGGAACATACATGCCAAATCGCCCTCTCAGCCCTTTCTTTAATCCATACCATCCGCCAACCGGATTATCTGCTGAGCGGGCCCATGCTTCTACTGTGCCTTCTGCGGCAGGTTTCTGTTCGTCTGCACTACCCAGCAGCATCCAGTCGCCGTGGGCTTTCAGCATATGGTGCAGGTCGTTGATACAACGCAGGTCGTAGCGCAATATAGTAGTTCCCACCGTGCATACCAGCGCCGGAGGATCCAGGGATTCATCGCGGTACATGGTATATTCTGATGTTCCGGGAGGGGTTTTCAGCAGCCATGGGCTTTCTTTAGTGCCGCTGCCCTTAATTTTTTCTTTTGCCATAAAAAACGGAGCTTGTTTTGCTGAATAAAAATAAGGAATGCCTGTTAATAAAGAGGAAATATTATGTTTGTGGCTCCAAAAAGGAATTATGAGGAAAATAATAATAGTTTTTGTTTGTTTATCAATTTCCGGCAGCATGGAAAAGGTTATTGCAAAAAATGCCGAATCAGTAACTGATCAGCGTTTTAATGATTATAAAGAACGTTTTGTACTGGCATTATGGAAGGTGTATCCTTCGTGGGCGAGCAGTGTCGGTTATCATCAATATGATAATGTGCTGGTGATACCTGATGAAAAATCAAGAGCAAGGGAGCTTGCTTTTTCAAGGGCTAATCTTGATTCCCTGAAAAAATTCAGGATCAGGGACCTTTCAGATGCAAACAAAATTGACTACTACCTGGTAGAAAACCAGTTGAAATATGCAGAGTGGGGTATCCGGGAACAGAAGGCCTGGGAGTGGGACCCATCGGGATACAATGTGAGCGGCGGATTCGCTGATATGCTCAGTAATAATTATGATTCGCTGGATACGAGGCTGCGTAATTTTTATGAGAAAATGGCTGCCATACCAAAGTATTATGAGGCTGCACGGCATAATATTAAAAACCCGACAACAGAGCATACCCAACTGGCTATTGAACAAAACCTGGGGGGCATCTCCGTATTTCAGCAGGACCTTACAGATGCTTTACAGCATTCACACCTGGATGACCAGGAGAAAATAAAGATCATGCACAGGGCGAGGCTCTCGGTAGCTGTGATCAATAATTATGTGGACTGGCTGAAGGATATGAAGAATGAGCATCCGCGGAGTTTCAGGCTTGGCAAGGAGCTCTATGACAAGAAGTTTGCTTTTGAAATACAATCCGGTTACGGTGCGGATGATATCTATAAAAAGGCAGAGCAACATAAGGTAGAACTGCATAGCAAAATGCTGGCGATTACCAAACAACTGTGGCCAAAATATTTTCCCGGACAGACCATGCCGGAAAGCAAATTATACGCAATCAGGATGATGATAGATGCGCTCTCGCTAAAGCATGTGCAGCCGGATTCTTTCCAGAGCGCTATTGACCATCAATTGCCGGAACTGGTGGCGTTTATCAAAAACAAAAACCTGATCTATATTGACCCTTCAAAGCCGCTCGTGGTGCGCAAGGAACCGGCTTATATGGCAGGCGTGGCAGGTGCTTCCATTAATGCACCTGGCCCTTATGATAAGAACGGAAACACTTATTACAATGTGGGCAGCCTGGCAGCGTGGGACAAAGAAAAAGCGGAAAGCTACCTGCGGGAATACAATCATTATATACTGCAGATACTCAGCATCCATGAGGCTATTCCGGGGCATTATACGCAATTAGTTTATGCCAACCAATCGCCGAGTATTATCAAGTCCATTTTTGGTAATAACGCCATGATAGAGGGTTGGGCGGTATATAGCGAACGGATGATGCTGGAGAATGGCTATGATGGCGACAGGGGGGTGAACTCAACCGAGGCATCGCCGGAGATGTGGCTGATGTATTATAAATGGAACCTGCGCAGCACCTGCAACTTTATACTTGACTATGGTGTGCATACTATGGACATGAGCAAGGAAGACGCGATGAAATTGCTGGTAACAGACGCTTTCCAGCAGCAGGCGGAAGCGGAGGGGAAATGGAAACGTGTTTCTGTAACACAGGTGCAGCTCACCTGCTACTTTACGGGCTATACCGAGATATATGATTTCCGCCAGCAACTGATGGATAAACAGAAAGACAAATTCAACCTGAAACAATTTAATGAACAATTCCTGAGTTATGGGAGCGCGCCGGTGAAGTATATAAAACAACTAATGGTTAATGAATAATGGTCAATGGTCAATGTCTTTTCATCAGGGGCTGATTGCTTGCCGGAAACCCAACCTTTTCCCCGTAATACGGTGTCTTCCGGTATAGGAAATAGTGCAACTAAAAACGCTATTTGCCAGCGTTATGCACATTTTTTATTTTAATCAATTGAACTAAATGAGGAAGCACTATAAGGTTGTTGCAATTGGCTTTATGTTTTTGTTGGTGGCTTGTTCTGCACTGGCTACCGTTCGTAAGGTATTGTTTATAGGCAACAGCTATACCTATACCAATAATATGCCGCTGATGCTACAGACACTCGCGGCTACACTGGGCGATACGCTTATCTATGATCAGTCAGACCCGGGTGGATATACATTAGAGGAACATAGCACCTATGCGCCTACTATATCAAAAATATTTTCGCAACAATGGGACCTAGTAGTATTGCAGGAGCAAAGTGAACTGCCGGCATTTCCGCCTGCCCAGGTAGATACGCAGGTTTACCCGTATGCCCATGCCTTAGACAGTATGATACATGCCAACGACAGTTGCACACAAACAATGTTCCTGATGACATGGGGCCATGCCGACGGCGATCCGCCAAATTGCCCCGCTTACCCACCAATCTGCACTTATGATGGTATGCAGCAAAGCCTGAAGGATAGCTATATGCAGATGACGCATGACAACAATGCTATTGTAGCGCCAGTAGGTGTGGCATGGAAGGTGATGCGCGACAGTTTTCCTGCTATATGGCTGTACCAGTCAGACAGCGACCACCCGGTAGTTCCCGGTTCTTATCTGGAAACCTGCGTACTATATAATTCTATATTTCATAAAAGGACGTATGGCTGCACTTATACGGATGGCTTAAGTACAAGTGATGCCGAAACCATACAACATGTTGCGGATAAGGTTACTATTGACAGCCTTACCCAATGGCAGCAATATGGACATTATCCTTATGCCGGATTTACGTATTCTGCTTCCGGCAATACGGTTACATTTATTGGTGACCCCATTATACCAACCGATAATAACTGGACGTTTGGAGACGGCGGGCATGACACTTTATCAAACCCTGTTCATACTTATGCAGGTGCGCTGAGTTATGTTGTTGCGCATACTGTATCAACAAATTGTTTTACAGAGACGATAACCGATACGGTATATTTAGGAACAACACTGACAAGGCAACCGGTTAAAGAAGGCACACCGCCCATAGATATTTTACAGGAAGGGAACGGCAATATAGCATTTGTTTTTCCTGGTGCACAGGCGTATGATGTACTTGAGGTGTATGATGCCAGTGGAAGGATCGTTAGAAAATATTCTGTTAACAGTGCAAAAATCACTGATAATTT
>Ga0302185_10002585_pt1 | contig 11800 bp, 12 predicted proteins | sample II_Bog_E1_1_FD_200231 | JGI IMG/M metagenome (GOLD analysis project Ga0302185, IMG submission 200231) | Peat permafrost microbial communities from Stordalen Mire near Abisko, Sweden - II_Bog_E1_2 | ecosystem: Environmental > Terrestrial > Soil > Wetlands > Peat | place: Sweden: Abisko... | reverse complement strand
ATGATTAATTATAGTATGACGGCATTGTTGCTAAACTTTAAATTTATCTGTTGCTATTATTAAGATGAAAGACTTAGACGAAGCCAAAAGTTAATCCAATTTCAATACAGTCGAGTATTTGCTCAACAAGGAGTACTCGCCGCAACCACCCCGCAAAATATCAGAGTATCTCATCCAAGAACCATAACGACCAAACTTTGTATTGCGCCATCAAGCCCAAGAGTATAGCGTTGTGCGAGTCTATATTAACTCGCTAACTTCATCACAGGTGCGACTATATTACAGCAAATTCACTCCTCGTCAAAAGGAAGGAACCATCTGTATCGTTCACGGATACGGGTAAAGCACCGATGACTACATTGAGGTACTGACATAACAACGCAGATGGCAGAGTACTTCGCGAAGAATAGGTTTGTTGTCAACATGGTCGATCTTCGCAGTTTCGGCTATTCGGGTGGGAGGAGGGTAAACTAGTCCCTTTATGGAATAATGAGCGACATATAAAATTTGCTACGGCGGTGCTGCGAAATAGGACTGCCAACCTATATTATCTCTCAAGGATTCGGTAGCCTTCTAATATTCGCACTCTTGCAGTAAAACCCTAACCTGCCGCTGTCAGGAGTCATCGCCATGTCTCCCCTCTTCGCGTTTCCTTTCTTTCACGAGACAAGTTTGATAAGTCAATCGCTGCTGTGGGGGTTGTCCTGGATTTTCCCCGATCTAATGATAAACAACATGATTAACCCTACTTCTCTCACGAACAACGATAAAAAAATAAAGCAATGCATCGACGGGATATTTAGCTTTCAATTTATTACCATTAATATGGTGCAGGATTATGCCTAACTCAGCGAAAAGGTTATGAGCGAAGCCCACAAGTTCCAATATCCCCTATTTGTGTGCTACGGTGCTAAAAATGCCATCCAGCCCAAGGCTGACGTCAAGAAGTTCTACCAGCTCGCAGGCTCGAAGTAAAAGAACTCATATGTGTTTAAAAATGGGTTTCATCAGTTGTTTAAAGATGAACATGCCGAGGAGGAGCTCTTCCCCAAGATACTGGAGTGGATATTGGATTTGAGGTCTAATAAAAATCAGATAAAATGGGGAAAGACTTCTCCTTTCAATTTGGAAGTGGTGCGAAAAATGCCACCTTGGATCAAGTACACAGTTATTGCTTTGATCCCTTTGCTGGTGTGGCTTCTATTACGGATGAAAAGGGCACGACGCGGATGATCTTTATATTTTAGGAGTAATTTTTAAATCAGAATTGCCCTATTAGTACTGAGAGTATAAAGATTTATTGCAATTATGGTGATTAAGTTGTACATCGACTACAACTCACAGCCATCTAGGGCTGTGCTTGCATTCTGTCTCATTGCCAAGATACCCTTCGAAATCATAGAGGTCAGCATGTTCTCTGGAGATGTACCGTTCCTATCATGTAGCTACGAAAACCAGAGTATGCCAAGATCAACCCGATGAGGCGCGTTCCTGCCATCCACGATACCGACTGCGATCTTCTTCTTGCCGAAAGCCATACAATCCTACGATATTTGTGCTGCAAATATAACATGCCATAGCACTGGTATCCACAAAAGGACCTTGCTCGGCAGGCTAAAATCAACTAATTTTTAGACTTTCATCATAGCAGTACAAGAAAATGTTCATATCTCGTGTATCACTTACTCTTTGCACCAATTCTAAAAGCAGGTGACCCAACCTTCAGCTAGAAGTACACTCAAAAGGTGGTAAAGGCATCTCTTCGCAATTTCGAACAGATTTACTTAAAAGACAATCGCTATGTGGGAGGAGAGAATCCTTCAATCGCCGATCTAATTTCATTTTATGACATTACGATGCTCTAATTGATCGACTTTGACTACACCCCGTACACCAAAATAATAAGATGGATCAAATAAATGCAGAAAATTCCTGAAGTATGCCAAGCGAATGAGAGATTTACCCAAAGCAAAGAGAGTTTAAAGAGTCTTAATCCCCAAGCAAAGTTGTGAGTGATTGTCTTCCAAAATATGTCTGTTTTACTGGTCTTTGATTATAAATAAAATAATGATTACTGCACAATGATTAAAGAAGGCATCAACGAAATATGATTGATTTGCTATAATCTTTAGATAAAATAAGACTAAGATATACATATCGGGCTGACTGACAACTGTCCAAATATTCGAATTATCAATCATTATTTTTATTTATCTCAAATATCAATTGCATCATCAGCTGAGCAAACTAAGCAAAAGCAAGTCTCTGATATAAAGTTATATAAAGATTATGAATGTTAAATTATGTCAAATCAGGTCAATGTATCCTATTAAACGTCTAGACTGCCTTCCGAGTAATGATTTCATCGTCCAATATAAACTGTAAGAGTTTTTTTTTGGTGATGGAGCAGAGAAGATACTATCCTTTTTTTGGGAAGCCTATTTTTTTTAATGAGAAACCAGATCCTGAATAATCTCGAAATAGAAAGGGACCTGCCAATTATTCGTATAGTTCGATAAATAATACCTTTCCATTTTCGATATCTATATAAAAAGTCTTCTCGCGGTGACTGTAAAAATGCTATGTCCTCTTTCTCAAACAGTATTTACAGGTTTTATAGCAGCAAAGAAAACATATAAATAGACGGGTCGTATAAACTCCGCATTAAGCGCATTTTCCACATTATCTGTGTAGATCTGCAAGATCGCGAGGAAGACGAAACAGCGTTCTATCTTGATAATTAGCTCGAACATTAGCATTTAAAAGCTCTTCGAAATCTTTATCTTAATTTTTTTTAATTAATTGTTAAAACACAAGAAAAATATACTTGAATTACAAGCGAGACTGGTTGTCAAATTATGATTGTAATTTTTTGGATTAATTAATTGATGCTAATAGGCATTCCTCCTTTTGTTTCTAGAGTCCTAATAAGGATTTCATGATCATATGAATTCTACCTAAAATATAGTTTTATCTGGGCTTAAAACGCAAATATTTGGATTCTTGAAAGATAGAGATAGTTTAAATATTATTTTAAAAAGGAAGATGCATTGTGCTGAGCATTTTAATTAGCTCATAGAGTATGGGCATCATTTTAGAGATGAAGTAGTGTGTAAAATTAAAAGAGTAAAGTAATACCTGATAGCAGACCGATTTATATATTCGTATTTTTGGTTATTCTCGAACAATTTATAATTGAACATTTTATTGGCAGTATTTCTTGATTTTCTAAAGGCAATCATTAATTTCTTATTATGGAAGAAATTCATCTGGTTTTGTTGACGGAAATAGAATATTAGCTGCATTCTTACACAACATGCATTGTGAGTTGCGAATAGGCAAGCAGTTTTTATGGGCAACATGTCCACACGCTGTAATTATCAGCACTGGATAATGTACACCTAGGAAAGCTTCTGCTAATGATTTGTTATGATGAATTTTGGCGAAATAATAAAGTGGACCAATTTCTGATGACTCTTTACAAATGATGCATTGCTTCGAGTTATAGAGTTCAATGGTATGCTCTATTACCATATTTTATGGCAATTGTTTAAAAAATTAAGCTTGCTTTCTTTGAATTTATTGCATTTTTTAGTGTCTCTTTTTATGGGCTTTCTATTTTTTTAATTTAGCCAATTCATCATTAATATTGTAATTGGAATTTTGGTTCAATCTCCTTCTTTCCTAAAGATATTCTTAGCCTTTTATAAACAAGCTGATTAAATGATCTATTTCGCTTTAAAACATGTACTGTCCCCTTATTTACCTGATAAAATCTATAAGAGTCTAGTTAATCCTTTTAATTGTTTCATTCTTTGTCTACAAATAGAGAATTAATAAAGTAAAAAGCATTTTGCTTAAAGTAATTTAGCCAGCTCTTATTTTTTTGGGTCTGGACCTTAAACCTTCAAAGAGGAAATTAATGAAATTCTAAAATATTTTAATTACCTTTTCTAAAGTCTACTCAGTAAAAATATGTCTAGAGTACTCTGATCTTTTTTTACTTTCTAATTTGAGCCGATAGAGTGGAGATATTTTGTGTTATACGTCTATCAATTAAGCATAGACAGAGAAAACTGAAAGATTAAATAGATTTGGTGGGACCTTGCCTGATTCAAACGCTTTATGATTTTATGAATAGTACTCTACAAAGTATTGTTTGATCAATGGTTCGTCTAAAACGATAGCAAGAGCAGTTTATCTGAATTTCATCCGAGTAAGATTTGGACTGACATAATCGATAAGTTCTAATAAATGAAATATATCCCTTTTATCTGCATATTGGAGATATGCTGCAACTATTAGTTAATCAATAGTAGTTTATACAATGTAAATTAGATTAGAAATGGCGAAGCATATTTAGTTTATTAGAGAATTTCTGGATTTAAAATTTTGAATTATCTTATCAGCTTCCTCTATTTCAAATAAAATATTCAGAGAATACTGCCTCGCTGCTAAGAAATCCATTAATGGCTGGAAATATGCCCGTGAGTGATATTTCACGAGGATATTTAATAGTACCTTCAAGAAAATGCTATCGATACTAATCAAGAGGAGATGCTTGCTGTAAATTGCATTATCTTTTGATTTATAAGTTGCCAATGCGCTAATCACTTTATGTATTAGCTCCTAGAGGATTTAAAACTAAAATATTTGCTCACAATCAAAAAGTTAATCACGCTCTAACTATGAAAAACTTTCTATATCTCCCTCAAAGAATGCAAATATTGCCAAGGAAAAAGTTCTATTAATGGACCAATTGAGAGTTTTTGTATTATTGATCAAATAGTCTGAGGTTTACTTTATTATCTTCTTGAGAATAGCTCTGAAATTTGAAGACGGTTTCAATTTTTTTATTAAAGTTTTCAAAATATCGAAATATCTTAATTCCAATTCGTTAATAGATTAATCGCTTTTAATGCGATAAACCTATCCGAAATTTGATAGTTGGCAGATGTTGATGTTTTACAGAATGGATTATAAAATAAGAACTGCATTAGGTAGGCTTAAAAGGACAGTATAATCTTTGTAAAGCTGCACATAACTTGCCTTTTTATCTTAGTATTTTTTGAAATTATAGTTAATCACTAATGGCTTTATTTTATTTTGACCAAGAAGACGTTCTACCATCCTGCCATTTGACAAGATATTATTGGAGATATCATAGAACATTTTTGCTATCAGATGGCAACAATGTCTTGCAGAAGTCAAACGGAAGTATTAAATTATGACCTACTATTGTAATTTTTAATCTGCAAAGAGAGAAATCAGCAAATTACAGAATTCTTTTTTGTCCAGGAATTTGCTGAAGCCCGAAATCAGGTATTGCAAAATAGTAGTATCATAAATATTACAATTGTAGTTAATTTTGAATCTGGGGTACTCCTAAGGAAATCGAGAAATTAACAGACTGCCAACAATAAGCATATTATAATAACTATGGCTCGTAAATTCCGTCATTATCCCTAGAATGGCGTTTCCAATAATTGATTTTTTTTTATTGATGTCAATATAATTTTCCTATATTTTAGTAATTCTGAAGAAAAGGTAAATTAAGAATTGAGTCTCTTTTTAAAAGATTGAAGGGGTCTCGTCTTCATCTTTTATTTTCCTCAGCGCATGTTTGCCTTGACCATGATGAGGACATTAATTTTCATCTTTTATTAATTAAGGATTTCCACAATCACATCTGACATCGTGGCTCACTTAAAAATCTCGATAGCGATGCTTGGTGTGGTTTCCTTAAACAAAACAAGTTGGGCACAAATAGCCCAATTCATTTTAAGGTTAAATGAAACAGTCATAGCATTTGTAAGCATAGGAAGTATTACCTCTTAGACATTCTTTTAAGCAAATAGGTCCTTATGATATGTTCTTTTTATAACTGAGTCTTTTGAAACAACTTTACAGCTATGAAGCAAATTTGTAATCATAAGGGCCTCTGGGGAGATGATCCAGACATAGTTAGGATAAGTCGTAGTAAAGGCAACTAAGCCGAGAACTGATCGATAAGGCTATATCTGCAAGAGTTTTATTGTGGAAGATCGCTCCATCAACGCTAGATTCGCTGGGATGTTGCTAGGCCATGCAAAGAAATATTATTAAAGTCAATTTGGCAACTGTCCAAATAAGCATAAAATAGTATTTCACTTCAACCGTAGACTCTCTATTAAATCATTAAATATTAAAATAATTTGATCGATTGGCAATTGTGAAATGAAAGCAAGCAGCATATCTTGCCCATCAAGGTCAATAAAAATTGATTTTGGTTGGCATTTTATTATACTTTCAGGTTATGGAATATATCCTCATCGCCATAAATAAATTTTATAAATTTTTCCATACAGTTATGAATATTTTATAATTTCACTCTTTTTTGAGATGTAATTTTCTAAGCAATGAATTGGGGTATAAATGTTTGAATATTATTGACTAACCCCTTTCCAAAGTAATGATGAAGCCAAAATTTATTTTTTTTACATACCGTTTTCGAAGTTGAGTGATAATTTTCTAAAATATGGCTCATTATTCACCATCGATTAGTTATGGAAGCAATCAATCGTCAATATAAAGAATAATATTTTAGAAGAATCAATGGAAGGCCAAGAAGGCAAATCTGTGGTGTAACCCTTGTTACCCATCTTGAATAAGATGTGCTTCGCTGAAAACGTGGAACAGCTTCACCGCTATAACCTGCATGTAGCTGATGTCTGCTATCGAACTGGCATAGCGAGAGTCGAAGAATATCAAAAAAACAGATAAAAATATTTGCAGGAATCCAAGGTGAAGTAGCAGATAAAGAGCGTGGCTGATCTCCAAAAAGACAAGAGAAAGGATGATATTAACAAATATACCGAAATCGTCAATCGAAACATCGAAAATATTAACCATCTGTAGCAGTCCAACTTGCACAACCGAGATGAACTCTACACTAAAGAACAGCAAAGGATGGAGGGCTCGCAGACCCGTCGGCTAAAATTTATAAAGACAGCCACCAGTTCGCTGCATCACAATCAAATCATGGATAGACAGTAGCATTTTAGGTAGCAGTAATAGTTCCAAATGGAAAAAAGTCTTAATTTACTGTAGGATCATGAGAGTAAGCTAAAAACAGCCAACCATCGTCGAAATGATCTTCTCCTTTCCATCAAGCAGATCCTGAGACATTAGAATAACAGCGTATTGCTTACTCAGTAGAGCTATCGTGAGAAGTCGAAACAAAGCGAAGAGGAATACTACACCAAACTGGTCTAAAAGTATCAAGCAGCGGATAAATTTCACAATGGGCAGACTCTATAGCTGTCCAAACGATGGGAGGATAGGAAAAAAGAGCATTAGACACTGATACTATCCCATAAAAATAAACGCACCAGCGCTGAGCAGGAACGATAACATCTGTATCAACAGGAATTAGAGAAGAAGGAAGCCAAGATTATTGGGGCTAAGCTGAACAAATAGCAATTGCTTGAGGCCAAAACCGAAAGCATTGATGCAAAGAGGTAAATCTATCTTTTATTATAGAAAGATTAAGCAGAAACGACGCATGTTCAATGCATTCTTTCTACGTGAGTAGCACGAGAAACAGATTGATGCCATCCAGCAGAAGCAACACAGCAGTCGACTCATGCTGGCAAGGCTAAAGCAGCAGAAGTAGCGACAGCGCAGTCGTAATCTGCATGACTTGGCGGTAACTCTGCGTCACTGATGTTTTGTTTTGTAATTATACGTTTTCGTGGCTAAAAGCATAATGATAGTTGCATATATTATTACTTTAGAATAATTATTAGCAGAAATGGAGGAATCCGGCATATTTGTCGCCAAACACAACCGAGCTGCCTCTTCGGAGAAGAGCGCTCACTTTGTTACGCAGAGTTCACCCTCAAAAGATAAGAGACCAGCCAATACGGTGTCCATGTACGTCGACGTAGGTCGCCAAAAGATATTGCCCAAACCAGTCACGCAGCTGGTAAAGCATGGTGTTAATCGACGCTCGGAAAGTCAGCACTTTCAAAAAACTCAGCAAAAATCACAACTGCGCTATCGTAAATTGAACGCCACAGCTGGAGAGGGTACTTTTACTGGAATGAATCCGCTGAAGGAGTTCAAACGGCAAGCAATGCGAAATCAGCTACGTGCAGGGCTAGCGGGCAACGATATCGGGCTGGGTGGCTTCCTACTGCGAGTGTAGGAATGGTAGACTAAGTTCGTGAGCTGCTGCCACGACGAACAGTACGAGCAAGCAGGCGAGGGTACACTGGTAAGCATGTAGTGATCGTCAGACTGCTCAACTACGCTGTTGACTACAATCTTGGGGAGCAGTTTCTGCGTGCCCTTAAACTGCTGGCAGACTTGCACTACCTCATTGATCAGAATAGTCAAGCTTTCTTTTATTACGATCAGACCCGCGAGGGTTGTCTTCTCTTGGAGAGTCCCCAACTACTTGTGGAGTCGTTGATGGGTTTAGCCGATTGCTGTGGCAAGGCGGGCCTCTAGATGTAAGGCATCCGTGTTCTAAAGAAGGCCTTAGAGTATTCATGGCTATATAATTTATCAGAAAAGGAGTTGCGACTCTACGATGAAATAGGTAAGCTGCACTACCATTTGGGTGATCTGCAAAAAGCCAAACAATATCACAATCGGCACGTAAACGCGATCCACGAGCCTGCATCATCTGCACTGAGACAGCTCTCTCAGCAACGAGTCATCAAAGCCTAGGAGGTTAACATGTAAACCAAATATTCGGATATCAGTCTGCTTCTGCTTGTGCATCTCAAGGCCCCCATCAAAACTTTGCAGGAGATCCCTCTTCCCTTCGAAGCTCCATCAGATTTCGACTCAGTTCGGAGCCATTTCAACATTTCGAGCAAGTACTTTGGAGTGCATGAAGTCACCACTGAGGCAGGGCAACTGCTGAAAGGATGGTTCTTCCGGGAGGAAATGGAAGATCTTTCTTTAAGTGAGGGCGATTGGAATGCAAACAAACATAAGAAGTTTGCTTTTATCGATTTTCAGCTCAATCAACAACTAAGGAGACTCGGAACAGGTGGGAGGAGAGAGAGGGAGAGGGGTAAGCTGGGTAGTCGCAGCCTATTTCCCGTCAAGGAGTCATTAGAGGAGCAAGTGTCTCGTAAAATGAAGGAGGCGCCGCTCTAACCCGATTGGTATTAAAAGATTGTGAGGCAAATTAACCGCGACCACCGAAACAAATTATTAAACGTGCGGGACGCAGTGCGAATCCGTGGTTTTAACAAAAAGACCATTCCTCCGCTGGAGGCTATTCGGGACTTGTACAACACCTTTTTCGAACGGCCGAGAGGGCATCTGCACCACGCGAGTTTCAACGCATGATCATTGATATAGCCATTTAATAAATATGATAGGGTAACATATCCAATAATAGTCGAAGATATTACGCCTTTAATTCTTTTATTAACGACCGGAAAAAAGTTAAAAATAATGGATTTTTGCGAATCATAAAAATGACGAAAATAGTCACAAATGGAAGGAGGGTCGAAGGAGCAGTGGATCATGAGGCTCGGAGTTGAGGATTGGTTACAGAGTGTATTTTCTGAATTAGACTGTGGGATTAATAGCGCGGTGGTTTTATTGATTATATATTTATTAGAATGTGCAAATTCTCATCAGGCTGCGGTTCATCTGACTCCTTCCCCTGCAAGAGCTGCGGAACTCCACTCTGCAAGCAGTGCAACCGATCTCTCAAGACTGGCAAACCACCCGCATCAGGAAACTCAGCACAGTGTGGTGACTGCAAGAACAACTTCCATTGATACCCGCATGATTGATACGCCATCATCTTAAGTTAATCCTTATACTATTCAACCTATACTCCATACAAAATATGCCCTATTATTGTGGGATAAAAGCCGAAGAGAAGCACTTATCCATAAGGCCAAATCCCAATCCTCAAATCGGGAATAAGCCTTGATATCGATAATATCAAGCAGGTTAAACTACCCATGAATAATGTATAGTTTAAAAATAGGGCATTGATTAATATTATTCGTAACTTTTACTGTATGAGCCACCAAGAAGGCACGATCCACCACATTCACGAAGTATCCGATGTGGTCAACTATCAAACATACCGTTACTTTGGTTTTCTCATCTCCGAACCCAAAAAATACTTAATTACGCATATTCTTCTTTGGGCAGGCATGATCACCTACTATATTGTAACTGCATTCAAATCTCCACCAGGACTAATCGCTGTTAGCGTTGCCATGCATATACTCGCACAAGTGCTCATCATTGTTATTGGATGCACAGACCCCGGAATGGTACCCAAGATACTACCCCGCTACGAGAATAAGCAAACTAGCAGAATACCTCTTGATAGTAGGATCGATAACAGCGACATGAGAGATGTTCAAAGAGTATACACAATGCCGATTAAAACTCACAATCTGAAAGTAAAGTTTTGCAGCTCTTGCAACATCTATCGGCCTCCTCGCACCTCACACTGCTATGATTGCAACATGTGCGTAGAAAGGTTCGATCACCACTGTCCCTGGGTGGGCACCTGCATCGGCAAGCGCAACTACAAAATATTTTTTGTTTTTGTCGTGAGTTTATGCCTGCTCTGCACCTTTGTTATGATTCAAATCATAATAGTGCTGACCATATTCGAGTTGCCGGCTGATATGGGGTATTTTGTGATGAATATCATCCTAATAGTGTACATCTTTGCGGCTTGGATGTTTGTCGTAATCCTTATGAGCTTTCACATCTTCCTCACCTATCAGAATACGACCACCAACGAGTTTTGCAAAGACGTGTGGTAGACAATCTCGGGAAACCCATTTTCTAAGTACCATAGAAGTTATTCAGGACAGGGTTTGGCAAAAACTGCCTCAAAATATTTGGAAACACACAGCAGTAGCTCGTCGATCCCAAAGCCGAGCTGATAGATCGAGAGGTGCTGTCGCCTGCTCGGAGGAAAAAGCAAGGCGAGATAGATTCGATGCAGACCTCTAACGAAAATATAAAACACGAACAGAAGTAATCTCCTGATAAGAAAGGAGGAGTTGACTCGAAGGAAGGATGGGTGGCAGTCCCAATCACCGGCCTCGCCCTGCATAAATAACCCTGATAATATTGTTGCTTTATATGGCTCGTTCTTGCATCTTAAGCCTTGATGAATAACAAAGAGATAACATATGCCTATGCATAAAATGAATCAGTCTTCTTCCATATCGCGGTTGTTGCTCTTGACCATCGCCTTCCCTAAATAACTACAGACGAACCGATTGAGCCGATCCATTGCTCCTTTTCGGGACCTGTCTCTGCAGTGAAGTAGAAGACTGTTTCGCTGGTTTATACTTTCTATCTATCGACAGCAGTACGAATGTATTTTTCTTATCGGGGTCGTCCTCGATGGTCTTAATTGATACTACCTATTTGAGCACCACAATTTCGGTTGGCGATTCGTACACTCTCCGCTCTTTGTAAGTCAGGAGCAGATTGTTGGTCAGCACCACCCATCGTCTGAATAAAGTCAAAGCTACTTCCTCCAGCTCTTAAGGAAACGCGATTGCTTCTCAAGATAACCCTCTTTATTGATGCTTTGTATCTCCTTGAGGATGGCTGACTTATCCATTAAACTATTATATTGGTCAGTCAGAAGTTGATGGATATAATTTATAAGACAATTCAAGAAAGACAATCAGAAATTCACCATGTACTACTACTGAATCGTGCTTGGGTTTTAACTTTTAATGCCATCGCAGAGGGCGATAAAATCGTTAATTATCCTGACTGCTTCTATCACGATCTTAGGCTA
>Ga0302185_10002582_pt1 | contig 11816 bp, 9 predicted proteins | sample II_Bog_E1_1_FD_200231 | JGI IMG/M metagenome (GOLD analysis project Ga0302185, IMG submission 200231) | Peat permafrost microbial communities from Stordalen Mire near Abisko, Sweden - II_Bog_E1_2 | ecosystem: Environmental > Terrestrial > Soil > Wetlands > Peat | place: Sweden: Abisko, Stordalen... | reverse complement strand
TCGCGCAGGCTGATAGAGCTCATTTCCTTCTTATCGATCAAATAGGTCGCCTTTTTGCAGTTATGTATAATTTTTTTCAAATAGCTCATGGTTAAAATTTTTAGATCCAGTTTTTTTGAAGACAAGCCCTCAGGTTTAGCTTGGCACGATGGATGATCACCCAAAAATTTGCCGGGCTTACCTTCAGTTCAGCGCAAATGTTATCCGAGGCTTCTTCATCAATATGCTTCATCGTAAAAACAGCTTTCCACAATACCGGCAGTTTTTGCAGGCAGTTTTTAAGCACTTGTTCAAATTCCCTGCTGACGATATGATCCTTATCTTCAATACCTATTTCCTTCGGCCCGTATTCTTTTAGCCAATGCCCGGTGTCTTTATCAAAAAACTCGCGCTGCTCCTCTTCCGCCACTTTTATTTCCATTGATTTTAACCCGGAAGAGTTTTTCCGGTAAACGTCTACGATCTTGTTTTTAAGTATCGCCGTCAACCACGTTCGTTCGGAACTGCGGCCTTCAAAGCTGCCTGTTTTTTGCAATGCGGCTAAAAAAGTATCCTGCACCAGGTCTTTCGCCAGCTCCTCGTCATTGATTCTGGACTTGGCGTACGCATACAAGTAATCGGCATGGGCGGTAACCCATTCATGGGGATTTAGCAGGTTATTCATTTAGTAAAAAATTCGTTAAGGCAATTCTTTTAAGCTTTAGTCGTACAAAATGCACAATCCTTACAATTTATATCGATGTTATTCGTCCTTTGGATATGCGGCCTGATTCAAGTTGGTACAAGTTGATACATTTCGGCAGCGTAAAATAAAAAGGCATACTTTTATTGTAAGGTTGAGCTGCTATGAACGTCCAATCCCGAAAACAACAATAAATTTAATTCATAATACGATGAAACAGGTTAAAATATTTGCTTTTACAGTTTTGCTGGTTGCAGCGGCACTGGGCTCAACGGCATTCATTAATGTAAAACTGCTTAACAAAGTCAACGCCGAAGATAAGGGATTTGCCGTAGTGGAACTGTTTACTTCCGAGGGCTGCTCCAGCTGCCCGCCGGCCGACCAATTAGTGGCAAAAATAGAAAAAGAAGTAAAAGACAGGCCGGTTTATATACTGGCTTATCATGTCGACTATTGGAACCACCTGGGTTGGAAAGATGCCTTCAGCAGCGCCGACTATTCCAAACGCCAGCAGGATTATGCGTCTTATTTGCATCTTCAATCCGTTTATACGCCGCAGATCGTGGTGAACGGCCGGATGGAGTTTGTTGGCTCCGAAGAAGCGACGCTTCGAAGCGCGATCACCGGCAACCTTAAAAACGCACAGGGCACATCGCTTAGCCTGGGCATTGCCGCCGCCGATAAAAACCAGGCTACCATCAAATATGCCATTGACAAAGCGGATAAAAACACGGCCCTCTATATTGCCGTTGTACAAAAAAATGCCCAGACAAAAGTTGAACGCGGTGAAAACCAGGGCCATACTTTATCGCATGTACAAATTGTGCGGAAGTTACAAAAGGTGGCCTTAAACGGCGACGCAGGGGACGCAAAAGTGGGCCTGCCAACGGATTTCGACAAACAAAACTGGGAAATCATCGGGTTTTTACAAAATACCCAAAGCGGAGTGGTAACCGGCGCAGCGAAGGCTACTTATGCTGAATAAAAGGACGCGGTAATTCGTAGAAGCAATAACCAAAACATTTAATATATTTAGCTTTTTAATGTTATTGGTTTGAGGCAATTTGAAAAATTACGGGAATTTATTCTGAATAAACTGAGGGACGAGCTCCCGCCGCATTTAACTTACCACAATATCGATCATACGGAAGACGTAATGCAGGCCGCCGCCTTATTGGCGACCGCGGAAGGTGTTGACGAAACCAGCCGGAATTTACTGGCCGCCGCCGCCCTGCTGCATGATACCGGTTTCCTGGTGGGCCGTGAAGGGCACGAGGAAGCATCGTGCAATATCGCACGCTACTATCTGCCCCTATATGGCTATACGCCGGATGAAATTGACATCATCTGCAGTTTGATCATTGCTACGCGGCTGCCGCAATCACCTGACAGCCCTCTTGCAGAAATTTTATGCGATGCCGACCTGGATTACCTGGGCCGCGACGACTTTTTTGCGCTTAGCGGCAAGCTTTTTACCGAGCTGAAAAATGAAGGGCTTGTTTGCCAGGATGATCAGTGGAACAGGCAGCAGGCAGATTTTATGGGCGATCATAACTATTTTACAAAAACAGCTATAAATTTGCGACAGCCTCAACAGGAACACTATGTTGAACTGATCAAATTAAAAATTACAGCTTAATCATTTCCATGAAAACAGGTGATCATGCCCTTGTACCACATTTAAAAGATGCAGCGTACATTATTGCCGGTATTTTAATTTGCGGATTTGCTTTACAGGGCTTCCTGGTTCCAAATAATTTTTTCGACGGTGGTGTAACGGGCATTTCCTTACTTATTCACGAATTATATCATATACCGATAGCTTACGTGATCATTCCTGCCAATATCCCGTTCATCATTATGGGCATATTCCAGGTGAACAGCCGCTTTGCGTGGAAAACCTTCGCTGCAATTATCGGTGTTGGGGTTTGCCTTACACTTATTCCCTACCCTCAAATCACCCATGACAAATTACTCGTCAGCATTTTTGGCGGTGTTTTTATGGGCACCGGTATTGGATTGGCCATACGCGGTGGTTGCGCACTGGATGGTATAGAAGTACTGGCATTGTTCACCTTAAAACGGAGCAGTTTTACGGTTAGCGAGATCATTTTAGGGATAAATGTGCTCATCTTTTCTATCGCTGCTTTTCAACTGGGGCTCCCTACGGCGCTCTATTCTGTAATGACCTATTATGCCGCTTCGCATACCATTAATTTCGTGATCGAGGGTGTGGAGGAATATACAGGCTTTACCATTATATCCGGGCAAAGCGAATTGATCAAAGAAAAACTGGTGCTGGAATTGGGCCGTGGAATAACGATTTACAAAGGCGAACGCGGGTACTTAAAAGAAAGCTTTGATGTACACCACCCGGTTGATATTATTTTCACCGTGGTTACCCGCCTTGAAGTACGACGGCTTAGAAACATTGTTTACGCCATCGACCCAAAAGCTTTTATGTTTACCAGTACGATAAAGGAAGCGTCCGGCGGGGTACTGAAAAAGCGTGCAAGGCATTGAGGAAGTTCATAGTTGATAGTTCATGGTTCATAGCCAATAGCAGAAGTTGCGGCGGCTATGAACTATCAACCATGAACTACTCTATCACCTCGTAAATAATCACCGGCTTCGCTTTATTCTTCAGCATCACCTCGCCGATCCTTTCGCATTTGAACGATTCTTTTATTTGCTGGTAAACTTCTTCGGATATGACGATCTGGTTGGCTTTCGCGGTCGATTGCAAACGTTGGGCAGTATTAACCGTATCACCGATAACGGTATAGTCGAGTCTTTTAAGTGATGCCGAACCGATATTGCCGGAGATCATTTCCCCTGAATTAATGCCGATAGAGATCATCGGTTTAAAAACCTTGTCGCCGGCAGCCACTTCGGGGGCGGCTTTCATGTGGTCCCTTGCGGCAATAGCTACGTCAATGGCACGATCGAGGTGATATTTACCGCGGAAAACGGCCATCACAGCGTCGCCCATAAATTTATCGATATGGCCGTTTTGGGCCAGTACCTCCTTCACGATCATCTCGAAAAGCTGGTTGATCAGTTTTACCACCTCATTGGCGGGAACATTTTCCGAGAAAGCCGTAAAGCCGCATACATCCAAAAACATTACTGTGGCGTCGACCGTCTCGTTATCCAGCAGGCTTTTTTCAAAGCCCTTGCTGTTCATAAAGTTGATCACGTTCTCATCCACATACATTCGCAGGATGTTGTTTTCCTTAATGGCTTTAAGTGTTTCGCGCACCTGGGCAACATGGTTCAGGGTTTTCTCCATGGTGAGGTCCAGGTCCTCAAAATCAACCGGTTTGCACACAAAATCAAAGGCGCCGCGGTTCATGGCGGTGCGTATGTTTTGCATATCGCCATAGGCCGAAACCACCACCGCCCGTAAGATGGGGTTTGCATCGGGCAGGCGGCTTAACAGGGTAAGCCCGTCCATTATCGGCATATTTATATCGCTCAAAACCACGTCCAGGTCGGGGTTTTCACCAACTTTTACAAGGGCATCTTCACCATTTATGGCAAAAACAAACTCGTACACATTTTCCCGTATCTTTTTGCGAAATTTTTGCTTGATCAACAATTCCAAATCGGTTTCGTCGTCAACAACTAAAATTTTTGCCATTAGTCGTGTTGTATGAAAGTGTAAAGTTTTTCTTTTAGTAAGTTAAAATCAAGCGGTTTGGTTAAAAACTCATTGGCGCCTTTTTCCTCGGCCTGGTGCCTGTTTTCATCGTCGCCGTAGGCGGTGATCATCATAACAACCGGCGGCGGTTTTTCATAATCTTTGCGTATGCGCGCCAGCAATTCGATCCCCGTCATCCCGGGCATATTGATATCGGATAAGATAAGCACAACTTCGGAGTGATGATCGTGCAGGAAGGTCAGCGCTTCTTCTCCCGACAGCGCAAATGAAAAATCGAACTCGCCGCTTTTTATTTCCCGCCTGAACCTTTGTACAAACAATGGCTGAACATCGGCTTCGTCGTCAACAACTAAAATTTTTGTGTGCATCAGAATAAAAGTTAAAAGGTTGATTTATATGGGCAATTTAATAATAAATTCTGTGTATTCCCCTTCCTTCGAATCAATCTCAATAATGCCTCCATGGCCATTCACCACAATTTCATAACTTAATGACAAGCCAAGCCCGGTGCCTTCTCCCGTAGGTTTTGTCGTAAAAAACGGCTGCATGATCTTTTCGCGTATGTTTTCAGGTATCCCATCGCCATTGTCCCTCACTTTTATCGCAAGGTATCCAGCGTCCGTTCCCGTTGATAAAGTGACAGTCGCCTGATATTTTGCCAGTCCTTTTTTCTGCTTTTGATGTACCGCATAAAAAGCATTGGTAAATAAATTGAGCAGCGCCCGGCCTATGTCCTGCGGCACAACATTTACCTTTGGTAAATTGTCGGCGAAATGTGTAATGAGCTCGGAATTAAAACTCTTGTCCTTTGCGCGTAAGCCATGGTAAGTTAAGCGCAGATATTCATCGGCCAGTTTATTGATGTCGGTTGGCTCCTTCACATTGCTGCTGGCCCGGCTGTGCTGCAGCATGCCTTTTACAATGCCGTCGGCGCGCTTGCCGTGATGACAGATCTTCTCCAGGTTTTGTTTAATGTCCTCTAAAATTTCTATCACTTCCTCTTTGGTACCGCTTTCCAGTTCGGTTTGCATTTCGGAGATCAGCTCGATATTCACTTCCGAAAAATTATTCACAAAATTTAAAGGGTTTTGTATCTCGTGGGCAATGCCCGCAGTAAGCTCGCCAAGTGAGGCCATTTTTTCGGATTGGATGAGTTGCTTCTGGGTGGTTTTAAGGTCTTCAAGCGCAGTTTGTATCTGTATCTTAGCTTTTTTGTTTTGTTGATTATTCCGCCAAAAAACAAATGCCAGCAGCAGCAAAAAAGTTATCACCACCGCCGATATGTATAACCGCAGGTTGGCCTGGTCCGCGGCTTTTTGAGTGGCTATCTCCTCGCGTTTCTGCTGTTCAGCAATAGCAAGGGAATGGGCATGCTCAATTTTATCCAGGTTATACATGCTGTCGCGCAGCGCGTATGAGATTTCGGTGTATTTTAAGGCGCTGTCGGCGTTTCTGCCTTTATACAATACGGCAAGCAGGCCTGCGGGGGCACGCTTCCTGCCGATGAGCAGCTTGTTTGAAACATTAAAAGCTTTATGTGCATAGAACAAAGCGGAATCTATTTGTTTTGCATCCCGGAACCAAAGCGCCATGGCGCCATCCGCCCTTTCCAACAGTTCCGGGTCGGTTTTGGTATACGGGGAATTTAACGCCACACGAAAATATTTGAGCCTGCGTTGGGGATCGGCCTGTAGTTTGCCCAAAAAAAGCAGGTCGCTTTGCGTTACGATCTGCAGGTTTTTATTTACCGCTAACTCAAAGCTTTTCAACTCATAATACATGGCCGAATCGGGCTTATTATCCCCTGAATAGATGATAAACAAATTACCCAGTTCAAACGCAGCAGCGAGGTCATCATGGCTGGCACGCGAAAATTGCAATGCTTTTTGATAATAGATTTTAGCCTGGGTATTGTTTTCGCTGCAAACCCCCAGCAAGTTGTAAATCTCCCCTATTGCCGCTTTATCGTTGTTATCTTCAGCAAGTTTTAGCGCCTTAAACATCACTTTAAGGCCTCCTGCGTTGTCGCCGTTGTTGTATGTTGTATACCCCGATAAAACCATCGCCAGGGCCTGGGCTGCAGTGTTTTTTTCTTTTTGGGTAAGCGATAGCAAATTATTAGAAACATAAGCCATTTGTTTAGCGCTTAAAGCAAGGTTTCCCACTAAAATATCGGCCATTAGCCCTGAAAGTTCAACCGGGTCCCGCGATGTGGAAAACGCTTTCATCAGGCTATCCAAACTTATTGGCGGGGATACTTTTGTGACCCTGTTACGGGCAATAACCACATTTACCAGGCTGTCGGCATTAATTTTTTGTGCCCAAGCCGGGGCCGCAGAAAAAACAATAAAAAATATCAGCAATATTTTTCTCATAGGAATGCCTAAGAAACAGGTAAGGTAATAATAAATTCCGAACCTTCACCTTCCTTGCTTTGCACTTCAATATTTCCGTTATGCCCCTTTACCACAATATCATAGCTGAGCGATAGGCCAAGGCCCGTACCCTCGCCGGTAGGCTTGGTAGTGAAGAATGGCTGCATCACTTTATCCTTTACTTCATCCGGGATACCGGTGCCATTGTCTTTAACAATTATCAATATGGCTTTTGCCCCTCCGCCATCTGGTGGAGGCTGGGCGGTTGTACTTACCGTGACGACCGGCTTGTACGGGCCATCGCTTGCGGCTTGTTTCGCATGAACGGCGTAAAAGGCGTTGTTAAATAAATTGAGCAGCACCCTCCCGATATCCTGCGGTACCAAATTAACCAGCGGCAAACCTTCCGCAAAATTTGTTACCAGCTCGGCATTAAAAGTTTTATCCTTTGCCCGGAGGCCATGGTAGGACAAACGCAGGTATTCGTCGGCCAGTTTATTAATGTCGGTCGGTTCTTTGGTATTGCTGCTGGCGCGGCTGTGCTGAAGCATGCCTTTTACAATGGCGTCGGCCCGTTTGCCATGGTGGATGATCTTGCCCAGGTTTTGCTTAATGTCGGCAGCAATGGCGTTAGCTTCTACGGCATCGCCTTTGGCCAGTTCGGCCTCCATTTCGTCAATCAATTCCATGCTCACTTCCGAAAAATTATTGACAAAATTGAGCGGGTTTTGTATCTCATGCGCTATGCCGGCGGTCAGTTCGCCAAGCGAGGCCAGCTTTTCCGACTGGATCAGCTGCTGCTGGGTAGTTTGCAATAGGTCGAGCGTTTGCTGAAGTTCGTCTTTTTGTTTGGTGAGCTCGGCCGTGCGCTCGGCCACCAATTTGTCAAGCATTTGGTTTTGCTGGGTAACGAAATTGAACTCTGCCCGCTCTTTTCTGGTGGTGGCCCAGCGGGCCAGTGTCCATACAAAAGCGCCTAAAATGGCAAACCAGAAATAATTTTCATAATCATCAAAAAACCTGTGGGCTACGAATTCAACAATGCCACTCAAAATACTGGCAGCGGCAAGCGGATAATGTGCCTTAAATATCGAAGTGAAGGGTTTAAAGTCGGGCTCGCGTTCGGCGTATAAAATTGCGCCGGCAAGCAATGCGCCGCCTGAAAGTAAGATGAACCAATCGCGAAAAAATGCTTCGGCCAAAAAATACAGACCTATAATTACCCAGGTACCAAGCGTAAACTGCGGCCTCCACTTAGCCCTAAGGGGCGAAAATTTGAACGAGACAACCAGCCGCCGTATTAATATAAAGATGGCGACAAAAGAAAAAACACCCATATACGTTTGTAAAGCTCCTAAATTAATGCATTATCCGGTAAAACTAATTCAACACCTGGTATAATTTACTAACTAAGGGGCAGCGAAACCGTAAAAACCGAATATTCGCCTTCTTTGCTGTCAATTTCGAGTTTGCCGCCATGGCCTTTTACCACCATATCGTAGGTTAAAGACAATCCAAGGCCAGTGCCTTCGCCGGTAGGTTTGGTGGTGAAAAATGGCTGCATGATCTTCTCTTTAATCGCTTCAGCGATACCAATCCCGTTATCTTTTACGCCAATGACGACCTGTCCATTTTCGGATGAGGTCGTTACAGATACTTCAGGCTTATAATCACCGTTCGCTGTTTTCTGCTTTTGATTAACCGCATAAAATGCATTGTTGAACAGGTTAAGCATTCCCCTGCCCATATCCTGCTGCGATACGTTTACTTTGGGCAGTTTTGGATCGAAATGCGTGATCATCTCTGCATTGAACGATTTATCCTTCGCCCGCAAGCCATGGTAGGATAGCTTTAAAAACTCATCGCAAAGTACATTCATATCCGTTAGCTGTTTCTCGCCGGTATTGGTGCGGCTGTGTTCCAGCATGCCTTTTACAATAAAATCGGCGCGTTTGCCGTGGTGCTTTATTTTTTGCAGGTTTTGTTTAAGATCGGCTCCGATGGCTTTGGCTTCTGCTAAGTCGCCCTTATCCAGTTCTTCATCCAGTTCATCAACTAATTCTGCGCTTACTTCCGAAAAATTATTGACAAAGTTCAATGGGTTTTGGATCTCGTGTGCGATGCCTGCCGTAAGTTCGCCCAGGGAAGCCATTTTTTCGGACTGGATGAGCTGTTGCTGTGCAGCTTTCAGGTTATTTAACGTGCTGCTGAGCTCAGCGGTCCGTTCGGCAACCTGGCTTTCCAGTGTTTCGTTCTGATCGGCCAGTATTTGCTGTTTTTCCAGCTGATATTGCAGGTTTTTGTCGGAAAGCGCCTGTACTTCGGCCAGGTTGATCTCCAGCGCACGATAGGTTAAGGCGGTTTGAGTAGCCAAAAAGATCGTCATCCCGATAGGCAGGCTAAGTAAGGTAAGGACAAAAAGCACCTCGCCTGCAATACCGGGAACACTGTTTTGCAAACCAAGCAGTACCAGGAACAGTGAACTGCCCGTTATAATAAATATGGCGCCGCGCTGCTTATTTTTTCGTGCTATTATGGCCACGCGTATACATTCTATTGCGTTGCATATCGGGATTAGGTAAAAAAACAGGATGGTTTCATATTCATCCGTAAAAAATAAGGTCAGCAGGCAAAGGCACGAGATCGCCAGGATAATTTTGACAGCAACGCGTTTGCGGTAACCGAATATAGAATAGATGGTAAGCGGCAGAAAAATAAAGCCGACGAACGTTAAGTTGCCCAGGTTATTCAACAAAAACGCCGCAAACAACGAATGCTGTGTTTGCAGTGCGATGTTGAGCCAGGTATCGCACAGCAAAATGAAAGTTATGCAGCTATAATAAAGATGCGCTTTTTGACTGCGATGATATAGAAATAAGATGATATGGGTAATGGTAAGGATAAAGAAAATCCCCATTAGCCAAAGATTTTCACCGTCAATACGGTCTGTTTGAACTTCAGCCTCCTGGTAATTTTTTACCGCATTACTGTATTTGTTAATACTTAAAATTAAAATACAACTGGTTAACGCAGTAGTGTGCAGGTGCATAAACTGTTTGGGCAGGTTAAACTCAACAGCAATAACGTGCGGGCCCGCCGACAGTTGAACGTGATCGGGGTAATTAAGCGGATCATAGGCTTCAGGGTCGGCAGAAACAGTACCGTAGCTTTTAAACAATTTTCCGTCAATGTAAACCTGCGATGCTACGTTTTGATTGGCCATCAGCGCAAACTCATTTGTTTGCAAGGCGCTGTCCACATTAAGGTGCAGCCTAAGCCAGCAGACTTGTCCCGGGTACTTAAAATTGTAAAGGTCTACACCGGGATCAAAACGTGCCCACTCATTGTCGTTATAGGCCGCCAGGGCAAATTGTGGGTTGTTACCTATTTTAAGCAGCCAGCCACTCAGCACGGTGTCACCGGCTGAAAGCTTATTGAGCTGAAAAACAGGTATTCCCGCATGTTGGGCAAATGACCTACTGCCGTATGGCAGCAACAAAACGGTAAAAAGCACGCATATTTTATATATTCTCATGTTATTGGCAGTATAATGGTAAATTCGGTAAACTCGCCGTCAATCGTATCAACTGAAATATTTCCGCCATGCCCTTTAACCACCATATCATAAGTTAGGCTTAAGCCCAGGCCTGTACCCTCACCCGTTGGTTTGGTAGTAAAAAACGGCTGCATGATCTTTTCTTTAACGCTATCCGGCATGCCTATGCCATTGTCTTTTACTTTGATGATAACCTGCGCATCCTTTGAAGATGTAGCAACCGAAACTTGCGGCTTGAAGTCTACGCCTGCTGTTTTCTTTTTTTGATTAACCGCATAAAATGCATTGTTAAACAGGTTGAGGAATACCCTCCCGATATCCTGCGGGATCACCGTCACCTTCGGTAGTTTTGGATCGAAATGCGTTATCAGTTCAGCATTGAAGGATTTGTCTTTTGCCCTGAGACCATGGTAGGAAAGGCGCAAATATTCGTCTGCCAGCGTATTCAAGTCAATCAATTCTTTCTGCCCGACCGATGTACGGCTATGTTCCAGCATACCTTTCACAATGCTGTCGGCGCGTTTGCCGTGATGGTTTATTTTTCCAAGATTTTCAATAACGTCTATGGAAATAGCTTTAGCTTCCATGATATCACCCTTATCTAATTCTTCATTCAACTCTTCCATCAGCTCACGGCTGACGTCCGAAAAGTTGTTCACAAAATTGAGCGGGTTCTGTATTTCATGTGCGATACCTGCCGTAAGCTCACCAAGCGAGGCCATTTTTTCGGATTGGATGAGCTGGGTTTGGGTAGATTTGAGTTCAACAAGTGTTTTTTCCAATACCTTATTTGCTTTTTGCTTTTGCAGGTTATTGCGATAAAATATGGTGGCTATCAACAATAAAATACCGATACCAGCCAACAATATATAAATACGAATACGCGCCTGCACAGCCTCTTTTTCCTTTTCAAGTTGCTGCACTCTAAGCTGCCCGGTGAACGATAATTTCTGAAAACCGGTCAGATTATTAAGTGTTGCATTATAATTGCTGTCTTTAGCTGTCAATGCCAGTTCCTGGTATTTATAAGCGCTATCAATGTTTTTCGTCAGCAAATAACATTTAGATAGGTTATAGTACGCATCTCCTAAGTTTACTGATCCGGCCAGATGCAGGATTTGGATTGTTTTTACCGCGTAAAGGAAGCTCGAATCCTTTTGGCGCTGCGAAAGGAAATAACGGGTTAACGCCAGGTTTGCTTCGGCAGCTGCGGTAAGATCATTTTGTTTATCTGCAATTATTATTGCTTTGTGATAGTATGACAGCGCATTTGCATTATCCTTTTTTTTAAGGTAAATATTCCCGGTACAAACATAAATCTTGGGAAGGTATTGGGTATCATGTAAACGATTGGTGGCCTTTTCGGCCAATTGTTCAAGTATAAGCGCCGAATCAAGTTTATTGATAGCGGTGTGCTCGCGGCCTATACTCATCAACGCATAGCTAAAGTCCGCATCAACGGCCGGGTCGGCGGTCTGCCTCACCTTATTGTATTCAAACAATTGTGATTTTTTATTGCCGGCCAGCCCCAAAAGATCG
>Ga0302185_10002581_pt1 | contig 11816 bp, 8 predicted proteins | sample II_Bog_E1_1_FD_200231 | JGI IMG/M metagenome (GOLD analysis project Ga0302185, IMG submission 200231) | Peat permafrost microbial communities from Stordalen Mire near Abisko, Sweden - II_Bog_E1_2 | ecosystem: Environmental > Terrestrial > Soil > Wetlands > Peat | place: Sweden: Abisko, Stordalen... | reverse complement strand
TGGCGGATTCTTTGCCGCACAGGGCCTTTGCGCACAAAGCAGAAAAAACCTTGGGCTGCAATCTTTTTACCCCACTTCGTTCGCGCAATGGCCGGCGCTTCAGTAAAAAGTTGCTATGCCCTGCCCACCGCACAGCCTTGCCGGTTTTTTCTGCTTTCTCCCGAAGCTTACCTGCTGACAAGGAGGCAAAGAGGCGTAGCCCCCCGGGATTTTCAACCTTTTACCTTTCGCCTTTTACCTTTCACCTTTTTCAATTAGCTTTATCGCTTCAAAAAAACTGACCAAATGAAGCACACCATTTTCCGCGGCCTCCTGCTTTCCGCTTTCTGCTTTCTGCTTTCCGCTCAAATAAACGCTCAAAACAAAACCCAATACACCGACCTTAGCGATGCCCTGCGCACGGGCTTTAGCCTGTATGGCAGCCAGGGCCCCGAGAGTGTGAACTGGACCAACGGCGGCGACAAGTATTCGTTTACCGCAAATGGCGAGATCAGGATGATGGACCCGCAAACGTTGAAGGATGAGCTGGTGTTTACGGCCAAGGGCGTGACCTTCCCGGGCAGCGATAAGGCGTTTGATTATGAGAGTTTTGAATGGTCGCGGGATTCGAAGCATTTGGTGTTTAAAACGAATGTGCGCCGCATTTACCGGCGGAGCGGCATTGCCGACTACTATATTTACGATGTTGCCGGCAAGCAGCTGAAACAGGCGGCGAAGGATGCCCGCACGGCAGAACTGTCGCCCGATGGCCAGAAAGTGGGCATGGAGCGCGACGGCAATATGTTTGTGTTCGATTTTGCGGCCGGCAAGGAAAAACAGTTGACGATGGACAAAACCAGCGAGCTGGGCACCTTTAATGGCCATTACGACTGGGTGTACGAAGAAGAATTTGGCCAGGCGCAGGCCTGGAACTGGAGCCCGGACAGCCGGTACATGGCCTTTTGGCAGTTTAACGAGAAGCCGGTGCCGGATTTCCAGATGACGAACTTTGCAGGCGGCCACCCGGAGTATGTGCATATCCCCATCCCGCAGGTCGGCGACCCTAACCCGGAGGTGAAGATCGGGGTGATCGACGTGGCCACGGGCAAAAAAGTGTGGCTGACGCCTGATGAGACCGGCGATTTTTATATCCCGCGCATTTACTGGACCAGCAACCCCGACGTTTTGGCCCTGATGACGCTGAACCGCGCGCAAAACCACATGAAGCTGTACTTTTTTAATGTAAAAACTGGCGAGCACCACGTGGTGCTGGAGGAACAGAACAGCACCTGGGTAGCCATTTTTAACTTTTATACCAATGTGAACGATATGGTGTATTTCCCGGAGAAATCGAAAGAGTTTTTTTGGGTGTCGGACCGGTCGGGGTATTACCATATTTACCGGTATAGCTATGACGGCAAGCTGATCAACCAGGTTACCAAAGGCGATTGGGACATGATAAAGGTGAGCGGTATTGACGCGGCGGCAAAGAAAATATACTACCTGAGCGCCGAGGATGAAGCAAAGACGGCGAGGTTGGCGCTTATACAAGACTTGAATTCACTAAACCTGATGATGCCCCACAATGGCGCGTTGGAGCAGCAGTTTTACAGTATCAATTTCGATGGCAGCGGGAAAACCAAATTGTCAGCCGTGCCCGGGTACCATGATATCGATATGTCGCCCAATACGCATTATTATCTTGATAAATACAGCAATGTGAGCACACCGCTGCACGTTACAATTTGCGATAATACCGGGAAGGTGCTGGATACGCTGGAAACCAACCACAGTGTGAGCGAGTTTACAAAGAACCATGCCTACTCGGCGCCGGAGCTTTTTCGATTTAGAACTACCGACGGCGTAGGCCTGGACGGTTATATCATTAAGCCTTTCAACTTCGACCCCAACAAGAAATACCCGGTGGTGATGACGGTTTACGGGGGGCCGGAAAGTCATGATGTGTTTGACCAGTTTAGCACCGACGCCTGGCAGCAGTGGCTGGCGCAAAACGGCTATATTGTGGCCGATGTAAATAATCGCGGTACAGCTAATTACGGCAGCGCCTTTATGAAGGTGGTTTACAAGCAATTGGGCAAATGGGAAAGCAATGATTTTGTGGAAACCGCCAAATACCTGGCCACCATGCCCTTTGTGGACAGCAGCAAAATGGCCATTATGGGCACCAGCTATGGCGGCTACAGCACTACCTACACCCTGTTGACCCACCCTGGCGTGTTTAAGGTAGGTATAGCCAACAGTCCGGTGACCGACTGGCGCCTGTATGACGATATTTACACCGAGCGTTACATGGCCCCGCTGGGCGATAATGAGGCTGGTTATAAGGCCAGTTCGGATATGACGTATGCTAAGCAACTGAAGGATCATTTGTTACTGATCCACTCGATGAGTGACGATAATGTGCACCCGTCCAATACCATGCAACTGTTAACTGCCTTAACTAACGCGGGCAAGGATGTTGACTTGAGGATTTACCCGCCAGGCGCGCATGGAGCGGCTTATAACTGGGAAAGTTATTTGTTGATACAAAGCGCAAGTTTCCAATATTTGGAGCGGTATTTAAAGGGGAATTGTGATTTGCCGAATTTGAACGCTAAATAAATGCGGATTGCGAAAGGTGGAATGCGGAATTGTTTGAATGCGGGATCGAAATTAGGAAATTGCGAGGCAGAAAATGGTTGAATTGTTAAGAACTTCAATTTTTTCAACACCATTCCGAAATCGACATTCCGACTTCCGAAATGATTAACTTTGTTCTTCACAGGAGGTACTGATCAGCGATGCCCGATTTTTCACATTTACACGTACATACTCAATTTTCACTGCTCGACGGCGCAGCCGACATCGGCAAACTGTATAAAAAAGCCGCTGCCGATGGCATGAAGGCCCTGGCCATTACCGACCATGGCAACATGTTCGGCGTGTTTAAGTTTGTGGCCGAGGCAGGCAAGCACAATGTAAAGCCCATTGTGGGCTGCGAGTTTTACGTGGTGGATGACCGCCATAAAAAGCAGTTCACCAAGGAGAAGAAGGACAAGCGCTACCACCAGCTGATGCTGGCCAAAAACCCGGAAGGTTACAAAAATTTGGTGAAGCTGTGCTCGCTGGGCTATATGGAGGGCCTGTACAGCAAATGGCCGCGGATTGATAAGGAGCTTATTTTAAAATACCATAAAGGCATTATCGCCACCACATGTTGCCTGGGGGCCTCGGTGCCGCAGGCGATCTTGAACGGATCGGAAGATGATGCCGAAAAAGAATTTAAATGGTGGCTCGATCTTTTTGGCGAGGATTATTACGTGGAGCTACAGCGCCACGACATCCCAGAGCAAAACACGGTTAACATTGTTTTACTGAAGTTTGCCAAAAAATATAATGTAAAGGTGATCTGCTCCAATGATTCACATTATGTGGATCAGCAGGACTCAAACGCACACGACATCCTGCTTTGCGTAAACACCGGCGACATGCAAAGCACGCCGATAGCAACCGACGAGGAAGGCGGCAAAGGCTACCGCTTCGGGTTCCCGAACGACCAGTTTTATTTTAAAACGCAAACCGAAATGGCTAAGCTGTTCGAGGATTTGCCGGAATCATTGGATAACACCAACGAGATCATCGATAAGGTAGAGGTTTTGAAGTTGAAGCGGGATATCCTGCTGCCAAACTTTGTTATCCCCAGCGAGTTTAAAATCCACAGTGAGCTTACACCCGATCATGATACGCTTAACCAGTGGGAGTACCTGAAGCATTTAACAATGCTGGGCGCAAAGGAACGCTATGTAGATATAGCGCCGGAAGTGCAGGAACGCATCGATTTCGAGCTGTTTACCATCCGTACCATGGGATTTGCCGGGTACTTCCTGATCGTTGCCGACTTTATAAAGGAAGGCCGAAATATGGGCGTGTTTATCGGCCCGGGTCGTGGCTCGGCGGCGGGTTCGGTGGTGGCTTACTGTATCGGGATCACCAACATCGACCCCATTAAATACAACCTGCTGTTCGAAAGGTTTTTGAACCCTGATCGTAAGTCGATGCCCGATATTGATACGGACTTTGACGATGCCGGCCGCCAGAAGGTGATCGACTATGTGGTGGATAAATATGGTAAAAACCAGGTAGCGCAGATTATTACCTATGGCTCCATGGCAGCGCGCACGAGCATACAGGACGTAGGGCGTGTATTGGATATGCCCTTATCCGAAGTAAATGCCATAAAAAAACTGGTGCCCGATACCTTGGGTATTACGCTAAAGGATGCAATTGAGCAGGTACCAGAGCTGAAAGAGATATTAAAAGGCAACGACCTCAAAGCCCAGGTGCTCCGCGAAGCGGAAAAACTGGAGGGTTCGGTACGAAATACGGGCGTGCATGCGGCGGGTATTATCATTGCCCCGTATGACTTGACGGATATCGTTCCTGTCGCAACAGCAAAAGATTCCGATCTGCTGGTTACCCAGTACGATGGTCGCGTGATCGAAGATGCCGGGGTAATAAAGATGGACTTCCTGGGGCTGAAAACCTTGACCATTTTGAAGGACGCGCTGCGGATGATCGAACAAAACCATGGTGTGGTAATAGATATTGATACCATCCCGCTGGAAGATCAAAAAACATTTGAGCTTTACCAGCGCGGCGATACCAATGGCACGTTCCAGTTTGAAAGTGACGGTATGCAAATGTACCTGCGCGATTTGAAGCCGGATAAGTTTGAGGATTTGATCGCCATGAACGCGCTTTACCGCCCGGGGCCGATTGAGTATATCCCCAACTTTATAAGCCGTAAACATGGCCGGGAGCCGATCACTTTCGACCTGCCGGATATGGAAGAATACCTGGGCGAAACCTATGGTATTACAGTTTACCAGGAACAGGTGATGCTTTTATCGCAAAAATTGGCCGGCTTTAGCAAGGGCGACGCGGACGTTTTGCGTAAAGCGATGGGTAAAAAGCAGATCGAGGTGCTGAATAAGATGGAGGCCCAGTTTATGAGCGGAGCCGAAGCCAAAGGCCACCCGAAAGATAAACTGACCAAGATTTGGAACGACTGGAAAGCATTTGCTCAATATGCTTTCAATAAATCACATTCCACCTGTTATGCCTTTGTGGCTTATCAAACAGCTTATTTAAAAGCGCATTATCCGTCGGAATACATGGCCGCAGTGTTAAACAACCAGAACAGCATGGATAAGATCACCTTCTTTATGGAGGAATGCCGCAGGATGGGTGTACAGGTGCTGGGGCCGGATATTAACGAGTCGGACATGGCATTTGCGGTAAATAGCAAAGGGCAGATCCGCTTTGGATTGACCGGAGTAAAGGGGGTAGGCGAAAAGGCGGTTGAAAGTATCATCGAAGAACGTAAGGAACGCGGCCCATATACATCCGTTTATGATTTTGCGCGCCGGTCAAATACCCGGAGCGTTAACCGGAAATCGTATGAAAACCTGGTTTATGGTGGCGGATTTGATGAATTTGGTTATAGCCGTGCGCAGTTTTTCGCCAAGACTGAAAATGGCCTGTTGACCGGCGTTGAGCGTTTGACCAAATATGCCAACGATTACCAGAACACGCAAAATAGTTCGCAATCATCGCTGTTTGCCGGCGGTACGGCATCGTACATTCCCGAGCCTGCTATGCCGGATGCCGAAGAGTGGGCACTGATAGAAAAGCTGAAGTACGAAAAGGAGGTGATCGGGATGTACCTTACCGGCCACCCACTGGATAATTACAAGGTGGAACTGGAAAGATTTTGCAATACCAATATCAGCGACCTGAAGCTGATGCAAAAGGCGCGCTCTGGTGAGGGCGGAGATGAGATCATGATGGCCTTTGCCCAGCTGCGTAAAAGGGGTGAGCTTTGCGTGGGCGGCCTGGTAGGCAACGTTCAGCATAAAATGACCAAAACCGGCAAACCGTTCGGTACTTTTGTGCTGGAAGATTATAACGAGTCGTATGAGTTTGCATTATTTGGCGACGATTACGTTAAATTCCGCAACCTGATGGTAGATGGATACTTTCTGCACCTGAAGGGTATCGTAGAAGAAAAGTTCCGCCAAAAAGATAACTGGGATATGCGCATCCTCAGCATGAGCCTGCTCTCCGAAATGCGCGATAAGCTAACAAAATCACTGACAGTTTGCCTCGACCTGAATGCGCTTAGCAGTAACCTGCTGGATAATATCCAAGAGGTGATTAACGTAAACAATCAAAAATACCCTGTGAAGAATTGCACGCTACGGTTTATGGTTAAAGACCGGGAGGAAAATATGCTGGTTGAACTGCCTTCCAAAAACTTTAAGGTAAACCCAAGCGATGATTTAATGGCGGATATTTTTACGCTGACCAATGTGCAGCCGGTGCTGAATTAGTTTCTTTGGATTTGAAGTTTTGCGTACATAGCTAAAATGTCGATCCAACCCGTTGTCTTGTTATAATTGTTGGGATTTGTTAAATTTGTTTATCCAAAATTCAGCTAATGACAACTGCGACTAAAAGAAAAAAATTGCATGAGTTGATCGACACGGTTAACGATAGCCAGGTAAAGGAAATTTATTCGTTTGCCGAGCGGGAAATAATCCACTATGAGGCAGATAGTTTGTCTAAACTGCAGAAAATAGAGATAATGAAACAAGCATCGACCGATCCATTGTTTTTAGATGATATGAATGAAATACTTGAGGATTTTCGTGCTATCGATTCGGAAAATATATGACCTTCAAAAAATGGTCTATTTACCGGGCCAATCTTGATCCAACAATCGGGTCGGAACAAGGAAAAACCAGGCCGGTCTTAATTATTAGTGAAGATTCGATCAATAGTGTTCTAAATATAGTCAATATAATCCCAATTACGTCCAGAAAACCGGGGCGCAAAATATATCCCAATGAGGTTCTTTTGCCGGCAAATAATTATGGACTCAACAACGATTCAATATTGCTTTGCCACCAGATTAGAACTGTGGACAAAATGCGCTTATCTCATTATTATGGCGAAATTGCCGCTAATCAGAAACAATTGGAGATAATTGAGGCGCTATGCTTTCAACTCGGTATCGACATTTAAACAATCAAAGTGATTTAAGCACACCAAATCCAAAAACTTCACAACAATCCGCGTAATGATTTGGTGGCGGATATCTTTACGCTAACGAATGTGCAGCCCGTGCTAAATTAACCAAGACTTCCACCGTTTCGGAAAATTGGCGTTTGGATTGTAGGCGCGTTAATGCCTTTTCAAAAGTCTTTTAAGCCTTTAGCCTTCTCTTCCTGGGCCTTTTTATCTGCATTTTCCCTTTGGGCTTTTTTGTAATTGAAATATGCCATGAATAAGGACGTCGAAACAATTTCCAGGTCGTCGCTATAGTATAACGTGCAGTCGTACTTGTAGTCTTTTCGATCGGTTATTATAGCCTCAATATCGCCGTTTTTCCATGTATTGGTTATATTATATCCATCTAAGGTGATGTCAGCTCCTGTTGTTTGCAATGTACACGAGATGTTTTTCTTTTCCATTTCGCTCACCGGATCGCCATATTTGGCCTGGAACGCATCCTTCACCTCCTTTGAGCCAGCCGCCGTAATTTCCATCAGGGTATCTTTGTAAAATTTTAGCTCCATGTCTTCTACTTTTATACCGGATATCGTATACTCCTTTAAAAGGAAATATCTTACATCAGGTCCCGGGGGCGCAACTTCTTCGGCCGGATTCGGCAATAACTCAAATACATTGACCTTTTTGCCCTTGTCTCTTTTATCCAAATATTCAAGGTAGGTTTTCACAGGAACGAGCTTTGCTTTCAATTCGTCAGTTAGCGAATCAATCACTGTTACTTTTGTGGATTTGATCTTAAATCTCCCAAGCCCCTCTACTTTTGGTGTTTGTCCGAATGCAGGAGATACAAAAAGTGCTACAAAAAAAATTGAATAGAGCTTTTTCATTTTGACAATATTGGCTAAAGGGTTATCAGTTTTTTTGACCAAAATAGAGATTTAGTTTTTCATCACAAAAGGATCGCTGATCGGAAAGCCATTTTTTTTAAACTTTGCAAAACTTTGTGTGATATAAATTTCCATATCATAGTCAGTCGCCTTTAAAACAAATTCGTAGGTGGGCCGGCACTGTACAAGAAATGCCGATAGCGTATCACCCTGCAAAGTAATGACGCGCGAAACAATACCCCGGTTAAAATGCTCATCCACATATTGCTCGTGCTCGTCCCTGATCAGTACTTTATTGAATTTATATTCAGGGGTGCTTTTTTTGGTTAAGGCCTGCACCAGTAACAGCACATTTATCGAAATTAGCTGGCCCGGTACATAATTCCCACCATTCGCAAAAGCATCGATCACACGCAGTCCCTTATAATTGAATTGTTTTTGAAAATCGGCCCGGTTGGCAAGGGAATCTTTTTTGAAACTGCGGTCGCCATAAATGGTCACTTCGTTAAGGTTGGTGATGTTTGGCTCCAAAGCGATCGTAAGAAATTCATCCGGTTTACCGGGAGCAACAACAAAGGTTTTATAGCCCAGAGCTGTGATTTTTAAACTGTCGGCCGGATGAGGCAAATTAATTTCAAACTCCCCTAATTCGTCCGCCCGGACCGCGGTCTTTTCCGCATTCACCAATGCGCCGACGATTGGTTCCCTGGTCGTTTTGTCAATCACCATGCCACTTATTTTTTGACCAAATACTGCGAAGCCAGGTAAGAGAAATAAGGTGACAAGAAGATACTTCATTTAAAAGGAAGTGTTTAAACAAAAATAACGGACTGAAAACCAAATATTCAAACTTTAACAAGATTTAACAGGGTGGTCGCGACATCTTCAACTTTCGTATTTTCCGTCTTCCAGACTTTCGACCCTTCCATAAAAATTCCGAAATCGAAAATCCGAAATCCGACATCAAAACCTATCTTTGCCGAATTATGAGCAACGCACCCGAAGATATTTTTAAAAACGTTATATCGCATGCCAAGGAATATGGCTTTGTTTTTCCCTCCAGTGAAATTTATGACGGACTGAGCGCCGTTTATGATTACGGGCAAAACGGGGTCGAACTAAAAAACAATATCAAAACCTATTGGTGGAAAGCCATGGTGCAGATGAACGAGAATATCGTGGGGCTTGATTCGGCCATATTTATGCACCCGATGATCTGGAAGGCCAGTGGCCACGTGGATGGCTTTAGCGACCCGATGATCGATAACAAGGACTCGCAAAAACGTTACCGTGCCGATCAGTTGCTCGAAGATAAGATCGCTGTTTATGACCAGGAAGGAAAAACAGACCAGGCTGAACTGCTGCAAACCGAAATGGATACGGCGCTTAAAAATGAAGATTTGCCGCGTTTGCGAGAACTCATCATCGAGCATGAAATAACCGACCCCATCGGCGGCTCAAAAAACTGGACGGAGGTTCGTCAGTTTAACCTGATGTTCAGCACCCAGATGGGGGCAATAGCAGGCGAGGCGGATGTGGTTTACCTGCGCCCCGAAACAGCCCAGGGCATTTTTGTGAATTATTTGAATGTGCAGAAATCGGGCAGGATGAAAATACCGTTTGGCATTGCACAAATAGGCAAGGCCTTCCGCAACGAGGTGATTGCGCGCCAGTTTATTATCCGCATGCGCGAGTTTGAGCAGATGGAGATGCAATTCTTTGTTCGCCCAGGCACGCAGCCGGAGTGGTTTGAAAAATGGAAAGAAACCCGCCTGAAATGGCACCTTGCTTTAGGCACCGACGCCGCCAAATACCGTTACCACGAGCATACCAAACTGGCGCACTATGCTGACGCGGCTTTTGATATTGAATTTGAGTTTCCTTTTGGTTTCAAAGAGGTGGAAGGCATACACAGCCGCACCGACTTTGACCTGGGCCAGCACCAGAAGTTCAGCAACAAAAAAATGCAGTATTTCGACCCTGAGTTGGGGCCGGATGGCAAACCTTACGGCAATTATATTCCTTATGTAATTGAAACGTCGATCGGTTTGGACAGGATGTTTTTGCTGACGATGATTAACGCTTACCAGGAAGAAGACCTGAGTACCGAAGAACGCCAGGACAGCCGGACAGTTTTAAGATTGCACCCTTGCCTGGCGCCAGTAAAAGCCGCTATTTTCCCGTTGACCAAAAAAGACGGCTTGCCTGAAAAGGCGCGCGAGATCATGGATGCGTTAAAAGTTGATTTTAACCTGCAGTACGAGGAGAAAGATACCATTGGCAAACGCTACCGCCGCCAGGATGCAATCGGCACGCCGTTTTGCATTACCGTCGACCACCAGACTTTGGATGACGATACCGTAACTATCCGCTACCGCGATACTATGGCGCAGGAGCGGGTAAACGTTGCTGATTTGGAGAAGATCATTGGAGATTTGGTGAGCTGGAAGAATTTGTTAAGTGTCTGAACTATGATTTTTGGTATTAAAAGATTGTCAGGATTAAAATCTATCGAGCATTAAATTCCTGTCAATCCTTTAATCCTACAAATCCTGGTTCAGACTTGCAATCTTTTAATCCTACAAATCCCGGTTCAGACACCCTTCCGTCGACAAATCCTGCCTTTCCATAGAATTTATCCAAAATCTATTTTTTCATTTGTTAATATTGTTCATCAATCCATTATAAACAAATGAAAAAACTCTCAACGCTATTGCTCGGCGCCGTAATATTTTTGCCGGTGCTTGTTTTCGGTCAAACAACAGGCAATTATCAAATTACCGGTACATTTCATATCAAAAGCGGCGGCGGTTATGATTATACCACCGTGGATTCCCTGTCGGATAACCTTTATGTTTCGCACGGCACCCAGGTGAATGTGTTAAACAAGAGAACCGGTGATTCGATTGGCGTGATCAAAACCGATCACGACGTACATGGCATTGCCCTTGTGCATTACCTCGGCAAAGGTTATATTACCAATGGAGGCGCAAACAGCGCTTTGGTTTTTGATTTGAAAACAAACAAAGTGCTTGGCCATGTGCCGACAGGCATGTTTGCCGATGGGATAATGTACGATACATTCTCTAAAAAAGTGATTACCTGTAATGGCAGGGGAAAGAGCATGACCGTAATCGACCCCAAAACCGACCAGGCAGTAGCAACTATCCAATTAACCGGCTGGCCCGAAACGGCGACAAGCGATGGCAAAGGCAGGATATATGTAAACAACGCCGAGAAAAGCGAGATCGATGTGATTGACGCCACTACCTTTAAAATTTTAAACACCTGGCCGCTGGCGCCCGGTAAAGGCCCATCCGGCCTTGCGATGGACAGGGCCACCATGCGCCTGTTTGCCGGCTGCGATGGCAATTTGCTGGTGGTAATGGATGCCACAAACGGAAAAATTGTGACTACGCTGCCCATTGACGACGAATGTGACGCCGTGGGTTTTGATGTTAAACTGAAGACCGTCTATTCATCCAACGGCGAGGGTACATTAACGATCATTAAAGAACAGTCTGCGGATAATTTCGTGGTTGCCCAGGTTTTAAAAACGGAAAAAGGCGCCCGCACACAGGCAGTTGACCAACTTACCCATAAAATATATTTGCCTACAGCGGATTTCGCGCCGAAAGACCCGAAATCATTCCGGCCTCAATCCATACCCGGAACATTCAGGGTACTCGTTGTAACTCCGTAATAATTGTTTGAACCCTGATTTTTTTGATTAAAAGATTACCTTGATTCATTAGTGTCCATTAAAAAATAAAAATTGTTCTTTGAAATCATTGATAGTCTATTAGTTAAGAGCGTATTTGCTGCGTGACGATTTGAATTGATTACGTTAGTTGGTCAACCGGCATAATATGAATC
>Ga0302185_10002577_pt1 | contig 11827 bp, 10 predicted proteins | sample II_Bog_E1_1_FD_200231 | JGI IMG/M metagenome (GOLD analysis project Ga0302185, IMG submission 200231) | Peat permafrost microbial communities from Stordalen Mire near Abisko, Sweden - II_Bog_E1_2 | ecosystem: Environmental > Terrestrial > Soil > Wetlands > Peat | place: Sweden: Abisko... | reverse complement strand
TATAAAAGCGTTGGAGCTAAAGGGTGAGATCATTACCACTCCGTTTTCTTATATCGCTACGACCTCCTCTATTTTATGGGAGGGATGTAAACCGGTTTTTGTAGACATAGATAGCCAGACGCTGAATATAAACCCCGAACTAATAGAAAGTGCGATAACAGAAAATACATCGGCCATATTGGCCACGCACGTTTTTGGCAATCCATGTAATATCGTTGCGATCCAGGCTATTGCCAATAAGCATAATCTGAAAGTGATTTATGACGCGGCCCATTGTTTTGGGACGAGGTACATGGGCAAATCGGTATTTGCCTATGGCGATGTGAGCACAACGAGTTTTCACGCCACCAAATTATTTCACACAGTGGAGGGTGGGGCTGTAATGACTACGCAACCCGAACTTCTGAAGAAAATGTCTTTTCAACGAAATTTCGGGCATGAAACAAATGAAACTTACGCTTGTGTGGGGATAAATGGGCGGAACTCCGAATTTCATGCTGCTATGGGCCTTGTGAACCTTAAGAGTATTGATCTGATCATTGGTACCCGAAAAAGTCAAGTTAGCGCCTACGATTTGGCATTGCGGGAGCTGAAGGTGACCAAACAGAAAATTGAAACAGGGGCAGAATGGAATTGCGCCTATTACCCCATCATATTCGATAGTGAAAAGTCATTGATGAACTGTATCAAGGAACTTAATGACAATTGGATATATCCACGTAGGTATTTTTACCCAAGTTTGTCAACATTGCCCTTTGTAGAGAATAATGATAATACGCCGGTATCCGTTGATGTTTCCAAACGAATACTTTGTCTGCCGTTGTCCCACACGTTAAGGTCAGAAGACATCAATTTTATCAGTCGTTTGTTGTTGCGTGTGCAAAATAATTGATATGATTTATTTTTATGTTTTAATCAGAGCCATCACTACGACCGAGGTCACCGCTCCGTATATCAGGTGCGTGACAAGATTATTTGTGATGCTATGAAAATCTATTTTTGTCATGACCATTGGAATAATGCAGCCATATATCTTTCCATACATTGGATATTTTCAATTAATAAATTCGGTCGATAAATTTATAATTTACGATCGCGTTAGTTTTATAAAAAAAGGTTGGATAAATCGAAACAAAATATTACTAAATGGTAAAGATTTTGTTTTTTCTGTTCCGCTAAAAAACGCGAGTTCATTTGAAGAAATTAACAAAACTCAAATTGAACAAGAATTGTACCGTAAATGGATTGTACGGTTTTTAAAAACATTGAAAATAAATTATGCAAATGCGAGCAATTTCTCTGATACTTATGGGTTGATTGCGTCAGTTTTTAATAATGAGTTTGATTCCATAAGTGAGTTAGCTTCTAATAGTATCGAACAAACAATGAAGTATATTGGAATAAACACTGAGTTTATGACTACGGCAGGAAAAAGGAAGAACCCATTTTATGAAATTGAAGAGAAAATGAATATGAATGAAAATTTAACGGCAACTGACCGCGTAATAAGTATTTGCCAAAGTGAAAATGCAACGAGATACTGCAACCCGATTGGAGGAATGTCACTATACTCAAAGGAATATTTCGCCCAAAACGGAATAGATTTAAAATTTATAAAATCTAAAAATGTGATTTATAATCAATTTAAAAATGAATTTGTTCCCTGGCTGTCAATCATAGATGTCATGATGTTTAATACTCCTGATTATATCAAAATCTTATTGACCGAATGTGATAAGATATAGACTCTCTATGTGTTGCGATTTCCGCATTTTAAACCGCTTGTTAAATTTGACCGACTACTACATTATTTTGAGGTTCCTAAAGCATGAAGAAATACATTATCCGCCGTTCAGCGATAATTTTGTGCCTTGGCTGTCTGTTATTGATGAGCTGATGTTCAATAGTCCCGGCTATATTAAAGATGTGTTATCGCCATTGTGCCATGTTGATTAAAGTGTGTTTGTCTAAATTTTTGTTTGTATGAGGCTTGTCAGTGTTTTGATTATAACGTTTAATCATGAAAGATATATTGGTGAGGCTTTAGATAGCATAATAACACAACGTGTTAATTTTGATTTTGAAATAGTGATCGGTGAAGACTTTAGTACAGATGGTACGCGATATGTCTGTGAGAAATACGCAGCAGAGTATCCCGATTTAATCAGACTCTTGCCATCAGATAAAAATTACGGCGCCGTAGAAAATGAAGTACGAACTTTACGAGCGTGCATGGGTAAATATATAGCAATGTGCGAAGGCGACGATTTCTGGATCGATCGAAATAAATTACAGAGACAGGTTGATTTCCTGGAGGCAAACCCTGATTTTTCTATTTGTCTTACCGATGTGCAGGTTTTTAATGAATTGGACAGTGATTTCAAGCCTGACGGGACATCTCCTGAATTTTTCCGGACCGGCGACCAGCATTCAACGGTAGTGCCGCGTCATATGCTGGATGACGATCGCCTGAAAAATGGCTATAAATTAGAAGACTTGATAGACCTTCGTTTTAATTCATTCACTGTGCATACAGCTACATTGGTTTTCAGGAATTCACTTACCTTTCCGCTCCCTGATTTCTATTACAAGACGTTCACTACCGATTATGCACTGTTCTTATTGCTAGGGTCAACAGGCAAGATCAAGTACTTTAATGATGCGACAGCGGCTTATCGGGTGCATGGCGGAGGGTTAACACAAAGCGCAGAATATCAATTGAAATCTCACAGAAAGCAATTCGATATGTTTGACTCTTTCAATGAGTATACTAATTTTAAATATAACGAATCAATAAAAAAGCTATTGTTCCCGGCCTCAAAAACGTTGCTTATTTATGAATCGGGTTTTCTGAAAGGGAAAGAAAGGTGGGAACACATATTTAGAATGATAAGGGGGTATAACAGGTACCGAGATGGCTTTAATGTTAAGGAAATTGCATATTACAATGTCGTTCTTTTTTTCCCATTTGTCATTCGCATGCTAAGGATGCTCAAAAGCGGTGGAAGTACTCAAGCAAAAGCGGAAACGAAGTAAGGTTTATTGCAGAGCTGAAGTAGCATGATCCCGTACATTCTAGCCCACGCGTTTGATATCAGCGCCCAGTGCATTCAGGCGTTCGTCTATCCGTTCGTAGCCGCGGTCTATCTGCTGTATGTTTTGTATCGTGCTCCTGCCTGTTGCCGACATAGCTGCAATGAGCAATGCGACCCCAGCCCTTATATCCGGAGACACCATGTTAATGCCCCTTAGCGCCACTTGCTTATCGAGGCCTATCACTACCGCGCGATGGGGATCGCACAACACGATCTGCGCGCCCATTTCTATAAGTTTATCTACAAAGAAAAGCCTGCTTTCAAACATTTTCTGGTGCACAAGCACAGTGCCTTTGGCTTGTGTGGCTACCACGAGTATTATACTCAACAGATCGGGTGTAAAGCCCGGCCAGGGATGGTCGTAAACGGTAAGTATGGACCCGTCTATGAACTTTTGGATCCGGTAATGTTCCTGTGCAGGTACATAAATATCGTCACCCTTAATGGTCAGATCAATCCCGAGCCGTTGGAAAATCTCGGGTATGAGGCCCAGTTGTACGAGGTCCGCATTCTTTATGGTCAGCTCACTTTGAGTCATTGCCGCCAGGCCTATGAAGGACCCGACTTCAATCATGTCAGCTAACAGCCGGTGTTCGCAACCGCGCAGGTGGGTCACACCCTCAATTGTCAGCAGGTTTGAACTTACTCCGCTTATATTAGCGCCCATGCTTATCAGCATCCGGCACAGTTGCTGCACGTAGGGCTCGCAGGCGGCGTTGTAAATGGTAGTGGTGCCTTCAGCGAGCACAGCAGCCATCACGAGATTGGCTGTGCCGGTGACCGATGGCTCTTCCATCAATATCCGGGTGCCTTTGAGTTTGTCGGTCTCCAGGCTGAACATCTGGTTGTCGATGTCATATTCGAAATCAACGCCCATTTTTTCAAATCCTCTAATGTGGGTGTCCAGCCTGCGCCGGCCGATCTTGTCGCCTCCGGGCTGGGGAATAAACGCCCGGCGGAAGCGCGCCAACAAGGGACCCGCCAACATTACCGTGCCGCGCAATTTTCCTGATTTTTTCTTGAATGCGTGTGTTGTAAAATAGTCCGGGTCGATATTGTTTGCCTGTAATATCAGTTTGCCCTTACCGGGCCGTTCTACCCGCACACCCATATCTTCCAGTAGCTCTATAAGGGTATTTACATCCACGATGTCTGGCACATTAGTGAGTGTCACCTTTTCATCCGTAAGTAATGCTGCACACAATACCTGGAGGGCTTCATTTTTGGCCCCTTGTGGCGTTATCTCACCTTTTAGCGACTTGCCGCCATGTATCTCAAATGAATTCATCGTCTGTAAAATTCAAGGTCAAATGTAGAAAATCAAAAAATGGAAACCCGTGAAAAGTTTTCAACGTTATTTTCATTGTTTGAATCAGGCCGCAGGCAAGTTTTCAGAAATGAATCTCCAGAGATCACTTATTCTTATTCTTATTGAACTTCCGGTTTTTGTTAAAGCCGCCTCCGCCACCACCAAAGCCACTGCCGGTGTTGTCCCTGAAATTATTATTGCGTTGGCTGCCGCCCTGTCCGCCACCGGGGGTATTGCCCTTGAAGTTGCGGCCATTGTTGTTCCGCTGTTTGAAATTACGGTTCGTATTGTCGTAATGCACGCGGTAGCCGCCGGTATCGTAATGCAGAGCCCCCTTAGTTATTTCATTGATCTCATTTTTGATCATGTCGTCATGTACGGGTTCCTTATGCCAGTTGGCGTACGCCAATTTCATATAGTATCCCACGGCCTGCGTGAGCCCCTGACGTTTTTCTTCATTGGTTTCTACCAAGGCTTTGTCAAGCACTGCCTGTATGTTCTTACCCAGGTGCCTGTGCGGTATGCCTTCCTGAGGATAGGGTAGTACTTCCGGCTTCTTAAAGATCATCTCTGGTGTGGGGCAGGGATAGGGTGCGTCCACGTCCAGGTTGAAATCGGTCATTTGAAACAAGTGGTCCCACAGCTTGTGCTTGTAGTCCTCAATTGTTTTTAAGTGGGGGTTCAGTGTTCCCATCAGTTCTATGATCACTTCCGCCTGCCTGAGGCGTTTCTCCCGGTCATCTACTGTTACCAGATACTCGATCATCTTTTGCACGTTACGCCCATATTCGGGCATCAGCAACTTGCTGCGTGTCGTATTATACTCCATCAAAATGTTAAAAAATTGAAAGCCAAGGAAAAGAAACTATTGATAAGGGTGTAAAAAAATGATGCCCCCAATCGCATACACTGGGCATGCAGGCGCAAATATAACGTTATTTTCATCCGCAAATGCAAAGGGTGCTTTAATTTCTTTTGGTAGCATGCAAATAAGTCTGTTCCATGCAATAAGGTTTGTGCCGTTATAGGGTATCGATTTACAAAAAATAAATAAGAATATTTTTTTTGGTTAAAAATTCCTTTCTTATTTTTAGGGATGATTCAGCGACTATTTGACATTGCGGAACAAAGGAGCGCCGAGGCGCCAAATGCGATAATGCTGGCCGCGAAAGAGAACGGCGCCTGGCGGACCTATAGTTGCCGTGAGGTGTGGGAGATGGCGCGCAAACTGGCTGGAGGGTTGCTACAACAGGGTATTGCCAATACCTACCTTACGCCGGAGCGCCAGGAGAAAATTGCGATCATTTCGCCAAACAGGCCTGAATGGATGATCACCGACCTCGGGGTGCAACTGACCGGGGCTGTGCTGACGCCTATTTATCCCACGATAAGCCCCGGGGAGCTTGCCTATGTGCTGGATGAAGCGGGTGTGCAAATACTGTTCCTGGCGAATGCGGAGATTTATGAACGTTTTAAGGACGCCCTGCTGAATGTGGTGTCGCTGAAAAAAATATATTCATTTGACGAAATAAACGGTGTAAACAATTGGAATGAACTGATGGCGAAAAATGCTGCGCCGGATGAATCGGTAATTGCGCGTATAAAACCGGAAACACTTGCCACGATTATTTATACCTCAGGAACAACCGGAGACCCAAAGGGCGTTATGCTGACACATTCCAACATCGTGAGCAATGTGCAGGATTCCATGCCGGCATTCACGTTTGCAGAAGCGGGTTGCCGTGCGCTGAGTTTTCTACCGCTCAATCACATTTTTGAACGTATGGTGACTTACGTATACCTACAGTCGGGTGTTTCTGTTTATTACGCGGAGAGCATGGATTCTATAGGGCTAAACCTGAAGGAGGTAAAGCCACTGGTGTTTACTACAGTGCCACGGTTGCTTGAGAAAGTATATGAGCGGATCATGAATACGGCACTTGACCTGACAGGGATCAAGCGGGCGTTGTTTTTCTGGGCCTTAGCGCTGGGCAAGCAGTATGATAATGCAAACCATGGATCAGCGTGGTACCGGTTACAATTGTGGGTAGCCAATAAGATCATCTTTAATAAATGGCGCGAAGCGCTGGGCGGAAATGTGAAAGCGATAGTAGTGGGGTCAGCGGCTTGCCAGGAAAGACTGGTGCGGATATTTACGGCGGCAAGAGTGATCATTATGGAGGGGTATGGGCTTACAGAAACATCGCCCGTGGTGACTGTAAACCGGTTTGAAAGTGAAAACAGGAGAGTAGGTACCGTAGGCACATTGATAGACCACGTGCAAGTGAAAATAGCAGAGGATGGCGAAATCATGGTGAAGGGGCCAAATATCGCTATTGGGTATTATAAGCATCCTGAACTTAGCGCCACAGCGATGGACGGAGACTGGCTGCATACTGGTGATATTGGCGAAATGGTGGAGGGTAGATTTTTGAAGATCACGGACCGGAAAAAGGAGATATTCAAAACATCAGGTGGGAAGTATGTGGCGCCGCAGGCAGTGGAAAACAAAATGAAGGAGAGCCCCTACATAGAACAGATGATGGTAATAGGGGCCAACCGCAAATTTGTGAGTGCGTTGATCGTACCGAGTTTTATACAGGTGAGGAAGTACCTGCGGGATACGTTCAAGCTGGTAAAAATCCCGGAAAATAATGCTGATTTGATAAAAATGCCCGAAGTCCTGGCGTTGATGCAGAAGCAGATGGATAAGTATAACGTCAATTTCAGCCATCCCGAGCAGGTGAAAAAAATAACCATGTTGCCCCATGAATGGACGATAGATAGTGGCGAACTGACGCCTTCGCTAAAGGTGAAACGAAAGATTATTGAACTTCATTTCGCGAACGAAATAGAAGCGATGTATGGAGCGTAGTTTTGAGGAGGATAGGAGGTGTCGAGCCTATGTGACTCAGCGAACTATCTAAAAGTTAAATTTGGGGCTCTGGATGCGAAATCTATTCTTTTTGCGTTATCAGGTGCAGATAAAAACAGCGATCATTAATGAGGTTTGTATTTTTCAGAAAAGATCGAGGTGTCTCAGAAGCAAAGCTGGGTATAATAGTGAACGACTTATCGGTGCTGGGCTTTGTATCCTTTCTTTTGCTCTTTTGTACCCGGCTTTCAGGACAGGAACTACAGGTATTGGATACAGCGAATTTCAAGTTCATCAGGGGCGAGATTGCAGACAAGGACTTCCTGATAAAGATGGATGCTAAGAATATTGATGACAGAAAACAACGCGGCGCATTGCGATATAGGGTGCAGGATTATAAAGGCGTTGTGGAGGATTATACAGTGGTGATAAAGGCAGGAATGGGCGACCTGGAGGCTTACGAAACGCGGGGGATGGCTGAAGGCTTTTTGAAGGACTACCATCATGCATTGGCCGACCTAAATACGGCGATCGCGCTCAAGCCGGATTACTCCGAAGGGTATTGTGAGCGCGGTGAAGTGAAGAAGCTGATGAAGGATTATAAGGGAGCGATCGCCGACTACAAAAAGGCAACGGAACTAACGCCATGGTATTCGGAAGCATGGTATGGCTTGGCGCTGGTATTTGATGCGATGAGGGATCATAAAAACGCAATCGGAAGCTTCAAAAAGACAATTGAATTAACGCCGCTTTTTTCAGAAGCATATACATTAATGGTGGAAGACCTGATTGCGATAAATGATTTCACGGCCGCGCTGGCGGACATCGACAGCGCCATTGCGCGTGTCCCGAAGAACCCCGGGTTGTACGAAAAACGCGCAGCTATATACCAAAAACTGGCTTCTCCGGAAAAGGCTGCGGTAGATTTGGACAAAGCTACAGAGCTGAAAGGGCTGAAATAAGCAACGACATCACTTTACCAGATAATACACATTAGTGACCCATTTATTGCTATCAGGCTCCTGTTTGGGGCTAACAATATATTCTTCCACAATTAGTGAAGGGGTTTGTCCTTTTGCAGCGGTGTACCGTGCAAGTGCACTATGGATAATGCCAGAACTCGAATAACCTCCACGCTCGACTGCCAGATAAGCCCTCGCTGGCCCTGCGTGAAAGAATGAAGTGCCCTTGACCGGCGAAGTGGTATCAGAAACCGGAAACACTGCGGCGACGTCAGCCCGTTTGTTTGCAGTATCCCACTCATAAAATAGCCCTGCGGAAGGGCCATTGATCTTGCCGTCAACGTCCTTAAGCACCAATTGGCTATTCTCGCTAAAGAATTTCATCAGGTCGCCCCAGCCCACTGTTTTGCGTATGCCTTCAAAAATGTGTTCCGGGTAGTTTACCTCTTTTATCTCCACTTGTTCTATGTACGGGCTGTGAAGTTCCGTGTATTGCTTTAGGTTCAGCAATCCGGATTCAAGATCTGGCCCCATCCATTTTTCCAGGTCAAGGAACATTGCAGCGGCATTGAATGGAAAGGGTGTGTGTTTACTAAATGTCCAGGTGACGAGGACGTTATGGTTGACGGTGTCTTTTGCATCAAGCGCCCCGGTGGCATTCATTTGCCATGGCTTCAAATTCAGGTGAAATTCATAGTCCATTCTCGTTCCCTGGACCGCTGAGCTCTTAATTTCGCCGGAACCCACTTTGTACTCATCGCCTACCCATGTGTAGCCACTCCCTGCTTGCCCATCCTCGCCCTCATAGGCTATTTTCATTGCGGTATCCAGTTTCTGCCAGGGGCTCCAGTTGGGCCAATTTCTAAACTTTGATATCTGCGCGAAAACAGAATCTTTTGGTGAATGTATCAGTATGCTGCGTTTCACTATTGCGTCCTTCGGCTCAATGACGCCAAGAACAATGACGCCAACCGCGGCTATAGCGATGAGGATGCCCAGAAACTGAAAGAATTTTTTCAAATTTGAGAATTTAGGGTTAAAAATAGCAAATTTACTTTAAGCTGTTTACCCGGGCCTGATCCGCAACTACAAATCCCTGTTTCATATTTTCACATTGCTTCAAAATTTATTCCGCGGAGATGGATGAACGTGGTTGCGGCTGCATATTTTTTTAACTAATTAGCTTTTTAATCATCTAACTTAAAAGCCTACCTTTGCCCGATGAAAAATATAAGGGAGGTCGGTTTGCCTGAATTGGAAAAGATGATGATAGAGATAGGTGAGCCTAAATTCAGGGCCAAGCAGATACATGAATGGGTGTGGCAGAAATTTGCGGCCGACATTCAGGATATGACAAATCTCTCCAAGGCCCTGCGCGAAAAACTGGCTGAACAGTACTTTATACCCAAGGTGAAGATGCACCACAGCCAGTATAGCAGTGATGGCACCATTAAGAACAGGTTGCAACTTCATGATGGCTATTTTGTAGAGAGTGTGCTGATCCCGACTGAAAAGCGAATGACGGCCTGCGTTTCCTCGCAGGTAGGCTGCTCGCTGGCTTGCAAGTTTTGTGCTACCGGTTATATGGACCGTAAACGGAACCTGGAATTTGATGAGATAGTAGACGAAGTGACCCTGCTGAACGAACTAGCGCAAAAGCACTATAATAAAAATCTTTCGAACATCGTGTTTATGGGCATGGGAGAACCCTTGCTCAACTATAAGAATACCTTGAAAGCGATTGAAAAAATCAGTTCGCCCGATGGGTTGGGTATGAGCCCGCGGCGGATCACCGTATCGACAGCCGGGGTGGCCAAGATGATCAGGCAATTGGGTGATGATAAGGTGCGCTTCAAGCTGGCACTATCGTTGCACGCTGCAAATGACCACAAGCGCAACGAGATCATGCCCATCAATGAGACTAATAACCTTGCTGTATTGGTGGATGCGCTCAATTACTTTTACAAGGCCACGGAAAACGAGATATCTTTTGAATACATACTATTCAAAAATTTTAATGACAGCCTAAAGGACGCAGATGACCTCATCAAGTTTTACAGGAAAGTACCTGCTGACCTGGTGAACATAATAGAGTATAATCCCATTGATGCTGCCCGCTATGAAAAGCCTGACGAAGAAAAAACCATGGCCTTTATGGAGCATCTGACCCAAAACCGCGTAAACGTGCGGTTGCGCCGGAGCCGGGGTAAGGACATAGATGCTGCTTGTGGCCAGCTTGCAAATGTAGACCACGAAGGGAAGGCTTAATTCTTTTTTGTGGATCACGGAGGCACGGCTTAATTCCTTTTTGTTTATTTTATATCTTCTTTTATGAATTTTCGCCTTGGCATAAGTGGATCGATCATGCTGCTGTCACTGGCATTTGCCGGTTACGGGCAGGATATATTTGATGCGAAAATAATGCCTGCCGATGCGTTGACTGATCAGTATGTTTCCGTATTAAGGGGAAAAAAGATAGGATTGATCATTAACCAGACTTCTACGATAGGTGATTCATCATTACTTGAAGTACTACTCTCGCGGGGGCTACATGTCTCAAAGATATTTGTGCCGGAACATGGCTTCCGTGGTAGTGAGGACGCGGGCGCCAAGGTTGACAATGCTGTGGACAGCGCTACGGGAATTCCCGTAATATCTCTTTACGGCAGCCACAAAAAGCCAAGGCCGGGAGACCTGGCAGATGTAGATGAACTCGTCTACGACTTACAAGATGTGGGCGCGCGGTTTTATACCTACATCTCCACCCTTGAATATGCCATGGAAGCGTGTGCGGAAAACCATGTAGCCTTTATGGTGCTTGACCGGCCTAACCCGAACGGCTTCTATGTGGATGGACCGGTATTGGAACCGGCTTATAAGTCCTTTGTAGGTATGCAACAGGTACCGGTTGTGTATGGTATGACAGTGGGTGAATACGCGCAAATGCTGAAAGGGGAAGGCTGGTTCGCCCATGCTACGGACCTCGACTTGAAAGTGGTGAAATGCGCGCATTACGACCATTCAAAAAAATATAAACTTCCAGTGCCGCCGTCGCCTAACCTCAGGGATATGGCTGCGATATATGCTTACCCATCGCTGTGCCTTTTTGAAGGGACAGTGGTAAGTGTGGGGCGTGGCACGAATGGGCCGTTTTTGCAGTATGGCTGCCCGGAATTTGAAGGGAAATTTCAATATCGTTTTACCCCTTTGAGCGGTGCAGGCGCAAAAAGCCCGCCTTACGAAAGTAAGGTATGCTATGGTGAAAAGGTGGGTGCAACTGCTGAGGATGTGCTGACGAAATTAAATAATCAAATGGACCTGGAGTGGCTGATAAAGGCATATAATGCTTATCCTGACAAGGAGAAGTTTTTTAACGGTTTTTTTACCAAACTTAGTGGTACACAAAAACTGGAAGATCAGGTAAGAAGTGGGGCCAGTGCCGCTGAAATCCAAAGAAGCTGGCAGCCCGGTATAGACTCATTTAAAATAATACGGAGGAAATATCTGCTGTACCGGGACTTTGAAAAATAGTGTGACACCCGATCTATTGAATATATATTTTTGTTATTAGTTTCAATTTTATTAA
>Ga0302185_10002575_pt1 | contig 11827 bp, 10 predicted proteins | sample II_Bog_E1_1_FD_200231 | JGI IMG/M metagenome (GOLD analysis project Ga0302185, IMG submission 200231) | Peat permafrost microbial communities from Stordalen Mire near Abisko, Sweden - II_Bog_E1_2 | ecosystem: Environmental > Terrestrial > Soil > Wetlands > Peat | place: Sweden: Abisko... | reverse complement strand
GTTTGCTGATTTCAAAGTTATCGATGATCCGTTAAAGTCTATCTCGTTATTTGCGTTCCCTATTCAGCTCCGCAGTCAACTCCCTCATTTCACTCAGCATATCGTAAAGGCTGTTTTTCATCTTCTCCTGTCGTTTTCCGCATTTCAACAGTTCTTTCTACTGATAATACGTTTTTAATTTAAGTTCTTTAATTTTGATATGAGATTGCTCTAATTTTGACACCAGCTTAAAGGATTAGTTTGAACCATCAGAGATTTTGAGAGTTTCGCTAAGTTTGTCAGTTATTTTCACCTGTGATATATGCTCGGATGGTTTGATGAGTTATGTCAAATAATTTTCCAGATTATCTAGGAATGCCTTTTCTTTTCTAAAGCTTTCTCTCCTACAACTATTATACTTTTCCTTTTTTTCTGAGGATTGGCTTTATAAATGGTTGTTAGCATTAGTATTTAGTTATTGGGTTTAAATGGGAGTGCATGTGTAAGTTGGAATACTTTCTTGAAGGAGCATTGTATCTTTTTTGGATTTGTGTTTGTCTTTTTTACATGACTACTTTTACCTTGATTCTCTTGAAAGGCTTGATACATCTAGATCTGCATAGCTCTTGCGTCGACTGGGAAAATCTCTGTCAATAGGAGTCTCTTTTCCCGAAATTAACTATTTATCTTTCTGATGGGGTTCGCAAATATCTTTATTTTGTGCAATGCTAGACTGACCAAGTATCTCATTGCATACATTGCTTGCAGAATTGCGTTGAATCTTTTTGTTTTCATCGCCTGGCACTTTTTTATTGGATTTCTGTTTGGACTGACCTAAATTACAAAAGCGATACGAGCATAATTCATCAATTTAGGAGACTTTGTTGTCTTCATCTTATTATTATTTTTATTTAAATTAGCAATAAGAGTTACTATCAAGAGCACCTTCCTTTTAATCGTAATTTTATTGCAGTGGTTAATAGTCAAAGATGAATCTTGTTTGTTTGGATTAATTTGTATTTTTTTGATGGGTGTTAACCCTTAATTTAACTTATAATTATTGTGCTTCGAGTTAGAAATAGATAGAATGGATAATAGTTATAAAATTAATAACATACCATGCGCAAAGTAAGGGTTTTATTATGCAGCTACTTGGGCTCGAAAGGAAGGAATAGACTAAGAGATCTGATACTGTCGCCAAGAGTTATCTTGCTTTGTCGGGCGGAGAGATGCTTAAATATTTTGTGGGATGCGGAAACAATGGACGGCTTGTGCAACGAGTTCTATCCACGAGAAGCTAGTGGCGTGAAGTGGTAGACAGCAAGGAGTTGTTCATCAATTTGCGCTGGCAACAATCAAATAAAGGATACAAATACTAAAATTGCATTGATAACCGTATTTTTAAGCATTCCCTCAACCACTTCGAGCACCATCTATAACTTTCCAACAAGGAGTTTCTCTTTCGAAATGTGTTCGATTACTGCGAAAATCATAAGATAAATGCCTTCTCCTTTCTACCCATCACCTTTGTTTTGAATTTAGTTGACTCAGACTTCGAGATAGATCAGGCCATTTTTCTTAATTTTTATAATGAAAATCGGCCAAAATACAAGGAAGAAGTAGCATCTTTGCATCTCAGAAGGAGAAGAGCTAATCCAAACAATACCATAGCTCTTGATAAGAAGATACACGCCCGGTACAGTAAATACGATATTATCCCTGCCTTCTAAACTGAAAATACTCCTTATCTATGGATATTGAAGCCAACTTCCTATAATCGGGTAAGCTTTTACTTAATTAGGGTAATGGAGTACATGTTTTCAACAGTTTAGAAGAAATGTAGTTACTGATGAATAAATATATACAGGGCTACACTCCTAATCAGAGCACTATCCTCTCTAAGCTAGGCTCTTAGGCGCCTAAAAAATCATTTAGAATTAGAGAATCCTCTCATCATTTTGTCATTCATTCAAATTCATTCGTAATACAGAAGTATATGGAACGTCCCCTCCTATTTAAAGGAAGAAAATTTGATATTCGCATGTGGGTACTCTTTACTCACTAAATGAGAGTGTTGCTATTCAAGCAGGGCTATCTCAGAACATCATCTTATGAATATAATCTCAATTAAGACAAAGTAAAAGACTTGAACGTTCATTTGACAAACAACGCCGTTCAGAAGTTCAATGGAGACTATGGCCGATACGAATAAGGAAATCAGCTGTCTTTTCAACATCTGCGCGGTCTGATCAGTGACTAAGGTAAGGATTACGACTAACTGATGCAAAGAATAAAATAAATCGTGAAAATAACTGCTTTAAGTGTGCGTAAAAAGTTAAATAAGCAGTAAAGATGCTTTTGCTTTGAGATTTTCGGATATGATTTCATGTTGGATTCGGAATGCAATCCGTGGCTGATTGAGGTCAACACTAATCCCTGTATATAGTAATCTTCTCCCATTCTGCAACAACTGTTGCCTAGGATGCTGGACGATGCCTTTTCTCTCACTCTTGATCAAATTTTCTAATCCAAAAAGCACTACTGTCATTTCCCAGTCGAGGGATAATCAAGCAGCGATAATTTATGGCAGTTTATCGTCGATTTAAAAAAGTGATGATGTTCAATTCATTCTATTTTACGATGTTCATATAATATTGAAAATATCATTCATCATACCTTCTCCAGATATTCCTGCAACAACCTACCAAAATTTTTATCGGGAAAACAATGTGATTTTTTAAGAGAGGCCCCTTGCCTCAATAAAACCCTAACAGGTAATGTTTTTGACTCGGGGCGAAAACCTTCCACAATCTAAAGCTGTCTTTGATCAATTTTCTTTCTTTGCTTATTCCTTATCATTTCCTGTTTGATTTTCAGTATTTTACTGCCAGGGTAATCTTTGTGCGAGGCCATATTCTTATTTGGTCGAACGATACAATTTTCAAGGGCGGGTGTCAGATCAACAATACTAGTTTTTTTGATGGATCTGTTTTCATATCTGGTGAGTTAACAGGCATCAAATTTCTTTTTAGTTTGCACTAAAATATCTTTTTCTGTCATTTTATGTTCTTCCGATTCTTAAGTGTAGTATTTTTTAAAGTAATCCTTGATGAAGGTCAGCGTTCGACCGTGGAATAATTTGGTCTCGATTTGTTTTCTGTATATTTTTGATGGACTATGAGTGTGATCAATTGTGGTAGTTTATAAGGAATGTGATATTTTATGATGGAAGGGAGTTTAGTGACAAATTGTAAAGGAAGTAAATGTATCCTATTATCGACGTTGGCTTTCAATATTATCGGGAAATTGCCATGGACAAAGGTCGATTTGACTTGACTTTATGCGGGTTTTAATGTTTCTCATTTTATATTATGAATGAATATAATTTCTATATAACCATTCTTATCATTCAAAAAGACCCGTGGTATGTTTATACTCGGAAAGATAGGTTCTTAATATTCTTTCAGTTTACAGTCAGTATTGACTAATATTGACTCTGAAGGAATTGATATAATGTTATAAATAATTATACTTTGTATATTTAGTTTGATCAAATTGCCGATGCTTGCTCAAGGACCATCTCATAAAATTAACACCGTACTGAGTATACTTGGCAGCAGAAACTCTCCATCGATCGCCTAATGTGATAAACATTCTGATAAAGCTCAATAAAGATAAAACTAACTGAGATGCAAATAACATATTGATTAATAGGAATTTGCTGCTGATAGCTCTCATGAGTAATAAGATCTTAAGAATGTTGCTACCAAGTTATCAATTATACCAAACGACCAAATTGATAAGATTACTTCGAATAATAAACAAACTTAAGAATCGGCTGAGACTCTGAATTCATAAACATAAATGCCAGGTTGTTTCTAGAGCTTGAAGGCTACAGAAAGACTGATGATAGTGATATAGCACTTAATATAAAAGAATAAAGGACGTCCACTTGCTCAAAGGATGTCAAATATTCAAAATATAGGGTCTGCATGCAATTACAACGAAATCATATAAAAATTCGGTGATTCCGATTTGCTAATTGTGTATTAGCATCAAAAGTTGTTGATAAACTTATGGCAAACCTTCCACACTTTAGTGAAAACACCTCAATACTAAATGTATAATTCTGTCAATTTTAAAGAAGTGATGAAAGAAATCTATTCTCTCATCGACAATGAGATAGATTTCGTTAAACTGTTGATGGTGCTATTTAAAAGAAGGAATGTGTTTTTGAAAGAGGGAACAATAAATGAAAATCCTTTCATTTCGCATCTAATCAAAGATACTCAAAAATTAATGGTTAAAAGCAATTTAAAATCTGTTGCCGAACAGCTTTTGAGAGAAATAGAAAAACCTACAGTTAGTGAGGAAAAGCCTAAAACGGAGGCAATGAATAAAGATTAGAGTGAGGATCAACAGATATTCAGCTACCGAATGACGAGAACAGTACAATTGCTTGGAAAGAATGGTTTTAAAAGCGATAAGAAATATGAACATATTATCAAAGATCTTGCTGGCTTTTTAATTAAATTAACGGATAGGCATGTGGAGCAAATACTGAAACAAGCAGTAGTCCTCGCAGAAGTGAGTAGCAAGCAACCTCAAGATAAATCCATTCCATACGATTAATATACTTACAAGCCACATCGAACTCACACAAAATATACTGAGAAGCATTAACACGAACCTCAATAAGCCAAACTATATAAAGCCACTTACCCAAATACAATGTCCTTGTATAAACAGCTGAGACTAATTGAGTGTCAAAAATAGATTTAGTTACAATAGAAACTTCAACCACAAATAGTATTTGCTAAGATAAAGACGGGTAGTCATGCTACTAAAATATAAAAGGCCATTCATGACTATTACCACATTGTCTCCTCCTCACAAGCAATCAGTGATCTTGAACAGATTCAAATATAAAAGGCAATCCTTCCCAAAAAGATAGCTTTGCAGCCAAAACACATGCGACACATTCTTTAAAACCACCAATTTTATCGAAGGCACATAATTACGTGGAGAGTTAGCAATCTTTATTGATGTATACTGACAACAAAATATTCAAATCATCTTGTAACCAAAGGTACCACTTTTAGAGTTATGTCTGTGCGAGCTAAAGTTACTTCGTGCTCCGCCTCGCCTTTATAATTTAAAAACACTGTTTATAACAAAGTCCATCCCAGCCAAGCAATCCCAATACAAGCCAAACTAGCCATAAAATTGAAATTTGTGAATAAGCTGCTGACCTTGTTGTTGGTCTAAATTTCAGTTTTAAATAACTGTTGTAATTTTTCTTCCAATGAATTCATTGGTTGGTGGTTTTTATTATGAGTTCCCTTAAGTAGTTGTTCGAAGGCCTAAGATTAAAATTTATCATTGAATTGATGATTAGTCAATTATTTTTACCAAAGAGAGTGCTGTATTCCTAGGGACAGATCATATTTTTTACGCTGCTAGGGACTGATGAGGATCTTATAGGCCTGCTGAATGAGGTGATAGTGGTCTTCCGAGCCAGTTGTTACATCGGGATGATACAGTTTGGATTTTGCGAGATATTTTTCTTTAATTTCTTTGAAAGCAGCGCCTTCAGTTACTTATAATAGATCGTAGTAATTCTTCCCATTCGAAAAGGAGTAAAACATTTTATAGTTGACAATTTTTTTGAAGGTGCCGATCATTCCCAATTAAAAATTAAATGAGATAAGAGAAAGAATTTCGGTGAATAAATCTAGAATACTTTCACGTAATAATTTATTTTTTATTGAAGCATTACTGTTACTTATTAGAGGAGTTTTAGTTTATTGAGATATTGGGTTATATTTATTACACATAATGAGTGTACCAGTGTATAGGTATCATGCTTTCCAGAAAGATGGGACGAGATTTCATTTCTCAACTAATCCTATGCTTGGGGAAGGGTGGGCTTTTGATGGTATTGCATTTCATGTGCCTGATAATAGTGATCATTATGCAGTTTCTCTTTATCAGTTTCACTATGATCAAAATAATACATATGGAGGATGGAGATTCAATTTTAATACAACTATGAAACCTGCAAGTTAAGGTTGGATATGTGACGGAGTTCCATTCAAAGTTTTTGCTAGCGCAATTGATAACACAGTTCCAATATATCAGTATCATTGTTTTCAATAAGATGGTACAAGATTTCATTTCAGTTATGGAGAGTTACCAGCCTATGAAGGATGGACAAAGGATTAAATCGCTTTCTATGCTTACCAAGGAGACGTGTAATGAAAGAAAATGATCATCCATTATTATTTTTTAAGTGGCTCTTAGTTTATTCATTCATATAATTAGGGTTGAGGAATTTACTGAGCTGATCTGAAATACAGTGGTTCTAAACATATAAATTGCAGTAATAAATGTTTTCTAAAGTTGATTAAGTGAATTGAGCGTTGCAGGATAAATGGTGTTCTTTCTCTCATAGGAAGTTCATATTAATATTGCAGGGTTTGATATTTATAGACTTATTGAGAATAATATTAATCTGCAATGTTATAATATCCATACAGGAACTCACATTGATAAACTAAATATGTTAATTTAGCAGATGTTGTTTGGACGGTCTTAATTAATAATATACAATTTACGAAAATTTAACAGAAAAATCGAAATGATTAAAAGGCGAAATAATTCGATTAAGGCGAAAGAGCAATACACAACCATCAATCAATAGCAATCACGACAAACAGTCAAATCAAAACAGAGATACAGCTATAATTTGGATTAACTTTTAGACAATCAGCAAGACCAACCCGAACATGTACACACCAAAAATAAGAGGACAACAGAGTACATCGACACGTTTAGCAGCGTTGATCAAGAATCAAAACCACCCATCAGTAGACATGTTGGATATAAAAAACAACACTAGCATTAGTAGAACCATTACGATATCATCAATAACGCTGCTATTCGAAATAGAAATTAGCGTGGTGCGAGCAAGCATTAAAATTAACCTTATGAATAGAATCAGTCATTTAAACAATACAAGGGCATGAAACAATCTACAAACCATAATATCAGTTTGCCTTTAAATAATACCTTAAATGATAGTTAATGTCGCTATCAGCCATAAGACAGAAGAGGAGGTATATCCCATCGAGAGCACGTCTTGAAATAATAACTTGAGTCTGATCTGGATGAAAAATATCAGTAAATTTGGAGAAACAATCAACCCCACAGGAATAAAAACAACACTTATGAGCAATAGAATTAAGGGTTGGATTTAAGACTGAAGAACATTGCTCGTTAGAATACTAACAAGATCATAAATTAACGACCCTCCAGACAAAATAGTTCTTATGGAATAGAAAAATAAGAATTAAGATTTTGTTAGCAACCAATTGTTGGGTTCTCGAGGAAATTAAAAAGCGAAGTTATCCAGTCTAATCATCGTTTGGTCAAAAGAGATACAGAAACTATTTCGAAAGATAAATCGGCATCTCAAAATAGAACAAAACCAACTTCTCCTAGAAGATGCCAACCACCATTAAATATAAATAGCCAAATAACTACTCTCAAGTCATCTCCCAATCGTCGAATAGCCATAACAATGATGCCTCATAAGACAGTTGTACAGCTCAGCGAAATTGATGAGTTTATGTAGCGCCTTAACTCACGGATGAAGATAGCATCTCGTATTTTGGAGCAGATACGGGCTACGTCCAAATGATTTCATCTTAATAATTGTGCTTCAGCTTTAGTTTATACATATTTTTTGATCTCCAACTCAGAGACCTTATATCGCCTTAATTGTCCACCGAAGCAATGATTTGTTTGTCACTTGTGTGCTACTGCAATGATATAATTAATAATCTTCCGTTTAATAGAATTTAAATGCAGTCGAATAATATTAGAAGCCAACTTAAAACGGTCGAGAGATAAATTCATCAATAATTATTACGAATTGACAGACTACTCACTCTATTGGATAGAAAGAAAACGACAAACAACAAAAGCTAACGCAACGATGAATGCCAAGTTATGGAAAATACTGGCGATGACTGCTTCTGCCTCTCAGAACAAACATATCTCCCCTTGAGTGATAATCAGGAACAGATTCTTGATTTAAGTGAATGTGAGTTGGAGTTTTATCGTTTTATGCCGATTTAGCAAGGCAACAAAGAAGAAATTCATATGGGTCACGATCATCACTACGATCCAACATATATCGATTAAATTAGTCTGCTGACTCCGAAGAGCAAACAGGTGGAGACTAAATTCAACTGGATATCTAACTACCTTGATCAAGCAGACTGCAAGATATAATTAGCAATTGATAGTTCTTCCTTTTACATCATTGGCGCTGAAAGAGGTAAACTTTTATGCAAATAATGCAACGAACAGTTCGTATAAATAGAAAGTCAGTCTTTGAACAAAGACACACTTCTCAATATATCCTTCCCTTCGCACATGCAAGGGTATCATCTAAAGACGTAACGAGGAGATGATTCGATTGTGTATGAGCTCACCATCCAAGAGACTACCCGAATTCTTCTGTAAATATTAAATACCTCTGATAATATTTCCCGTATTATGCTTCTCAGAGAAGAAAATGCTGGAGAGAAATACTAGATAGTGTGGGGCAACTACTCTCTATAAAGCTTCATTGAATCGCTTATCCTCGAGCCAGGAACTTATATCCTGCTTCCATTAAGTCAAAAACATACCGTTTAGCTAAACCTGTATTTTAAAAACAGTCAATATCAATCCCTCAAAGCAGACATTGAAAACCCAGTCAAAACATATAATCTATTGGTAAGAAGTTTCGAGGAGTGTGGAGAAAGTTAATTTAAGACCTTAAGGTTATCTTCTGAAGGTGTGAAAAGGTAGTTCATCCGAAGTTGCTATATGGATTTGGGTATTATTATTGAGATATACTAAAACATCCATTAATTTTAGGCATTATTTGTTGATGACTCTCCCAACAAATAGGATATCGCTTTGTTATTCCCTTAAATATACAGTCCTTAACATCAATAGAATCGTCTAAAATCAGGCCAGAAGGTCATTAAATTTTACAGCATAACACTGAAGCCAGCACGATTGTTTGTGCCAAAGAAGAAGGTATTGATGGGCAACCGTATAATGGACAACATTACTGTCCACTCAATCTTCCAATGATTTTTTTATCTTACATTTTATCCGTTTCATCCATTTCATAAGGATGATGTTTTAAGTTGTTTTTTAGAGCGCATTTGTATAATTTAAAAGCGCGAAATGTCTAGGAGGCAGGACTCTGACATTTTTGAAGAGGAAGAGGCGGAGGAAGTCCACTAGCATGTTTAAGATTAAGATGTACCTCCAATCAGCTAGGAGGAGGGTGAAGATCTTATTGAGAATGCAGAAATGGACTATCAGGCTATTTAGGTACCTTTTAATCCATGCAGAAACTCGATCAATATGAACGTGAAGTCGCTGATGAGGAAGTTATTGCTCTCAATCCAGAGGCTAGGCGCAAGGCCGAGCGTGAGTTAGACCGCAGAGACTTGCGGAACAAATAGGCAGAAGACATCGATTAATACATGTAAGAAGAGGACGATTTTCATCGATAAAGACGTCTTCAAAGATATTACGCTTAAGCCGAAGACAATTAAGAGGAGATCGATGAGGAACGTTTTATTGACGCTGAAGAATGCAAAGGTCAGCTTCATCTATGGATTGAGGAGGACGTCACTAAAAAATACATTCGACGGACTTTTGTTAAATTTCTAAACAGATTCCGATAAAAAGACGATCAATAGCGTGAAGGGCCCCGTATCTATCTTAACAAAATGAATGATTTGATTCACGAGAATAAACAGTCGTTGGGGATCAATTACCTACACTTCAAGGAAGCATGTCCAACCTTGGCCTTATGGCTGGGTTTAGAACCAACAATACTGTTGCCTGAACTCAATGCTATTCTATATGCTCATCTTTGCTAGAGATCACCTGCTTACAGAAATATTGTGGACGAGGTTTATGTTAAATTTTTCGATTTGCCTATCCATGATCGAATTCGTGAATTGGCTATTACTCATATTGAGAAGCTAGTGCAGGTTAAAGGGATGGTTACAGTGAGGGGAGAGGTCTTTAACCAGCTTAAACGCGTGATCTTTAAGTGCTATCGTTGTGGCTAACTAAAAGGTCCTTTCTTCTTGACTGATGGGCATTCGCCTAATCTGGGTCCCTGCAGATCATGCCAGTCAAACGGTCCTTACCTGCAAGAAAAGAGCAAGTCTATTTATCGCAATTTCCAGAAGATAACCCTTCAGGAATCACCATCAGACGTAGATGCTGGTCGTATTCCTCGCTCAAAGGAAGTCATTCTCACTGGTGACAACGTGGACAGTGTAAAACCAGGAGAGGAAGTTGAAATCATTGGTGTGTTCATCATCCGCTACCAGTGCAGCATGAACATTAAACAGGGATTCCCAATATTCATGACTTTTGTAGAAGCCAACTCAGTTCGCAAATTCAATTAGGGTAACTTCTACGATAAGACTAAAGAAATAGAGTTTCAAAATTTCGCTCGCAAGCCCAACCTCGAGCAAATTATTTACAACTCAATCGCACCGTCTATCTACGGTCACTATGAAGTGAAAAGAGCTCTATCTTTGGCTCTTTTCGGAGGAATATAGAAGAAAAATCCTGAGAAGATGCATAAGATTAGGGGAGATATTAATGTGCTATTACTTGGTGATCCTGGAATCGCCAAATCACAGTTCCTTAAGAGTCTTCAGAAAGTTTTCCACCGCTGTGTTTATGCCACTGGCAAAGGTGCATCTGCAGTGGGATTGACAGCTAGTGTAAAACAAGATAATCAAACAGGCTAATGGAAACTGTAGGCTGGAGCAATGGTCTTGGCTGATAAAGGCCTCTGCCTTATTGATTAGTTCGATAAGATGAATGAACAAGATCGTACTTCTATTCACGAAGCTATGGAGCAGCAAACTATCTCCATCTCCAAAGCCGGTATTGTGGCAAATCTCAATGCTCGTTGCACTGTAATCGCAGCTGCCAATCCCCTGCAAGGTCGTTACAATTAGACTCTTTCTTTCGTGGATAACGTCAACCTCTCAGACCCCATTCTCTCCCGTTTTGACATAGTAAAAGTAATAAAGGACAAGTTCGACTAGCAAATCTAATTTGAACTCAGCACCTTTGTGATTAACTCTCACATGTAAAACCATCCATACAGCCAATAGTACAAATGCACAGTTGATAAACTAACATCCAAGAAGCCGGAGTTATAAATTGCTGATCAATAGTTTTTGAAGCAGTATATCAAATACGCACGGGAAAAATACAACAAGACTTTCATTAATGATATGTGCGCGGATATGATTCGCAAGGTTTACATCAAACTTAGAGAGTCTTCAGAAACCAGTGGAGGAATCAGGATCACAACCAGACATCTCGAGTCTATGATCAGAATCTGTGAGGCACATGCAAAGATGCACCTTAGAAACGAAACAACCCGCGAAGATGCCACGGTCGCTATTCAAGTAATGCTGCTGTCTTACTTATAAACTCAGAAGGCAGGTCCTGCCCGTAGAATGTAGCAAGAGTTTAGATTTTGTTTATGATTTGATGGCTGATATATTGATTGCAACGATATTCTCGTAGTTGATTAAAACTGATATACTATCAGTATTGGTAATTTAAATGAGGAACGTTAGTGAAGTACGAAAGAAAGAGACCTCCTTGCAACCAAAGCCGGCCAACTCGCTGCAGCTTATGCACATCGCTAAGTTTATCGAGGAGTATCTACATACTCAGCAGCGTTGCACGGTACGTCTGTCATAATGCAGATCAATCTATCGGCTAATTTTGT
>Ga0302185_10002574_pt1 | contig 11828 bp, 16 predicted proteins | sample II_Bog_E1_1_FD_200231 | JGI IMG/M metagenome (GOLD analysis project Ga0302185, IMG submission 200231) | Peat permafrost microbial communities from Stordalen Mire near Abisko, Sweden - II_Bog_E1_2 | ecosystem: Environmental > Terrestrial > Soil > Wetlands > Peat | place: Sweden: Abisko... | reverse complement strand
GAAATTATAGTATAGACATTGATAAATTGGTGGCAAAGTATGCCGAGAGTAGCTACGAAGATCTTTATATTGTTGAAACCACAGACAGTGGTGTATACAAAGCCCTGGCACCTGGTCAATTTTATAATGTAGGCAACAACAATGATGCACCACAGGTTATCAATGATACGACACCATTCTTGACTGGTCCAATGGTAAGTGGGTACGTGCGTGGATGTTTGTTCATTAGACGATCTTATTACAAGAATGATTTTATTAATAGCAAGTCATGTTCATGGCGTAGCTCAGTGCGAGTTAAGCCCCTGTTTTGTATAACATTCTATTAGGCCTTGCGTCGCATCAATAAAATACCCATGAATAAGGACAATCCAATCAATAGAGTTATAACGACGGCAACGTGAACGGCACTCCACCCTTGAACTCTTTTACTCTTCACGGGCTTGTTTGAATTATAAACGTAGGTTAATTGCTTAGTCTTGCCATCCATGGTGTTGTATGTCTGTTCTTCCACGAAGTCATACTTGTCAGACTCCAACGCATACTTAACAATATGCACAGCGCGGGTGTGTTGTAATTCCATATGCTCAGCCACATATCTAATATTGATATGATCAGCACAAGCTTCCAATTTCATGAAATCACGTTGTGAATCATCAAGTACATTGCTCAAGGCTTCTTTGAGTTTCGTGCATTTTATGTGTACTTCGGTTTCTTCCATTTGCTTAAAGTTGGTGTTAACAATAAAAAAATAATATATTGAGGCATTGCCACCTCATAATACAACGCGTGACCATATTAATAACTCTATGTTGTTTTCTTGGTGCTTATTTTCAAGCATAGCAAATGTTGGTCTGGTCTTGGCTGCCATGATAGCCTACTTTCGCTGCAGAAATATCTTTCTGATTTATACAGCATATTTAACTTACTTGTTCTTCCGAGCCATATGTTGGTCTTATTATGGTGACGCCATGTCAGTAATCACCGAGGATGATGAATTCTATTTACAGCAAAGCACGGTCAACGCTATCATTTGGTTGACCTTGGGTGTCTGTCTGGGAAAGTTATTCTGTGCATGTTTCCGTGTGCCCTGTCATATGCCTGGTACCAAGTCACGCTTGATGGTAGAATACGTGGATACCAAGAACGGTGGTAACGGTAGCATTGTCAAGCGCAAGTTTGTACCTGCCGTGACAGCGTACTCTTTCTTCAGAGGGGATGATGGTTCAACGTCCAGAATACATGAATTGAACATCAGACTATTCCGCAAGTACTTGTTCAGTCTCATCATACTATTGATACCACTCTATTTCATGGACTGCAACATTCCCTTGATCGTTACCTCGGTCAGTGGGTGCCTCTTTGCTCTAATTTTACTATGTCTGTTAATTTGGTTCGATTATTGGTTGAATCGCACATCCTATGGATCCATGGCAGAGATGGAAGATAACAACAAGATGTTTGAAGCCAGCTACGAAAATGATTATCTCTGGGATAGGTGTCAGAATTATGGACACATTTACTTGGGACTGGGATTGACTGTAATTGTGTTAATACTTCCCGTCTGGATATTCCCAAGCTTGATGACCACACTGTATTGCTTCATCATCGCCATCCCACTGATCATTATTTACTCAAGTTACGGTGTGTATTTGACTCGAAGAATTCAATCCACCGGTATGCCCGTGGCGACTGAAGCAATTGCAGCGTCCAAGTGATAAATTCGCGAATTTTAGTAAAAGGGTCTGCCCGGCCGAAAATTAGTTTGATGTATTTTTTTATTTCGTTCATGTCGTCGAACAACTTTTTTTCTCGGATACCCTAAAATCCCAATTGCCTATTGTTTCCGGGACCACCCATCACGGTAATAATTCTCACACATAATTCAGTGAACATTCCTCTATCATCCACTACCACATATCCATGATCCTTGTCCAGCATGGCCACCGGCAGGGTATAAATTACCTGGCTACGCAATGTGTCCATTGAATCCATGTAAGGTCTCACGTTATACTGCTTGATAACGTTGATGTCGTTCTTCTCACCGTAGGCATGAAATTCCTTGGAATTAGATATGAACCGGACGGTGACCTTGAATTGAAATTCGGGAACCACGTCCGTCAAGATCCAAAATACTACAATTCCATTCCGTACGGTATATCTAATTGTCCAGGTAACATTTCCGACGGAATCATTCTTGATCGTGGCCAAAGTTCTTGTAATTCCATCAAGTGCTCCCAGGCGGATCGGTAACTTGACTTGAATTTCAGATACCAGGCGCTTCTTGGTCCTTGCATAATTCGTTAACAATGCAGCAGCACCGTCGGCATCGTAGGGTCTCATTTGATCATATATATGAATTACAGAGTTAATGTCCTTCCTAGCCACGGCATCCTTTGATCTCTTCAATACCTCGGCTGACAGAACATTCCTGAGTGGTTGAAACTGGATATCAATTGTGAATTTCCACACATTCAAGAGTTCCACTGTATTCTTGGGTGTGATATACACAGAATACACCCACTTTATGAAATTCTGCAGAGTCAAGGTACTGACGGTATTGAACGTAATTACAGGAAACTGGGTCTCTTCAAACCTCGTCACCATCGAATTCAATGGTAGCATGACGTTCTCGCCCGACATCCACATATTCTTGACCACCTCGCGATCAATGGCACCGAATAAGATATTGAAATAATCAGCCACGAAAAGTACTTCCCTACACACAAAGAATGTTCTCGTCTTTTCACCTCGGACGTGTGCACCGCGTATTGCAGCATTCCACACAGTCTTGCGAGTGAAATTTGCACCGAGGCCGTTTTGAATCATGTCGTGCAGTACCAATTCTTTCATGGTCACGGCATGTTCTGCCTCCTTGACCGTAGCACCACGTCCGGCGGTGTACACGATGTTAGTGAATTGTGGGTGTGCGTGTAACATGATTGATGGGTATTTTTCTATTGGTTAAGAAGTCCGAGTGGCTTTAAATAGCATGGTTTCTCCGAAATAAAGTCCGCATGATTTGCGAAGACAACCTGACGCGGGTAAACAATAAACAATTTATTTATCAAAGATGAAATCTGTATCCGCGAAGGCACCACTTTTGCCAAGTTCCCTGTTGGTACGTCCTGTGGACCTGAGATACCTTACGAACGATAATAGATCAGGTTCAGGAGCGTGCTTGATCTCTGATTCGATAAGTTGGATCAACAACATTTTAGTGTCGTAGGTGATAAAGCTGAACATATGACGTGGTGCCCTTGAAATTGCTAGAAAATTATTGACTCGACCCGATACATAGCTAATAAAAAGATTGCGAGCGTCCACATTTAAATTCGCCACTGTTTCAATGATCAAGATAGCGTCAGGAACATTGAAATAATTCCTGAAAGTTCGTAAAAATTCATAGGCCATAACATTTTGAAACTGCATACGCGATCTGACTTTGCTGAATGGTGGTGCATTAGCCAATCGACATGCTACTTTTAACGTAACACTGCGGCAATCCTCAAAATAATCCTGTATACCTTCAATAAGAATAATCAAATCTTCATAGTCATCATTGTGTTGTGCGCTAGCCATTAAGCACTTGAAAATAATGTCCTCGTAATTATTACCATCTCTCATGTCACGACGGATTGCATAGTAGTACAGACTACGTTCATCAACACCACGTTCTGCTAAAGCAACAGAGCGGAGCTCTCTCACCTCGTCTGAATCACGTGGCCTTTGCATTTTCCTTCGCTGGTGGTTGATTATAATATTGTAAACTTTATTGTTTAAAGAAAAAGTCATACTATTACACATGTTCACCACGCCCGGCCTGGTCAATAAACACTTTGCTAATTTCAGCAATTTATTATTATTTTTTCAAAATGAACCTGTCAGCTTTACTTGGATTGCTGTGTATTAGCATCGTTCTCGTCGCTTGTAATTGGGGAGGATGGACACCTTCTCAATTGCCTATAATCTCTACTTCCGCGACATTGGTTACCGTTGAAGAACGTGTTGAAGCATTGGTTGTTGTTCGAATATCGCCTGGTAATAACATACAAAGGACCATGCCAGCTGAATTGCTGTTTGATTGTACCCACAACAACTTGATAGAATACGAGAAGGTTACATCGCGCAAATTAGACAGAATGCATGCTGAAGAGGTATTCATCGTTCAATTATCGTGGCATGCTGAAATAAACAATGGTCTATTGATGGAAGTAAGAAGTCCACATATTGGAAATGTTAACGTTACATATGTTACCAAGCAAGGTGATACAGTAACAGTTTCAAGACCTGTGATGGTTGAAGCCTATAATTCAATCAAAGAACTTTATTAAATGCTCATTTCTTTTTTCTTTTGTTAGCTCCGTTCATGCTCTTGATTTCATTCCTGGCTTCGGCCAATACACGTTTTCTTTCATTCTCCAGTCTTCTTTTGGTGTTAGCCTTTGCAAGACGCACCTTTTCCTTGGCTTTCTTTACATTTCCCTCACCTCTCATTTCATGGTCTGTGGCGTCAATCTCTGCACGGTAAACGCGATAGGCATCTTCTATCTCCTTGATGCAATATTCAGAGGTATACCATTTTCTGAACGCCATGCATCCATCTGTAAGATTTATACCAAGAGATATATCTGAAGGTGTTACAGATGAATTGTTTGATACGAAACAGCTTGATGGTAGCAAATTGTAATGTCGACAGTAGGCCGTCTTATAACAATCAATGCATAGTGGAAGTTCAGGTTGGTAGTATGTGTTCCACGTAATTGGAATTTCACGATGTATAATCACAAGGCAGTTATTGCATGATAATTCTGCTTTCCATATACGACGATGAACCGTCAAGAGTGAGTCTATTGAATTTGATGCTGCCGTAAGTACCTCGGTGACGTATTCTCCCTTGTTCTTATAAGATTTCAATGGTCTTACCTTGAATGGAGTGCTGTATTGCTGAAGACGCGTGATGGCTGGGATGAAAAAGAGTTCACAATTTCGGGTGGTCATGAAATCGTTCTTCGCGAATTGAGGTTCATCGTTCTCGTCGAGATATTGGCGTTGTGCGTTCACCGTAGCAAAATATATGAACGTGTGAAGAGGCTTGAGTGCAGGAATGTAACTGCTTATTAATGCACATACATCCGTTGGTAGAACCTTAAATATACCTCGCGTGGTCATGGTCATGATTTCGTTTTGATTCAATTGTGTGTTTTTGAACGTATAGAGATGATGTAACGGTAATAATAACGATGGATATGTTGTTCAAGGTTGATCCTGGTAAACCCAGTGACTTAACCGCCACGCAACTTGACCAACTCCGAAATTCGGTCGGGGATCCCCCTCGGTTCAAATCTCTATTGAAAAATATTTGCGGGTACGGCAGATGGAAGTTGTATTCGAATTATGGATACACCAACAAACAATTCGTGATGAACACGATATTTTTCAGTCTCCCCTCGGACACCGGGAAGGCCTCTGAAATTATACGTGCAATTGTAGATCTCGATGTACCCAACCTAGATATTACAGAGCTGTTCAACAAAATATGTGATATCCGGACGGACATGGCAGCATTGATGAAATTGGTAACCTCGGACATACCCACTCTTGAAAAATTAACTGTGGGATGTGTTTATTACAAGCCCGTGACCGAGAGTTATGGAATTATATCAAAGTGGAGTATCGATCGATGGACCAAAATGTTGAATTCCGTAACTTCAAAGTTGGTCCACAAAGATGCAGCCGTCATTGTACTGGCCAGTGTATTCAAATTGATGCAGGAGGGTTGGACCGGCTACGAAACCTACGGAATTAAACGTGGTCCGTGGTATTACGGATCCGTGGCCAGTCTGGTGATGGAACATTTCAGGATGAGGTCGGTGTACCCAGTGTTGAAAGTTCTTCACGATGCATATATCCTGGGAAATGAAATGTCCAAGACACCAGTGTTCACGGACGATCAAATTTCGAATTTCAAGGAGTATTTCAAGTTTGTTGTTGGGCGTGAACCTGAGGCATTTGGAAACACAGGATTAACAAAATTGAATCCAGGCCATGAAAATATTTATTACGCGCTCCTGCATTTCGGAGAGATATTGAAGAGTCTCACACCCACCGAGCTCAAGGAGAATGAATGGATTTATCTATATGCAGTGAATTCAAGAGAGACAGGTAATCATGAGTATAAATATGTCAGAATTGCCAACAAGTACAGTAATTTATTCAAATAAAGAGCACAGCACCAAATTTCTGATCCTCATTATATTTTTTGAAACAATATGCCAAGTTCATCAGATTACCAACCCATATCACAAATAGATAGGTGTTTCTGGGACAGTCCCAAGCTTGAAATATTTGAAGTTCAACCATTGCAAGCCTCATATTGGCAAAAGAGTTTGAAGATTGTGCACAATACATCAGTTCGTGAACTTACATATTTATCATGTGGTGCTTTGATACTTATGGCCGTGGTCCAATTGTTGTTGTTTGTATTGATTCACCACGCATAACAATGTAAAGTTAAAAATATAACAGATCATCCTTGCAAACATAATAAAAGCATGAAAAAATTCGCCAACGCAATTGGTAATCTTTATGTCTACCGCGATCTCTATAATTGGGGAGGTCGTCACGTCACATTCCTTGATCTTCAATTCAGTAACATCATCAAACGTCTGGTTGCTGGCTTGGGATATGACCACGCCCTGGACACCCATGTGCTAATTGATGAAGATTACATCCGTCCGTTGATACAATCCCTGATCACCGACTTAAACAAGAAGGAAGTCAAGCGTCATATTTATGAAGCCTCGGTGGAATTGCAATGTCTGGCTCTGAGATATCTGACACCGGTGTCCCACGCTGTGCAATTTCTGTCCGCGGAATACCTGGTGACCGAAATCAATGGAATTATTGCCAACGTGGACGGCCTGAAATTAGACCCGGCTACGGTTTTTGTTTCGGTGATCACAACCGACAAGTTCATAACTGACCTCACGAATTTTGAAATTTCGGTGGTCCGGGTGGGATCGACAATTAGAGTTGAATTGTGGAGAGACGGTCTGTGTTTCGCGTTTGAGTTGGGTGATGAAACGGACATGAAACTTCCGGGTGGGACGTTCAATTTCAAAATTCGGGAGGGGGTACTCGAATTTATTGATGTTTGTCTAGTAAAGCCATAAAATCCTTGTAATCATTCATCTTGATCTTTTTCTTGACCGTGCCGACCTCGCGGAATACCTTGGCTGTAATTTGTGTACTCATCTTCAAGAAGTCTTTGATATATATCACCTCGTCAGGTCCCGGGATCAACTTGTTATACAACGTGGTACGAATTATCTTATACCACTCTGAAATTAGCACGTTCATGTCCCAGTGGGTGTGTAGCACGAATTTGTGGAGGATACCCCATTGAAATGGTGCATATTCATACAACACAGGATCTCTCATCAATAGGAGACGATGAAACAATTGTGGTTCCTCGTCCGCCTTTCTAATCACGTACTTCTTCATAAACGTCTTGAAATTATACTTACGAGCGAACCATTTATCCAAGATGATCAACAATATTATGTTCCTGAGCATCATATGCTGCATTACACCGTCACACCCGGATGAAATTTCAAGTTTCTCAATGTTGGGTTCCTTGATCAGGGTACTCAATTCGGAAATGTAATCATCCATGATGGTTAGATACTTGTTCCAGACGTTTGAAAAGTGTCCATGTTTGCTGTGCATGGCCTTGGTAATGTCGCTATTGTCCGTGCTACACTCTTTCAACATCCAGCCTACGGGATCATTCTTGTAGTCAATGTAGTATGCACTGTCGTAGATATTCTGCTTGCACAGGTCGTTGGTGGCGTCATATACGTCGAATGCCTCGGACTCAGTGGCCATAATTACAGCCAAAGTGTTGGACCATGTCCCGGTGAGCTTGTCAATTCCAGAGCCATCAATTGGAACGACTGACTTAATGCTGAACTCTTTGTTGAAATCAAGCACGTCGCAGAACATGTATCTATAAAATACTGCCGTCCATTGCATCAATTCAATATCTTCCTTGACCAGGTCAGCCAATTGTATCAACATCATGACTGCGAAGTCGTAGAGCTCTCCATATAATTCATCAGTTTCAAAGAACTTGAATTTGCTTTCCAGTCCGAAGTAAGCAGGATCGATCAGGCGTTGTCTCTCGGGAGTTACACCAGATATTGCAGACATTGCTGTTAATCTGTACGAGTAACGAATTACACGCTTGATCAACTCTTTGAAATTATCGGACTGGTGTTCCCAATCTTCTGGTATATTTAGCCACTTTTTGATAAATGGGGATATAAGTATAAAATCAGCATTGATCTCAATGGGATAATCTGATTCTATTTTTGTTATTATCATGGCCACAGCATGCATTGCAATATTGGTCATATCCCGATGATATTGAAAGTTATATATGCGGGTATCATTGAGCTTTTTGGTAACAAATGGGATATCCACGCGGGTTATATCACCATGACGGATAACATTTCCTAAATGTTCGATAAGTTCGGTCATTTATTATTTTTTTGTAAATTATGGTAATATTTTTAACTGCTGTCGTTGGAGTTATCAGAATCCGAGCCTGTGGATGAAATGTCAGAATTGGCATCTTCCTCGGTAGAATTATCACTATCGCTCTCACTAATATAAACGGCATCTTCATAATCCAAGCAGACATAGTTTATTACCTTATCATACTGTTTGTCCGATAGCTTAATTCTGATCGATGGTCTTATTATCTTTGGCATTGATTTTTGGGAGATTTGTTATTAAAGATTGGAAGAATTCAGATAGTTTAAGGTTCGAAGACTTTCCCATATATGCGTTTTCGTTGGATGGGTATTTAACGTATACGATAAATTCAGCGTCACACATCACAGCCAGTTCAGCTAATTTCTTAACCACGCCCTTTGATCTCTTGGCGAAGGTTATGCCACGCTTGCCTGGATCCAAGATTCTTTCAAAAGGTATCTTCCTCCTACCCTTTCCCTTGACTTTCATCTTAGGTAGTGCAGGAAATAGACTAGCCAATTCGGTCTTATTTGTCTTCATTTCTTTGCAAATTTTAATTAAGTCAAAAAATAACAGTGCATTTAGTAAACGTTTTATATGTAAGGATACAGTCCTGTTTGTGGTACCACCTCCGGGAAGCGTGCTATGTCTATTACCGTATTCACTTGAGTGTTGAATGGAACCATTTCATCCTCGTCTATTTCTTGCGGTAATACAGTGCTGTGTTGAGACATGATATCCTTGTACTTTTGGTAATACATTATCTTGGTTACCACATAGAGCAAGGTTATTACGGAGAATATACCAATCATAATGTAGTATATTACGACGACGGACTGTGTCACATTGTGTGTATCTTCCCCATACCAGACAATGTCTTGAATGATCACGCCTCCCACGAGAATGAGTATGTAATTCACTGTGGACAGTAAATCGATGAAATACACCACACCATCGCTAATTCCACGACGAGGTACGTAATAACTGAGCATATATGCTGCTTTCAAGCCTAGTATCACAGCACATATCATAATTATCAAAAGGGCTGCCAAATTGGACTTAGCTGTCCACGCCGCGAAGAGAAACAGTGCTACGTAACATATTTCAAGTACTAGCAAGGCGAATAAGTAATGATGAAGCTTTAATTTCATTGATGTTGTTGTCCGGCCAGGGAACTTCAATATTATTTTATTGGGTCAAGTTTGTATCAAAGTAGAGAACCGCTGCGTCAAACCCAACGAAGTTATCATCATCGAGAATTTGGATGGTGGCTCCATTCCTCATGATCACCAGGAATCCTAATTCCACCATCTTGTCAATTAGAATTACGTCGTCCAATAAAAACGTGGTCGTGGAGAGGGGGAACTGTATTGAAACGCCGGTCAGTCTGGTCAGTGTCTTTGAAATTACTGCCCCGGTGGTGGACTTCTTCATCATTTGAAATTTGATCTGGGTGGGTGTTGTAGTAACATTGGCAACTTTCATGGACAGTCCGTGTCCGTAGGTGTCTGGTAGTAAATTCGTTGTCCACATTCCGTTCTTTGCTGCAATTGTTGCCACCATTGTAGCCAGGGCGATGAATACTATCAATCTGTTCATTTCTTTGCGTTGGATGTTGGTTGTCTCCAGTATAAATTAAAACTGAAAAAAAGGATAAAACACACAAAACACACAAAACATGAGTAAAAAACTGGTACTGAAATCAATACAGGTCGCTGATTTAAGCGATACCAAACTAATAACTTTACTGCAATGTGTGGTAAAAGCCACCCCAACTCTATCGTTCAAGAATTTCGATGAGCTTGCCAAGCATTGTGAGACCCACAGAGATGATCCTGGGTTCATAAAGTGGGTCGAGAATCGCTGTTGGGCTGGAGGATATGCTGGAGTTAACGTATTTTACATAGGATTGGTAAATTATGATGTAGAAAAGCTTGATCCAGAACACATAGGGTTTGAAATTAAAGAACTTCGTGGTGTGTCTGGTGAATACATAGCACACACGCCAGAAAAGCTCATTGCAAGAAAATTGATGCTTTTGTATAACAAAGTACTTACTTCCGAGGACCCTGATGAAAACAACGCAATTTTCGCATACAGAACCGTCGTGAAACTTATGCGAGAGTTGAAATTGATAACATAAAATTTACGCGTTTAATATCAAAAAATCGACTTGTCCTTCAATTGTGGCTGGTTGTAATATCATGAACATTACTCTTCTTCTGTCATAATTTATACATTCTGCGTGAGTTTCCAACGCCTTGAATTCTTTTCGTCTCAACTCGCTTACTATGGTGGTCCATTCAGCGTTCAGGTATTCGTCAGCATCGTTGTATTTTTGACCATCAGTACCTAAATCAAACGCGTTTTTGAGTAAATGGAAGACATATCCTTCAATGTCATCTAATACTGGACGTAACTTGCCACTCTCACCTTTTGTGTATAAATGCTCCATGACTCTGCGATCCTCGGAAGATGGTGAATAAACTTCAAGTTTCAAGGTTAGCTTGTCTTTGATACCGTTGACGCGCCTGCGACCTAATTGTACCTTGCGATTCTTGTTTGCGTACCCTCCATTTTTTGAAAACCATTCTTCACTTTGGGTGTATTCTTCGCGTTCCACGATGACTTGACCGTTAATCTTTCTGAAATTGGGACATTTCCAACATACAATGTCACCACGTGCCAAGGGTCTGCCCACTGGGTTTTGAGCCCAAGTTCCAGTACCTTGAACCAACCCGGTGAGACCAAATTGTACAGGGTCTTCAAAATCAATGGGTGTCTCCGCAACACCAATAACGTTGATAGCTGCCTCGACATCCGCTGGTGTGTCTAAACCTGCCAAATCCATTCCGTTCAATGAAGCACGCACAGGACCCTTGGGCTTGGTGGTGCTGTGGCGATCATCAGTGACGGTAAATAAAATGTCACCCTTTTCAATGCGATGAGCGGATTTATTCTTATAATCGGGGAATCTGTCGGTGCCATCAATGGTTTTATTGCCGTCCATGGTAACGCTGGCTACATGTTCAAGATCAGGTACCAAGGCTATTTTTGAAACGGCCTGTTGCATAAGGGGCATTTGCCCAGAGAATCTAGTTGTTGCCATAATTGCTGGGTGTTGTGTCGTTTGATGAAATTAAAACTGAATTTATTTGTATAGTGTAGATTTCAAATACTCTCGTCATCCAATCTTGAAAGCTTAAAATGGCCTCAAATACATTGTTATCCTTGACAATTTTTGATCACTTTTGTAATTGCTCACCGTGTCTTGATTTAATACTTCCTTG
>Ga0302185_10002570_pt1 | contig 11848 bp, 9 predicted proteins | sample II_Bog_E1_1_FD_200231 | JGI IMG/M metagenome (GOLD analysis project Ga0302185, IMG submission 200231) | Peat permafrost microbial communities from Stordalen Mire near Abisko, Sweden - II_Bog_E1_2 | ecosystem: Environmental > Terrestrial > Soil > Wetlands > Peat | place: Sweden: Abisko, Stordalen... | reverse complement strand
TGAAGCTGTGGAACCTCATTGGGGCGAAATAAGAACCATGGTGATGCATGATGCAAAAGAATACATTGTTACGCCACCGCCGGTATTTAATGTAACTGACAAAACCAGCCCGTATTATAAGGAAGTAATGTTAAGCAAAAATGTAGTTGATAGCTTGACACCCGAACAAGCGCATATCGCCGATTTTTGGGACGATAACCCGCAGAAAATGAATATACAGGGCCACCTGATGTTTGTCACCAAAAAGTTCTCGCCACCCGGGCATTGGATGAGTGTGGTTGGCATAGGTGCTGAAAAGGTCCACGCAGATTTTGCAACAACGGTTTGTGCATATGCCAAAACTTCTATCGCGTTGTTCGATGGATTTATTGAATGCTGGGCCGCCAAATACAAATACAAAGGCGTGCGGCCCGAAACTGTTATCGACAAATATTTTAACAGGGATTGGCGCCCGCACCTGCAAACCCCCCCGTTCCCTGAGTATACTTGCGGCCATTGTACCATATCAGCCGCTGCTGCAGAAGCATTGACCAGTGTTTTGGGCGATAACGTGGCTTTCACAGATACAACCGAACTGCAATTCGGTATAAAGAGTTTATCCTATAAATCATTCCGCGATGCAGCCAACGAGACGGCGATGTCGAGATTTTACGGCGGTATCCATTTTCGCAACTCCTGCATGGTATCGCGTGGTTTTGGGCAAGTGCTTGGCGATTCGGTGGTTAAGAAATTGATAATGAGGAAATAAAAACTTTGATTTAAAGATTATGCGCTATTTTACCGCTGCTGCCTGGCTTGCCATTATTTTAATATCCGGCTGCCAAAATCATCACGATGCTGCTAAAGTGACATCCAAAGATAGCGCAACCATGAGTTCCGCTCCATCCTGGGCATTGCTGCCGTTTATCAAAATTGACAGTGTTAACCCGGTATTGGATCCGGGTACCGGCAGTTTTATCGACCCGATTTTAAATAAAAAAGTGTTTTGGGAAGCAAAGGATGTGTTTAACCCGGCAATAGTTAATAAGGACGGCAAGATTTACATGCTTTACCGCGCCCAGGATAAAACGGGCAAGCCAGCAGGTACATCGCGCATAGGTTTGGCTGTGAGCGACGACGGCCTGCATTTTAAACGAATGCCCAAACCGGTGCTTTACCCGGCAAAAGATGCTTTCAAGACATTTGAATGGGAAGGCGGCTGCGAGGACCCGCGGGTGGTGAGGGACGACAAAGGCTTGTACTATATGATGTACACCGCCTACGATGGTACTACCGCGCGGCTTTTTGTTGCAACTTCGCCCGACTTGCTGACATGGATGAAGTATGGCAGCGTCTTTGGTAAAGCATACAACGGAAAGTACGCATTGAAATGGAGTAAATCTGGTTCGGTGGTTTCGAAATATGTGGATGGTGAACCTGTCGCGGTTAAAATAAATGGCAAATACTGGATGTATTGGGGCGATTCGCAGATATGGTGTGCCACTTCTGACGACCTGATCAATTGGATGCCGGTTGAAATGAAAAAAGGAGAAACACCGCCGGTAAAATTGCGCGGGCAGTCGTTAACTGTCCCTGATCTAAAAGTAGTGCTACCCACGCGAGAGGGCATGTTTGACAGCAACCTGGTTGAGTCTGGTCCGCCGGCAATGCTTACCGCGAATGGGATTGTGTTGCTTTATAACAGCATGAACGAGGTTTCATTTGGTGATAAACGCCTTCCTGAAGGCAGTTACAATGCCTCGCAGGTGCTTTTTGATAAAAATGACCCAACCAGGATCATCAGCCGGATGAATACCTACTTTTTTAAACCCGAAAAGCCGTACGAAATAACCGGCCAGGTTAACCAGGTTTGTTTTATAGAAGGACTGACCCAAATAAAAAACAAATGGTATTTGTATTACGGTACCGCTGATTCAAAGATAGCGGTAGCCACCACAAAAGGAAACTAAGCGTTTCATTATCTGTAATTTCGATGATTTTCCAGCATTAACGACAATAATAATATCGGTTGGTCTGTATAAAAACCGCTTATTAAATGGCTTAATGGCACGTTTTAGAAAAAAAATGACTATACAATTTCAGCTGCATTGTTTTGTAAACTATTCTTTATCAATAATTTATAATTATAGACGCTTGAATATATTTAAATTTTTATGATATAATAATCGCCTCCTGTTTACACGCTGTCAGGCATATTTAATATGTGTTTATATTTAGGTATCTCAAATACTTTTTTATACTGAGATTGAGTACTATAATTGGTTTGACAGGGTAGCCTTCCGAGGGCTACCCATTTTTTTTGCAGCAAGGCCTCCTGATTTCTATTGCCGCGGCCATTAAGTATTTTAACACAAGTGTCCTTAACGGAATTCGGCTCGTTCGCTGGCAGTTGTTGATGTGCGTCACTATTTTTATTGACGGGCATCATAGTTATGCAATGATTCCATCGCGAAATTTGATAACCAGGCAACCTATAGGTGGTTGCGATGTTTAATCTGCAATGGAAGTGAAAACTATTATCGTGATCAACGACAATACTGCCGAAGCGGTGCACGCGGCTATGCTGGCTTTAAACATCGCGCGGAAGGAAAATGCCGGCATCATATTGGCCAACGAAATTAAAGTTGCTGCGGGAGGAGGCCTCGAGAAACAAGCAATAACAGCAAGTCGGTATCAAAATACCCCGGCGGATGAATCGCATGACGGCTTACTGGAAACGCTTCAATCTTATAATAATCAGTCGGGGCAAAATAAGGTCGATATCCGGGAAATTGATATTTCGGAGTTTGTGGTAGACGACCTGTCGGCGTTTATTATCAAGAACAACATATGGTTGATTGTTAAGGGAAGCCGCGCTTTTGACGACCAGGTTGATGGATTACACATCAATATCCAATATGTGCTGAATAAGGTGATGTGCCCGTTGTTACTGCTACCGGCAAGTTGTAAAATAAAAGATTTTGAACGAATTGTGTACGTAGCAGATTTGCGGTATTGCCGGCTGCCTGTGGCGCGCTATTTGGTCGAATTCGCGCAACCATACGAAGCCAACCTTTTCATCAATCATCTGTCTGCCAAAGGGCTGCCCCACATGGACGAAAAATATGCTCTTAGTTTTTTTAAAGAGGAATTCAAAAATAAAGTGAATTACGATCGCTTGTATTTTCAGAATATCCGGGAGAGGGATATTAAAAAGGCGGTAGACGTAATGATCAACGGCATGCATATTGACCTGCTTGCCTTTGTCAATCACCGTTTTCATTTTGAACAAATATTGGGAAGGATGATACCCGATAACCTGCCCGACCAGATTACCATCCCCTTACTGATTTTCCCCTACTAATCGTAAATTGCCGTCCAAATCCACTATAACCGTATGACGGAACGCCACAAAAATAATTCACCATTAATAAAGGATATTATTATTGGCATGTCGGACGGGCTGACGGTGCCATTTGCCTTAACGGCCGGTTTAAGCGGCGCGCTGCATACCAACCAGCTGATCATAGTTTCCGGGCTGGCGGAAATCGCTGCCGGGTGTATTTCGATGGGCCTCGGCGGCTTTTTAGCCGGTGAAAGCGAGGTGGATCATTACAATACGGCCTTAAAACAAGAATATAGCGAAATTGAAACGGTGCCCGAACTTGAGTTAAAAGAAGTTGAAGAGGCGCTTACCGCTATTGGTGTCGAGCCTGACTTAAGCAAGGCCGTTGCTTTGCAAATAAGCGGAAACAAAGATAACTGGGCGAACTTTATGATGCAGATGGAGCTGAAGCTGGAAAAGCCGGTTGAAAACCGGGCGCGTATGAGCGCCCTTACCATTGCTGCATCCTATTTGGTTGGCGGTTTCATACCTTTATTTCCCTATTTCATAACCAATACAAATCAATCCGGCCTTTATCTCTCCTGTACCGTAACCATTTTTGCCCTGATGGTATTCGGCTTTTTAAAAAGTAAATTTACCGGACAAAATCTAATCACCGGCACACTCAAAGTTGCCTCTATTGGCATCATTGCGGCTGCCGCAGCTTTCCTGCTGGCCAAAGCGGTGAGTTAATTGTCGGGAAATCGATTTTAAATGTGCAGCCGGGAAAATGGCAGGTACGTTTTGGTTGTGCGAACGGGGCTTTCTTTCCTTAAACGTTTGCCAAGCATTTATCTATAAATAGGCGTGGGGGGATCGGTATAGCAACGCGTTAAAGAATTTGTGTTTCAGTTTAGTGTTAATCTTCAACCGTCACCATAAATTCGTTGATGGCCTCCAGGTATTGGCAGCCGGGCTGGTGTTGGCTTTTCATTTTGCCGGCAATGCTGTTTATGACGTGCTGGATCTTCTTTTCGGCAGCGAGAACGGGGCATTTGTTGGGGTCGCCCTTTAACTCCGAGAAGTGCTGCACATACAAATAGCTCAAAGTTGCTTTGATGGCATTTAAAGCCGGAGCATTTTTTCGCATCTGGCACCAGTCGACAAAACCTGCAATGCTTTCATTAATAATATTTTTTGCTTTGGGGATCTCCATTTTTCGCCGAAGCAGGGTCTCGTCGTTAATTTTTGACAGGGCATCTACATTTACGAGAGATACATTTGCCAAATCACCGGCAGCTGCCTCAACATTATGGGGTATCGACAGGTCGATCACCAGTTTATTATTTTTGCCCGCAAGCTGCGACTTTAGCACCACCGGCTGGTCAGCGTTGGAGGCGACCAGGATTACATCGGCGCTGTCGATGCATTTTTCCAACTGGCTGATTGGTGCGTAACGCAAACCTAATTCTGCCGCCAATTCGGCAGCCTTGTCGGCCGAACGGTTGATCAGTGTGATATTAGTTGTTTCAAGATAATCGACCAGGTTTTTGCAGGTATTGCGGCCGATCTTACCCGTGCCGATAACCAATATGTTTTTACCATCACAAAAACCGATGTTTTGTTTGATATATTCAACGGCGGCATAAGAAACAGATACCGTACCGCTGCTTAAGGCTGTTTCATTGCGGATTTGTTTCGACGCCTGCAATACATTGTTTACCAGGCGCTCCAAAAAAGAATTGATAAAATTGTTATTCCTGGCGAACTTTACGGCTTGTTTCAACTGACCGGTGATTTCATAGTCGCCGAGTATTTGGGAGTCCAGACCCGCGCCCACGTCAAACAGCTGTTCAACCGCTTCGAGGCCATTTTTGATATAGGCCAAACGGCTGAAGGTTTCATTGTCGCCGGCAGTTTGGGTACAAAGCAGGCCGATAAGTTGATCCGCATTTTCTGCAAAGCCATAAATTTCGGTCCGGTTACAGGTTGATATGATAAAGAGCGAATAAATATGATGATCCGGCGCAAATGCCAGGATATTGGTATACTGATCACTATTGATAGCAAACATTCCCCTTATCGCCGCATCTGTTTTTTTGTAGTTGATGCCTGCTATAAAGAAGTTCGAAAGGTCTGCCGGTAAGTTGGGGTTCATGTTTATTTGTTTTCGCAATCGTTAATTCCGACGTAAAGATTGGGCAATTGTTCCGGTGTAACGTTGACGCCTGTCATTGCCATTAGTGATATTCGTCACATTCTGCCTTAGCTCATCCTTGAAGGGAATACCATTAATGGAAGTTCCTGGTTATCGAGTATTTTTTTCGTAACGCTCCGGTGAAATAACCTTGTAATAAATGCGTGCTGGTGATGCACCAATGCCAGGACGCCGGCGCCGCTATCCGCATAGATGCGTAAGATATTTTCGACCACGTCGTCGCCCTTAACTTCATGGTAAATGATCTTTGGGTATTTTAAGCGGGTAACCTGCTCTTCCAGCGCTATCTCGTTCTTGCTTTTTGTTTTTTCAGCTTTGTCAGGGTGAACAATGTGTACGATCTCCAGTTCAAAATTCAAAGCCTCACCAAGTTTTACCAGGTAGTGGATCGCCTTCATATCAGCCTTGTCAAAGTCGGTCGCAAAAATGACTTTTTTCAATTGATCAGGGTCCATTTTTGAGGGCACCACAAAAATAGGCCGTGTTGTTTTTTGGATCACCGAACTCAAATCGCTGCCGAAAATATTGTCATCGTCGGGGTTTGATGATCTTGCACCCATTACCACCATCTCGATCTTTTGTTTGTGGATCAGATCGGGGATGATGGTTCCGAGTTTTCCCTCACCGTTATCACATAAGATCAAAGGCCTGTAATCATTCGCATCCAATTGGCCGGCGAGGTTTTTAAGCTGCAAAGCAGTTTTATTCAAATTGTCCTTGCTGTCGTCTTCCCCCCAAATCAGGTCTTCCGCTTCCCAGGGCTCGCCTACAAAAGGCACAACCGAATTGGTGACATAAGTATTAAACAACAGCAAATTTGCCTGTAGCTTACTGCCAAGTTTAAGGCCGACCTCTGCTGCGTTTTCTGCGTTTTTTGAGAAATCGGTGAGTACTAATATATTTTTCATGATCAAGCGTTTTTTCAATCCTCAAATTTTAAAATACCCGGCATGCAAAAGAATGACCATGGTCATTTAATTTAAGTTAAGAATCACCATTTCAAGTGATTAATGTCATTATTTAGGCCGTTGTGAATGCTCAATTTTACATCGAACATTCAGGTAATCATTAAAATCAAAGAAGATGAGAACTTTACTTGTAGCAACAGATTTTTCGGCAAATGCCAGGCACGCTGCCGATTACGCCTATAAGCTGGCCGAACAAATGCGGGCAAATTTGGTATTATGCAATGCCTTTATCGTGCCGGCCGAAGTGCCTGACGCAGGCTTTGTATCATGGCCGATGTACGAATATGAAGAAATGCTGAAGGACAGTGAAGAGGAATTGAAGGCCTTAAGGACGAAACTCGAGGAGGAAAACCAGGATAGCAATTTTAAACCGGCAATCCACTGCGCAAATGATGTGGGCACTGTACCTGCCGTGATTAATGATGTGGTTGAGCAAAAAAACGTTTTGCTTAGCATAATGGCGACCCATGCCAGTAATACTTTGAGCGAGCTGATGATAGGGAACCACAGTCGCAGAATGATTGAGGAAGCAACTATTCCTTTGTTGCTGGTACCCCTTAATGCCGAAATAAAACCTATAAAAAAAGTTGCCTTTGCAACTGACTTTTCCAACCGTGAGAAAGATTTGCAAACTATTTATAAGCTGGTCGACCTGATCAGACCGTTAAATGCTGAATTGCTCATCAGCCACATCGAGGATTCGTCGGAACAAAAACCGGAACTTAGAAAATGGCTGGATAACCTGCTGACCGAACTGTCCAACAAAGCTGACTATCCGCATATTTACTACAGGCTGGTAAAAAGCAGTACGCCCGAGCGCGGCCTGGAATGGTTAAGCGAGCATGGCCAGGTAGATGTGCTGGCAATGGTTCACCGTGAACGCGGCCTGGTTGCAAAAATATTTAAAGGCAGCCATACGCAAAAAATGGCCAACCACCTCCATATTCCTTTATTGGTGTTTCCTGAAAGGTATTGAGTATTGCCTTAATTAATCTCCATCATATATGTGTCTTTAAAGCCCTTCTTTTTTGGAGGGCTTTAGCTTGTGCTCGAAGCCGATAATCTAAACCTCAAATGGGCCGGAGTTTGTATGTAGCGCTATACGTGCTACATCCTGCTACAAAACGCTACAGAACTGATTATAAGTAATTTACCTATTGACAAGACTTTGTCAGTAGTATTTATACAATAAGGCTCGCCGGCTTTCAATTTGTTGAGGGAAAAGCATACCCTACAAAGCATATCTTCCTTTGCTTTAGGACTGTTTTTATAACTTCATAATATCTTCGACGGAAAGCTTAGTGAATTTGGCAATCTGCTCAACAGAGATGCCATCCGCTTATAGCTATAGCTTCTTCAAGTTTTCCCTCTTGTTTACCTTCTTTCTTAGCCCTGTCCAACAAAAATTCTTCGATACCCGTTAAGCTCCTAATTTCCCAGTTCTCTTTTTACCTTTAATACAAAATCTTCACTCACTCCAACCAATTGGGCTATCTTTGCCATATCAAAATCAGTTGAAGTCAAAAGGTTTTTCGTAAAAGCAATTTCTTTGTCATTAACACCTTCCCGTTTACCTTCTTTCTTAGCCCTGTCCAATAAAAATTCTTCGATACCCATTGTATTACTCCTTTCTGTCAATATAGCAATCTCTTGTTCAAATTTATGAATTAAATCCTGATTTTCAAAACGTACATAGTGCCGCAAGAATGTCATCAACTTTCTGATTTTATCTTTAGGTATTTGTTTGACGAGCAAACGTTTTGCCAGGGCGTATGCTTTTTCAAATAGTTGCTCATCGTTCATTCGCTGTCCCGTTAAAGCGAGCTTGGCCGTGAGCACGGCTATTGCAAAGGGATTGTTACTGGCCTCCAATTTATCATCATCCTGATCAATGATCTTAAACGTGTTATAGCCATAATACACCCTAGTGCCTAAAAACTCCCGTTCATAGTGTTTGGGGTGAAAGTTTTTGTTAATATCCGCAAAGATCGCAAAAGCAGTGATTGGCTTGTTGTACTTATCTAATATCCTGTAGTAATACTGAAACATACGATTAGCAAAATTTTGATCGGCGTAATTCTGTACTTCTATGTGTATCAAAATCCATTCTTCCTGGCCGGCGGCGGTAAAAACTTTCACCAGTTTGTCCACATAACGCGGGGCGTAAACATCGTTTTCGGGCGGAAATAGCTGATCGAGTTCTTTGTCCAGATATTGGAATTTCTTATTAAAATCAAATATTTCCTCTGCATTCTGAAAAAAGAAGCGCAAAAAGTCATCAAACAGGTCTTCCAGGGCAGCTTTCCATAATATGTCGTTTCTTTTCATGGTGATCGGCTGGTAAATGTACTAATAACTTGATTTGAGCTCTTGCAAAAAAAATCATTAGCTCATTCCAGCCATCAGTGGCGATTGTACCCAGACCCTTGAAATTAGAAATACGACCGGCTGAATATTTTCATGCCTGTTTATACGCGCTAAACCCGGCGTCTTACAAGCTCCATTTCCAGTTCCTTATTTCGGGCATGTCTTCGCCGTTCAGGTCGATATATTCCTTGTGTTCGATCAATTTATCCTGCAGTTTTTGCTTCAGGTAAGTTCCCTTGCTGCCGGTTTGGGGCAGCCGGTCAATGGCGTCCATCACCAGGTGAAAGCGGTCCATTTCGTTTAGCACCGTCATGTCAAAGGCTGTCGTAATAGTGCCTTCCTCTTTGTAGCCGCGAACATGGATATTGGCGTTATTGGTGCGGTTATAGGTTAAGCGGTGAATTAACCACGGGTAACCATGAAAGGCAAACACAACCGGCTTGTCTTTAGTAAACAGCGAGTCAAAGTCCTTATCGTTTAACCCGTGAGGGTGTTCGGACTGACGCTCCAATTTCAAAAGATCGACAACATTGATCACCCTTATTTTAAGTTCTGGTAGGTCTTCGCGCAAGATCGATACCGCAGCGAGTGTTTCCAATGTCGGTACATCGCCGGCACAGGCCATCACCAGGTCGGGCTCGCAGTCCTGGTCGTTGCTGGCCCAGTTCCAAATGCCAATGCCGCGGGTGCAATGTTCAACGGCTTCTTCCATACACAACCATTGCGGCGATGGGTGTTTACCTGCGACAATTACGTTTACATAGTGCCTGCTGCGCAGGCAATGGTCCATTATGGACAGCAGGCAGTTGGAGTCGGGCGCCAGGTAGATACGAACGATCTCCGACTTTTTATTCACCACATGGTCGAGGAAACCAGGATCCTGGTGTGTAAATCCATTATGGTCCTGCCGCCAGACGGTCGAAGTAAGCAAAATATTCAGGGACGCGATCTTTCTTCTCCACTCAATTTCGTGGGTCATTTTTAACCATTTGGCATGCTGGTTAAACATCGAATCGATGATATGAATAAAGGCTTCGTAACAATTAAATAAGCCATGCCTGCCTGTTAGCAGGTATCCCTCCAGCCAGCCTTCGCATTGGTGCTCGCTCAGCATTTCCATTACGCGTCCCGTTGGGGCCAGGAACTCATCATTGTCCAGCGTAATGGTATTCCATTGGCGGTTTGTGGCCTCAAAAACTTCCTCCAGCCTGTTCGATATCGTTTCGTCGGGCCCGAATATTCTAAAATTCCGCCCGGCTTCATTTACTTTGATCACATCCCGTAAAAAACGGCCGGTGACGTGTACATCACCTTCACCTTCAACGCTGCGGGTGGGTACAGGAACCGCATAATCCCTGAATTCCGGCAGGATCAGGTCGCGCAGCAATAAACCGCCGTTGGTAGTTGGGTTTGCGCCCATGCGCCGGTCGCCTATTGGGGCCAGTTCGGCAAGTTCGGGTACCAGGCGGCCGGTTTCATCAAATAGCTCTTCGGGCCGGTAACTTTTCATCCAGCTTTCCAGCAAGGTCAGGTGGTCTTTTGGGGACGATGCAGAAACCGCCAGCGGCACCTGGTGCGACCGGAAAGTGCCTTCAATTTGTTTACCGTCGACCACTTTTGGCCCGGTCCAGCCCTTTGGCGATCGCAAAATAATCATCGGCCAGTGCGGTCGGCTGACCAGCGTATTTTCTGTTGCTTCCAGTTTGATTTGTTTGATCAGCCCGACACAAAAATCCAGGGCAGCCGCCATTTGTTGGTGCATAACCTCCGGATCAGATCCCTCCACAAAAATAGGGTTCCAGCCATAGCCATGGAAAAGCCGCTCCAGCTCATCGTGCGGTATCCTGGCCAATACCGTGGGGTTGGAGATTTTGTACCCGTTAAGATGTAATATCGGTAAAACCGTCCCATCCGTAAGCGGATTAATGAATTTGTTTGAATGCCAGGATGTAGCGAGCGGTCCGGTCTCGGCCTCTCCGTCGCCAACAACGCATGCCACTACCAGGTCAGGATTATCCAGCACCGCGCCAAAAGCATGGCTGAGCGAATAACCCAGCTCGCCGCCTTCGTGCATGGAACCTGGCGTTTGCGGCGAGGCATGGCTGGAAATACCACCCGGATATGAGAATTGGGTAAACAGCTTTTTCAATCCCAACTCGTCCTGACTAATAGCGGGATAGACTTCACTGTAAGTCCCTTCCAGGTAGGTACCGGCAACAACCGCTGGCCCGCCATGTCCCGGCCCGGAAATGTAGATCATGTTCAAATCATATTGTTTGATGATCCGGTTTAAATGTGTATAAATAAAATTTTGCCCGGGCGTAGTTCCCCAGTGCCCAAGCAGCATGTTTTTAATATGCTCCAGCTTTAGCGGCTCCTTTAAAAGGGGGTTATCGCGCAGGTAAAGCTGACCTACAGCAAGGTAATTAGCGGCGCGCCAATAGGCGTCCATTTTATGTAAAAGTTCTGCTGATAAGGACTCAACCTCGTTGGGGCTGTTAGCGATAAGATCATTTATTTCCATAGTCGAATGAGTTTTAACAAAAATCTGTTTTATCGAAAGCATATTGAATGACCCTGATCAGTTTGAAAACTGCACAAAATCATTTTTTGACCGGGAGGTCAGTTGAAAATCAAAAATACGGCGGGCAAAGCTTAAATAGAACCGGTAGTATGTTATTAAACCGTTAAATTGCTCAGCTTTTTCTCTGCAAAATAAAGGTCGTCCAGCATGGCCGAAAGGGTTTGCGCCTGGTTGGTTAATTTAGGGAAAAGCTGTTTGTAGTAAGCAATGCCTTCTTCAAGTTCATTCTTAAACTTCACCAGGTATTTTTGTTTCTTATCGGTGAAGCTGGCTACATGGGCTGATATTTCTTTTTGCAGGTAATCAATATACAAGTTGAGTTCATTAATGAACAAGTGCGGGCGCTTAATGTTTTGCAAAAGATCAAGCGAGCCGTAAATATGTTTCACCATTTCATCCAGCGTATA
>Ga0302185_10002569_pt1 | contig 11848 bp, 11 predicted proteins | sample II_Bog_E1_1_FD_200231 | JGI IMG/M metagenome (GOLD analysis project Ga0302185, IMG submission 200231) | Peat permafrost microbial communities from Stordalen Mire near Abisko, Sweden - II_Bog_E1_2 | ecosystem: Environmental > Terrestrial > Soil > Wetlands > Peat | place: Sweden: Abisko... | reverse complement strand
TGAACGGATGTCTAATATTACAGAACCTATAAGGCCTGGCCGAAAATTTAAACGAAAGCACCTGCCAAAAAGAAAACATCATATGAACTACAAACCCGTGTAAACTCTTAAGTTAATGACATTGCCTTTTTACTTAATTTTATTGTTAAGTGATGTTTTCAAAAATAAATTTGTCATAAAGGGACTTCCTGAATGTAAAAGTAGAGTAAGTTGTTTTGAAAAGTTTATTAAAGAAAACACCCAAAAACGTTCATCATTTACCTCCAAAACATCATACTTATGAAACGTTCTATCTTTTTCTCAGCATTACTTTTAAGCACATCAGTTTTCACTTCCGTTTGTTCCGCACAGCCAGGTATTATCCGTACTATCGGTGGCCATGGTGTTGAGGGTTATTCCGGCGATGGAGGGCCCGCAACCGATGCGGGTATGAACCCTGTTGGGGTAGCGATTGATAATTCAGGCAATATTTATTTTACCGATTATAATAATAATCGTGTTCGTAAAATAAGCACATCCGGTACCATCACTACTATAGCTGGTAATGGCTCATTGGGTTTCAGTGGAGATGGGTTGGCGGCTACGGCAGCAATGTTAAATACGCCAACAGGAGTTGCAGTTGATGCTTCCGGAAATGTTTTTATTGCTGATGGAAATAATAACCGGATCCGCAAAGTAGATACTTCTGGCATCATTACTACAGTTGCCGGTAGCGGTGTTAGTGGTTTTAGTGGAGATGGCGGCATGGCTACTGCTGCAGGTTTAAATGGAACCTATGGAGTAGCTATAGATGCTTCGGGGAATATTTACATTGCAGATTATAATCATCAGCGTATCCGTTTTGTAAATACTTCAGGTGTGATAAGCACCATTGCCGGTACTGGTATCGCCGGTTATAGTGGAGATGGTATCGCAGCAACAGCAGCTGCGTTGAATGCCCCTTATGATATAGCAGTTGATGCCTCGGGCAATGTTTATATAGGAGATAGTCATAATCAGCGTATCCGCAAGATAAACAGTTCCGGTATTATTTCTACGGTCGCCGGGAATGGTTCTGCCGGTTATGGTGGGGATGGCGCAGCTGCTACTACAGCCATGTTAAGCAATCCGCAGGAAGTTAAGTTTGATGGATCCGGTAATTTATACATAGGCGACCGCAATAACAACGTGATCCGGAAAGTGAGTACCTCAGGCATAATCACAACTTTTGCAGGCAATAATGTAAGCGGTTTCAGCGGGGATGGCGGGTTCTCCACACTTGCAGAGTTGAGTCTTCCTAACAACATTGCAATTGATAGTGTGGGGAATGTTTATTTTGCTGATTTTAACAATTATCGTATTCGCATGGCCAGCCCCTCCATAACTATAACAGGTACACCTGATTTATGCGCAGGGTCAGCGATTACCTTTGCTGATTCAACTTCCGGGGGCACATGGAGCAGCGGAAGCGCTTCAATTGCCACTGTTGGTTCTGCTACGGGAGTTATCACCGGAGTCGCCGGTGGCATTGCAACTATTACTTATTCAGTAGGCACTGTTACTGCAACCAAAACAATAACAGTAGATCCATTACCTGCAGGTATCACCGGTACAGACACCGTTTGTACAGGCAATACAATAACCTTAGGCGATATAACAACCGGCGGTACCTGGAGCAGCAGCGCTGCATCAGTAGCAATAGTCGGTTCGGCAACAGGGATAGTTGCAGGGGTAGCCGCAGGTATTGCAACAATTACTTACGAGCTTCCAACAGGTTGCAACGCTGTTTCTACCATTGATGTTATTCATTGCGTTGAGACAGGTGTAGCTGAAATACAAGAAGCCGGTAATGCGGCAATTTATCCTAACCCCGCATATGATGAACTGACGATAAAAACAGGCTCAGCCTCTTTCCATTCATTTACCATCATCAACCAACTGGGGCAAGTATTATTGCAAGGCCAGCTAACTGGTGCACAAACAACTGCAGATATTAAATCTTTATCTTCCGGGCTGTATTACATCTCCTTAAGTGGAGTTGATGGCAATAAAGTGCTGAAGTTTATAAAACAATAGACTGGTGAAAATATGTGTATTCAGGATGCAATAGTTTTATAGTTAGCCATTGTTTGTTTAACTCTTCTTTGTAATTTGGCAAACTACAAAACTATTGATCCCTTTGAAGAAAAAACCACAAGCAACAAAAGTAGCCGGCCCGCTACCTGATACAGCCGCTAAGCCGGTAACTGATTTTTTTGATAAAATTGGTAAAAAAGCGCCATTATTAGCACTTGGGCTAATTTTCCTGATTTGCATTATTGTATTTAAAGACTTCCTTTTATTCGACAAGGTCTATCTTTTTAAGGATATTGGCAGCGATACCTTAAACTTCTACTATCCATATTTTTATGCCAGTGCAGATTACCTGGCGAAGCATGGTTTACCTCAGTGGTCATTTAGCTATGGTATGGGGCAAAACACGATCTCCTCATTATTTAGTGATCCGTTTAATATCTTTTTCTACATAGCCGGTAAAAACACCATCATCTACGGTATGATGTATAAGGAATTGATCAAAATATTAATGGGAGGCCTTCTTTTCTTTTATTATTTAAAACAACTCAAGCTGTCCGATTATACAGCGATAGCCGGAAGTTTATTGTATTCTTTTAGCGGTTTTATGATATTGGGCGGCGCATGGTATTCCTTTTCGATGGAAGCCTTTGAACTGGCGCTCCTGTTATTATCATTTGAATTATTATTTACAAAAGGGAAGTGGCTGTTGTTTCCTTTCGCTATTTTTTTGATTGCTGTTGCGCAGCCATTCAACCTGTATGTATATGGCCTGTTTTTAGCCACCTATGTATTGCTAAGACTGGCACAGACTGGCACGCTTAATATAAAAAGTGCCGGTTTGATTTTTTCTAAAATGATCGGTTTGGGCCTATTGGGGTTAATGCTCAGCGCGCCTGTAATGATGGAGAGTATTATCCAGATATTAGAAAGCCCCCGTGGCAATGGCTCTACATCGTATGCACATATCCTGTCGTCTTTGCCCATGTTTCAAACAGCCGATAAAATTCAGTTGGGTACGAGTGTAATGCGTTTCTTTTCAAATGATATGCTGGGTAACGGGAACAGTTTCAAAGGGTATCAAAATTATCTCGAAGCGCCTATGTTCTACTGTGGTCTTCCTTGCCTGTTATTGATGCCACAGGTATTCGGATTTTTACAAAAGAAGGCGAGGGTTTTCTTCATTGCATTTCTTCTTTTGTGGGTACTGCCACTTATTTTTCCTTGGTTCAGGTATGCCTTCTGGCTGTTTGCCGGTGATTATTTCAGGGGATACTCCGTTATTGTTGCATTTGTGTTTATGTACTACTCCCTGCTTGCTTTGGAGATGATCGTCCAAAAGAAAAAGATAAATCTCATCGTGCTTATCGCTACGGTAATTATTCTTTTAATTTTACTCAATTACCCGTTCTTCCCTGATAGCGACTACGTTAATTCACCTGTGCTTGCATTTGTTAGTTTTATGCTGTTTGTATATGGGGCCTTGTTGTTTTTTATCGGCAGGCCAAACAGTTCTGTTTACCTGAAATATGCATTTTTCCTGGCAGTAGTTCTGGAAATAACCTATCTCTCAAATATTACCGTAAATGAACGGGATGCAGTCCTTTCTTCCGAATTGTCCCAGAAGATCGGCTATAATGATTATTCATTGGAAGCCGTGAATTATATCAATCACAATGACCATTCTTTTTTCCGTATTGATAAAACTTATGGCTCATCACCAGCCATGCATTCTTCGCTTAATGACGGGCTTGTGCAGGGCTACAGGGGCACAAGCGGCTATAGTTCATTTAACCAGGAGTATTACATAAAATACCTGCAGTTAATGGGGGCTTCCGATAAAGGAAATGAGCAGGAGTCGCGCTGGGCAACAGGGCTGGCTTATCGCCCTATTTTAGAATCAGGCAACAGTGTGAAATATATACTTGCAAAGAAAAACATAAACCCGCTATGGCAGATTACCTGTGACCAGATTGCTACATTTGGCGATGTAAAAGTATTCCGCAACAAATTTGTAATTCCTTTTGGATATACTTACGACACTTATATCAAAGAAAGTATTTTTGACCCACTATCTGCCGTTCAGAAAGATTTTATCAGTTTACGGGCATGTGTTATAAAAGATGCGGATATATCAAAAGTTGCCGGATTAAAAGAATTCCAGCTGAAAGATACCCTTCCGGCCAGTGTGTTTAATTTAGGTATTTTCAGGCAGGAGGTGAATGATTTAAGTAAAGATACCCTAGCTATCTCAAAATTTGAAGAAACCTTAATTACCGGCAACATCAATGTGGGCGATAATAAGATGATGTATCTCTCCATACCGTATGATGCCGGTTGGCACTTGAAAGTAGATGGCAAGGAGCAGGATAAACTTATACTGGACGATGGAATGACAGGTATAATGCTTAATAAAGGCCCTCATACCATTGAAATGGCCTACCATTTACGTTATTTTTATAAAGGGCTATTTGTTAGCTTGCTGGGTGCATTGCTGTATTTAGGTTTATGGCTGTTCATGAAAAAAAGAAAGAACAATGGAATAACTCATTAACTTGTTTCGCCCGGTATAAAAAACAAGTTATCAATGCCACAACTAAAATTATTCTGTAATAATGGATATCAATCTATATACTAAAAGCCTCACAAAAGAAGACGGTATCTGGTACACCGAAAAAAACGCGGCGATAGCATATCCCGATGAAGGAAATGAAAATAGTTACCAGGTCGAAGAAAATAGTTTCTGGTTCCGGCACAGAAATAATTGCATAGTTGAAATACTTAAAAAATTCCCTCCTGCGAACGTTTTTTTTGACATTGGTGGTGGCAATGGCTTTGTTGCAAAAGGGATTCAGGATGCAGGTATTGAAACAGTTTTACTGGAGCCGGGCAGAAAGGGTTGCTTAAACGCTAAGAAAAGAAGTATTAAAAATATAATTTGTTCTACCCTTGAAGATGCCGGATTTGAAAAAGAGTCAATACCTGCTATCGGCCTTTTTGATGTTGTAGAACATTTTGAGCATGATATGGAACTATTAAGTTCTGTTTATGGATATTTGCAGAAAGACGGTTTGGTCTATATTACTGTACCGGCATACAATTTTTTATGGTCAAAAGATGATGATTATACCGGCCATTTTAACAGGTACACGATTGGTTCATTATCAAAGAAATTAGAAACAATTGGGTTCAAAATAGAATATGCCAGTTATATCTTTTCGATTTTACCGTTACCCATCTTTCTTTTTCGCACAATTCCAGGCAGACTTGGTATAAATATTAATCCTGCAGACACCAAAAAACAATCGAAAGACCATAGAAATGAAAATCCCATTATTCAAAAAGTGTGGGAGCGGGAATTGAACAGGATCAAAAAAAATAAAGTGATACCTTTTGGCGGAAGTTGTCTGGTAGTTGCGAGGAAGCCATAAAATTATTTTAAGTCTTTCATTTTTTATTTACTTTTGAGAGGTTGATAAAATAATTCAGATCAGCGTAGTTTTGACGTATATTTATCGTTGTTTTACCCCATTTTTTACAATAAATTTCTAAATGAAAAATATAGCTATTTGTCAGTCGAATTATATTCCCTGGAAAGGGTATTTTGACATGATAAATAGGGTTGATGAATTTATACTTTTTGATGACATGCAATATACCAGGAGAGACTGGCGCAACCGGAATAAAATCAAAACGGCTAATGGCTTATTATGGCTTACGATACCGGTAGAAGTAAAAGGAAAATACTACCAGAAAATTAATGAAACAATCATCTCAGATATTAATTGGGCGAAAAATCATTGGGCTACTATTAAGCAGTTTTATCACAAAGCGAAATACTTCAACGAATATAAAGGCCCGTTTGAATCGTTTTATCTGAATACGCAGGAGCAGTATTTAAGTATAATCAATTACGAACTGATAAAAATAATTAATAGCATTTTGGGTATTACTACAAAAATATCCTGGTCGGCAGACTATGAGTTAGTGGATGGGAAATCTGAACGCCTGATAAGCCTCGTAAAACAGGCAAACGGCACTGAATATATATCGGGTCCGGCTGCGAAAGATTATATTATAGAAAGTGATTTTACAGATGCGGGTATCAGATTGGGGTATATGGATTACTCCAGGTACCCGGAATATCCGCAATTGTATCCTCCTTTTGACCACGGGGTTACCGTTCTGGATCTTATTTTCAATACTGGTCCCGAGGCAATAAATTATTATAAAAAGAATTAAGGATGAAGAAAATTGTGATTATCGGCACTTCTGCAAATTCAAGACTGGCTCGTTTTTATTTTGACAAGGATACTGATTATAATGTAGTGGGATATGCAATAGACAGAGAATACATTCAGTCAAACGAATTTGATGGGATGCCGGTTTATGCTGTTGAAGATTTATGCAATTATTTTCCTCCATCAGGATGTGATGCTTTTGTGGCTGTAGGCTACAATAAAATGAATAAAATAAGGGAAAAGCTATATAATGAAATAAAAGCCCTGGGATATAATTTACCAAATTATATCAGCCCCAGGTGTTCATTTCTCACAAATGAACCTATTGGCGATAATAATTTTATCCTGGAAGACAATACCATACAGCCGTTTGTAGAAATAGGTTCCGATAATGTGTTTTGGAGCGGCAATCATATCGGTCATGACGGTAGTATTGGCGATCATAATTTTATTACTTCTCATGTTGTAGTTTCGGGCTTTGTGAAGATAAAGAATTATTGTTTTCTGGGTGTAAATGCAACAATCAGGGATGCGGTAACTATAGCGGATAGTACATTGGTTGCAGCCGGGGCGATTATTATGAAAGACACTGTAGAAAAAGGAGTGTATCTTCCAGCCCGTAGTAGTTTATTTGATAAAAGGAGTGATGAAATAAATATTTCATGATCATGCGCCAGCCAATAATTTCTATAGTAAGCCCGGTTTATAAGGCGGAAAATATTATTCAGGAGTTGGTAAAAAGAATAAAGGAAAATGTTTCTTTGATTACCGATGATTTTGAAATAATACTGGTGGATGATTGCGGGCCGGATAACTCATGGTCAAAAATTGAAGATGAGGCAATAGAGGATAGAAGAGTTAAAGGAATTAAGTTAAGTAGAAATTTCGGCCAGCATTTTGCTATTACCGCAGGCCTTGAAAAAGCAAAGGGTGATTATGTAGTGGTTATTGATTGCGACCTCCAGGATGACCCCGCTTATATCCCCGTCTTATTTGAAAAAGCTAAGGAGGGATTTGATATAGTTTATACATATAAGAAAGCAAGAAAACATAATTTCTGGAAAAATATTACTGCAAATTTCTTTAACAGAATATTTAATTACCTCATTGACAATAAGAATTGGAAATCGCATAATAATGTGGGCTCATATAGCCTTATTACCCGGAAAGTTGCAGATGCTTTTTGTGCCATAAATGATTATCAAAGACATTACTTAATGGTGCTGAGATGGTTGGGTTTTAACAATGCTTATGTTGAAATAAAGCATAATAAACGGTTTGAAGGGAAAAGCAGCTATAATTTTTCAAAGCTGGTCATTCATGCTATAAACGGAATTACCTCGCAGTCTGACAAATTGCTCAGGATAAATGTTATCTTCGGAATAATATTATCGTTGCTTTCTTTTTTATCTGTCATAGTGATCATTCTATTGTATTATATTAATGGTTTGATGTCGGGCTGGGCGAGCCTAATTGTTGTCCTGCTTTTTTCAACCGGTGTAATACTGACCAGCATTGGCATTTCGGGCATATACATTGGGAAAACGTTTGAGCAAACAAAAAACAGGCCTAAATATATTATTGATAAAACTTTAAATTTGCAATAGAAATTCCCGTGTAAAATAGCTGTATGAAGATGAAATCATTCGGAGTCGTAAACCAGGCGCAATTAAAAGATAATGATGTTGACAGGTATGTTGAAGAATTGTCTATACTTGGTTATAGTATAATAGAGGATGTATTAACAGACGACGAATTGAAAACAGCGAGAATAAAACTGGATGAAGTATATGCCATGCAGGTAAAGGAATTCTCGGAAGAAGAATTAGGTTCCATAAATGAGCTGTATATGGCGCGTATGCCATTTGTTTATGATGATTATTTTCTCAGTTTCATTACTAATGAAAAGCTAATTAATGTCGTTAAAGCTGTTTTAGGCAACTACTTTGTGCTGCACCTTCAAAATGGCATTATCAATATGCCGGATCAGCCACATCATCAGAATTCGTGGCACAGGGACCTTCCTTACCAGGATTTTACAAGTTCCGCTCCATTGGCAATAAGCGCTCTTTACTGCATTGATAATTTTGATGAATCAACCGGGGGAACTATTGTAATACCGCATACACACAAATTGGATCACATGCCTTCTGAGCAATACATTCAGAAACATTCGGCACAGGTAACTGCAAAAGCAGGCGCTCTTGTACTGTTTGATTCTATGGTCTTTCACAGGGCAGGGTACAATGCTTCCCATCATATCCGCCGTGGGTTAAATCACATGTTCACGACTGCCATATTGAAACAACAGATCAATATTCCGTCAATGCTGAACGGTAAATATAGTGATGAACCATTCCTCAGGATGCTGATGGGCTACGATGCCTGCCCGCCTGGAAGTGTAGCAGAATGGAGAAGGTCAAGAATCAATAAGAAAAACAACTGATTATATGGTAAACTACGAAAAGCATATTTACGAACTGGAGACTTTAGGCTATAGTATTGTTGAAAATGTTTTTGATAATAGCCTGCTCCATAAATTAAAAGAAAGCTTAAAAAAAGCCCTTGAAAAGGACCAGGAAATGTTTGCAGGTAAAGGCAGCAAACGGCCTGAACTCGCTGTTGACCTCTCCATACACGATCCTGTTTTTATTAAGGCCCTGGATAATGATATTATTTACGAATTATGCTCGCGTGTATTAGGCAACCCTATTCTGTATAGCTATACTTCCACCATTTTAAAACCCCGTGAATACAGTCTTGTACACAACATCCATATTGACGCTAATAATAAATTTATCGCCAATTACATTTCCGGTTTAGTAATGACCATACCCCTGGAAGATTTTACAGAGGAAAATGGCGCGACTTTATATCTGCCCGGCTCCCAGAACCTGGAACAACAGCCATCGGAAGAAACATTTTCAAAATATGCGGTTTCTACGGCGAGGAGTGCCGGAGACATTCTTTTCTTTAATCCCAGGGTATATCACAGGGCCGCGCACAATAATACCGATAAAATCAGGTATGGCCTGACAGCCTATGCTACCCGGTCTTTTTTTAAGCAACGCTTTGATTTTCCCCGGATGATTCCAAAAGAAAACCTTGAAGGGTTGAGCGTGAGATTGTTATCATTTTTAGGTTTTAACTCCCAGCCGCCTGATTCCGTTGAAAAATATTACCTTTCTTCCCAAAAAACCACAAGCATGTAATAGTGTTTGTTTTATCTTGAGATAATTAAAAATGGATTACTTGCCATGAACTGGAAAAAACTTAAAAGGGTATTTTGCCCAGACGATAATTATGACTGGATGAAAACCCATGCATCAAATCCTGTGCCCTATATTATTGATGAAGAAAAAGGAATAGTAAGAATATTCTTTTCATGCAGGAATATAAACAACAGGTCTTCCGTTGCTTTTGTGGATGTAGATTTTAATGATGATTTTAAAATTTTAAGAATAGCCGACGAACCTGTTTTGAAGGCCGGCGACCCGGGCTATTTTGATGATGATGGGGTATCGGTGAGTTGGGTTATACCTGTAAATGGCAAGTTCTACTTGTATTATTTAGGCTGGAATTTGCGGGTAAATGTTCCCTGGCTTAATACAATAGGCCTTGCAATAAGTGATACGATTGACGGCCCTTTTGAAAAATACCAGAAAGTGCCGATATTAGACAGGAGTAATGAAGACCCGTTTACCGTATCCTATCCCTGCGTTATTTTCGATAATGGAATATACAGGATGTGGTATGGCTCAAACCTGGGATGGGGGAAAGAGCAGGATCAAATGGCGCATGTAATAAAGTATGCCGAAAGTAAAGATGGTATAAACTGGAACAGGACTAACGAAGTACACATCCCGTTCGTTCATAAAGGGGAATACGCTTTATCAAAGCCATGCGTGGTGAAATTTCCGGATGGATATAAAATGTGGTATTCCTACCGGGCAAGCGAGCAAAGTGACAGATACCGGATAGGAATGGCTGTTTCAGACGATGGGTATAAATGGATAAGAAAAGATAATGAAGCAGGTATAGATGTTTCAGAAGAAGGTTGGGATTCTTTATCTATAGAATATCCAAACGTTTTCCGCTTAAATAATAAACTATACTTGCTTTATAATGGCAATGAATATGGTAAAACAGGTTTTGGGATCGCACAATTAATTTAAGTAAAGTGGCAAAACATATAGGCTTTAATATACCCTATTTAACCGGTAAAGAAGGGGACTACATACAGCAGGCAGTAATGTCTGGTAAAATATCAGGCGACGGCGCTTTTACAAAACGCTGTCATAAATTTTTTGAAGGGCGCTTCGGGTTTAAAAAATGCCTCCTCACCACATCCTGCACCGATGCGCTGGAGATGGCCGCTTTGCTGATCAATATTCAGCCTGGCGATGAAGTGATTATGCCATCTTATACCTTCGTTTCTACCGCCAATGCATTTGTGCTCAGAGGGGCTAAAATAGTTTTTTGCGACAGCCGCAAAGACCATCCCGGAATGGATGAAGATGCTATTGAAGCGCTGGTAACCGAACGCACCAAAGCCATCGTTCCTGTTCACTATGCAGGTATAGCCTGCGATATGGATAAGATAATGGACATAGCCTCAAAATATAACCTTTACGTAATAGAAGATGCAGCGCAGGCTATTGATAGTTATTATACAGGTAGGGATGGCACCAGGAAACCTTTAGGGTCTATTGGCCATTTAGCTGCTTTCTCTTTCCATGAAACCAAAAACATCATGTCGGGGGAGGGGGGGATGATTGTTATTAATGACGGCCGGTTTATGGGACGAGCTGAAATAATAAGAGAAAAAGGGACCAACAGGAGCCAGTTTTTCAGGGGGGAAGTGGATAAATACGGATGGGTGGATATAGGCAGTTCTTTTCTGCCATCAGATATTATAGCCGCTTTCTTGTTTGCCCAGTTAGAGAATTTAGACGAAATACAGCGCAAACGCAAATTGATATGGAACACTTACAATGATATCTTAAAGCCGCTTCAGGCAAAAGGCCTGGTGCAACTTCCGGTGATCCCTCCCTATGCCACGAACAATGCGCATATGTATTATGTGATTGTTAAGGATCTTGAGCAGCGCAATGTAATAATTGAAGTGCTGAAAGAAAACGATATTAATGCGGTATTCCATTATTTAAGCCTTCATAAAAGCCCATATTATACTGCTAAATACTCCGGGCCTGATCTCCCGGAAGCAGACAGATATACTGATTGCCTGTTAAGGCTGCCCATGTTCTATGAACTGAATGAAGAAGACATCACAAGAATTACCGGCCTGCTCATAGCTGTATTGGATAAGTAAGGATATTATTTTGCAATTCAGCTATGAGGGAGATAATTAAAAAATTAGCGCTGACTTCTTATTCATAGCTATTTCATACCTGCTTTAAAAAAGCCTTGGTTTCTTGTGAAAGCCAAAACGTATTTGACCTTATTATTGAGTAAAAAAATATTCAAAATATAGGTGAAAATACGGATTGCGCACGATTCCTTCTGTCCCTAATTTTATACCCTACATCATTAGC